>Ga0105164_10000284_pt1 | contig 37734 bp, 36 predicted proteins | sample VDWuncwatermetaG_FD_89674 | JGI IMG/M metagenome (GOLD analysis project Ga0105164, IMG submission 89674) | Wastewater microbial communities from Netherlands to study Microbial Dark Matter (Phase II) - VDW unchlorinated drinking water | ecosystem: Environmental > Aquatic > Freshwater > Drinking...
AAAGGCGCCGAGGCATCGCGCTCAGAGACAATCGGCTTTCCTTCTAACGGCCAGGGGATATTCAAATCCTGATCATCCCAGCGAATAACGCCCTGACTTGCCGGAAAATATTCCTGATCCATTTTATACAACAACGAACACTGATCCGTCAAAGTATACATCCCCAAAGCTAATCCATGCGGAACATATAATAATTGCGGCTCATCCTGGGAAAGAATAACTGTGAACGGCTTGCCGAATGCCACAGAACCTTTTCGCAGATCTATCATAGCCATAAAAACTTTCCCTTGCGCCACTCGGATTAATTTCGTCTCCGCATGAGGCGGCCTTTGAAAATGTAGGCCCCGCAATGTGCCTTTTAACCGAGAGCACGAGTGGCTTTCCTGAACCCAATGCGTTACCAATCCCTGGGCTTTAAAAAGGGTTTTGTCATAAGTCCTGACAAAAAAACCACGCTGATCCTGATGCGAAACGAGTTCAATCCTAAATGCGCCGGGAATAGGTAACGGAATAAAATTCATACAGCCTCCCGCGCTGCTAGCCGTGGAGTTTTAGGAAAAGGCAAAAGATACTGCCCCTGAAAACCCATATTGCGGCACTCACGCATAATCTCATCTTTAAAATTCCAAGCTAAAATAAAAATAAGGTCCGGCTTCAGGGCCATCCCCTTCTCCTTTGAGATAATAGGAATGTTGGAACCCGCGGCATAAAATCCTTGCTTTAACGGATTATTATCAATGATAGCCTTAATTTGATTTACGTTCAATCCACAAAAATTAAGATAAGTAGAACTGCGCGCGGACGCCCCGAAACCTACAATCGTCTTATCTTTAAATTCAGAAATAAGTTCAAGCGTCTGAGCCTTATGCTGAAAACACCTTTGCGCAAATTCTTTCCAGGCCGTTAAATCATTGCACCCCGAATCATCCTCAACAGCTGCGGCATGAAGATATGTTTCATCCGGGGTTCGAGCTTTTTTTAAAAAATAAATTACCTGTGAACCGCCGCTGATTGGGCTAGGATCAATATGAAACGCATAAAAACCGTAACGGCCAAGCAATTTAGTCATGGATTTCACGGTAAAATAACACAAGTGCTCATGGTAAATTGAGTCATAATGCAAATCCTTCAGGATAATTCCGCCATCGTGAAATTCAATAATACCCATCCCGTTTTCATCCAAAGCATCATATATTCCTGCCATGACCTCCGGTAAATCGCTGACATGCGGAATCACATTGCGGGCGATAATAACTTTGGTATGGCCATGGGATTTGACAATTGTTTTCGCGGTTTCTCTATTCCAATAAGCGCACAAGGTCCGCACCCCTGCCTTTTCAGCCATTTGCGCAATATTTTTTGCGGGTTCAACCCCCAGAACCGAAAATCCAGCGCTAACAAAAGGCTTCAGAAACGTCCCATCGTTGGACGCTATCTCAACAATTAGATCCTTTGAGCCAATCTTAACGCGGTCCAAAACCCTGGTAAAAAAAACACAGGAATATTCTTTGGCCGCCATTGATGTGCCGGTAACCCAAACATACCGATCAAACAAGATCTCTTTTCGAATTGTTTCCTTTAGCTGAAAAAGGGAACAATTCGAGCAAAACGCTGTGCGCAAAGGATATTTACTAACCTGAAAGTTGGAATCTTTAACCAAAGCATTCGCTAACGGCTGATCTCCTAAATCAAGGATATCAACCAACTGGGGAGAATCACAAGAGCGACAATGCATGATCGCTTGGAAATCAGACAAAATCATTTATTTATCCCTGCCATTTCAACCGCGCGTTCAACCGCTCTTGAGCGCGTAAATGATTAATTTGTTTTAAACGCGTACACATGCGCCCCCGAAAATGTTCCTCAGTAAAACCAACCCGCTTAAATAGTTCTACCAATTCTTTTCCACCGCGGTCCAAATCCCATTCCGGCTTAAAATAATCATTAAGAACGCGCAAAATTTTCTTAAAACTTACCCGATAGGTGCGTGAGTCATTGCTGTGCTCGCCGGTAAAAATCAGGCTGCTCCGTGGCACTGCACGCTGCGCTGCTTCAGCCAAATCTCGCACAGTAAAATTACCGTCAGGAATACCTACGTTAAAAGATTCGTTTGAAACCAATTTCAAGGGCGCCTCTATGCCGGCAATATAAGCATTCGACACATCACGCACATGAACCACCGGCCTCCACGGAGTCCCGTCACTTTTGATCTCGACCTTACCAGTCGTATACGCACAAGCAACAAGATTATTGTAAACAATATCACATCGCAGCCGCGGACTCGCACCAAAGACGGTAGATGGCCTAAAACAGATCACATGAAAATCATTATCAGCCATCTTCTTAAGCGCGCACTCAGCCTCCCATTTCGTGCGGGCATACGTCGTGAGCGGATGTTTTTCGCTATTGTCCTCCTCAATTTCTACATCTGATTTAGAAATGCCGTACATGCTCTGCGATGAAGAATAGATAAAACGTTTCACACCCGCCTCTTTCGCAAACTGCGCTATGCGAATCGTCCCGCCAAAGTTAATCTCTTCAGTAAGGCCTGGAGCGAGTTCGCCCAAAGGATCATTGGAAAGCGCCGCTAAATGAATAATTGCGTCAAAACCCTTAACGTCCTCTGCTCTGATGTCTCGGATGTCCCTGGTAATTTGCTTAATCGGCATATGATAAGGATAAAGAAGACAATCCTCATAATACCCGATGTCATAACCGGTAACCTCATAACCCTTTTCAAGTAATATGCCCACAAGAACACTGCCAATGTATCCTTGATTGCCAGTAACCAAAACTTTCATACTATCACCTTATAAAATAATCCGGCTGGAATAGGTTTAAACTTTTTTTCGATCACTATTGATTCGAAATTCTTGAGACTATCCATATTTGTAATATAATAGTATTGACTATCCGTTATATACGCTACAAGTTGCCTCTCTGAAATCAATCCAGGGAGCATATCTTGTTCAAAAGATATATTGCCGGTTAAATCCGGATTAAGCGCATCTTTCTTAATAATAAAATAACCGATATCAACCCCTTGTAAACCAGAAGACTTTCTTTGTTTATCATATTGTTTAATAAAATTATCGTCTCCTATTTCTGTATTATTTTCATTTCCATATTCCCCTGTTCCATTTTTGTTACTAAATATAGTAGTCAACGCCCTTGCATTTTTTTTGTTATATAAATCCAACATATTATCTATCTCAATGGGCCAGTAATTATCTCCGTAAAGAAGCAAAAAATGTTCGTCTAATAATTTATATGCATCTAATAACCTTCTGCCTGTTTGGTGTTCAACTGTTCCAATTGAATATTCTATTTTTGTCCCATCCCTTAGCGAATCTCCGTACCTATTCATAATAATTTCAGCCTTATAGCCAACCAGTATAATGATACGCCTGATTCCAACCTGAAATATGGAATTAATCAAATAATCTAAAAATGGATAACCATTAACGGAAACCATTGGTTTAGGGATATTATCTGTTATCGGCTTCAATCTTTCTCCTCTACCGCCGGCAAATATTACAGCCTGATTTAGTTTATCTATTTTATTCATTGTATTTTTTATTTTGGCAATTTTGCTAAGCGTTTAAAATCTTCTTCAGTTCTTCGTCATTTCTTGCAATTTCATCTAAAGTTACAGATGGTAGCAACATTTTGCCCAATCCACCGCATAAAATCACAGTTTCCATGTTTTTAGTCCTTCACTCCTGCGAATAGGTTAATGTAATAATCTGACATTTTTATCGTATCAAACGGCAATCTTACCAGTCTTTTAAAATCTTCCTTTTTAATTTCTTTTATATACTCCTCAATCTGGCTGTATATAAAACTGCCATTGGCTTTATAACACTCGATAATCCTCCGAGGATAGGATTCTTTTAACTGCGTTGAATTTATTGAGACCTCTTCCGATGTAATGGACGGACCGGCCGCAAAAGGCATCATGCAATATTTATATAAATATAAATAGCAGCACTTTGCCCTTAATTGCTGTTCGGCGGAAAGCGGCTTCGAACTTATGCTGGCAAGCGCTTCAAAATATTTTTCTTTGGTTTCGGGTTTAATTGTAAAACCTAGATCATCGTAGAATGTATCCGACGCTATGATAGAGGGTATGCCGCGCAATGCCGGCATTTCTACGCCGGCTGTCCCCAGGCAAGTGACAATAGCGCTTGCGACATTTAAAACAACCGAGGATTTTATAACATGATCCTGCGATACAAATTTTATGTGCCCCGGAAGGCGGCGCATAATCTTAGCTAAATTAACATCTTTGGTAGGATAAAACCTGTTGGAAGGGTGCTCTTTAAATATCCAATTCTTTGATTTATTTTTTGAGGCGAATCGGTAAGTCTGCATAAACCAATCAAAAAAATCGTTAAAAATCATTGATTTAAAATGCGAACGCGGATAATCGTTGAATGCGTGCAGCATTATAAAAACTATGGGCTTGTCTTCAAGCCCCATCTCTTTCAAGAACTGCTCTCTGGTAACATCGCTGTATATATTGTTATTATACGCCACGCTAAATGCGCCTGAAGATTTACCATTAGCCTGTTCAACAAAATTTTTAAAATCATCCTCTATCTTATCTTTGTAATTGGAAACGGCGAAATTAACTTCATTTTCGGCAGGCTTAAGCGGATAGTTATAGACGTCGCTTGGTTTATTGAATACTGAAAATACAAAAATTTCATGGCCTCCGCCCTTCCAGTAAATAGGTATCCCCTGCTGCAAAAACACCCTTGACAGACAGCCTGTGCTCATACCCATGTAATGCGCCACCAATCCGGCTTTAATATTTTTATTTTTCTTCAAAAGATCCCTTGCTTCTTTGTCGCGAAGCAAAACTACATAGAATATTCTGGCGATACGGGCATCCCATCTGTGCAGGGTAGCCATTGAATATGCGGCTAAATAACCGTCATATATAAAATCTCCGTATTTGACACCCTTATAATTGAAAGACGAAACTCTGTTTTTTACCAATGCGTATGTCAAATAATAATAAATGGAGACGGCCATCAGGCAAAGCCTGAAAAATAATGAGAATTTTTTAGGTTTTAAAAAGATCGAATTGCCGGAATAACTCCTCATAACTTTATCGTCTGTAAAATCAGACTCAATCCAGGCGATACGCAGGCTTTTTGCGTTTGCTATCATCTTCGCTACAACAGCATTGGCATGGTTGATTGTAGGATGCTCTGATGTCTCTACCAGAAGAAGATTGTCAGTTTCCGGCTCCTGAAATTTTTTCCAAAACTGCCTGTTTATATCAACAAAAATATTAAAATCCTCAGCCATTATGTCTTTTTCCTTCATTATTAAATAAAGCGCTGTAAACCAGGTCCACTTCCCTGCCTTCAAATATGCAGTGTTTTTTTCTTATGCCGTCACTGGCCATTCCTGATCTTTTCATAAGATTTAGCATATTTCGGTTGACAGACAAAGTGCCTGCTGTTATTTTGCGGATACCTTTTTTGCGCAGCAAATAATCAATAACAGCCATCCATGCCTCATAGGCATAACCGCAGCCCCATACTGAACGCTCGCCCAATAAGATGCCAAGATCTGCAGTATTATTTTTTATGTCAACGTAGGTATTAATATTTCCGATATGGCCTATCTTTTTATCTTTTGCTTCAATAGCCCAAAAATAATTAGGCGACTTATCAAATGATTTCATATAATCACGGCAACCCCTGAGAAAATGCTTCCTGTACCTTTGATCGCTGAATTTAACAACCAGGGGGTCATTTAACCAGCTAACATACCTCTCAGTGAGATATTTCTTCGTAAAAGGCCTGATAATTAAACGTTTTGTCTTTAATAAACTTGATCTTGCCATCTTTATCTTATTATAACTCTGCCCTGTGCGCCCATACTTTATGAAACGCGTCAACGACGTCATTTAAATCATTTTTTGTCATTGAAGGTTTTATCAAATCATGGCTGAATAATTCTTTTTCATACATACGTTCGGCAACCGGGCATATTCCCTTTGCGTAATTTACTTTTCCCTGATACCAGGGTTTTTTAAACGGGCAGCCTGACGCGCCGTAAGCAATTTTTCTCTGATACATCGGCTCTAGATACAAAGGTTTGGCGTAACCAAGGCCCATAATCAGGCCTGATTTTGCCGGCGACAACTCCGCGCTTACTGCCTTCACAAACCTGTCCCGCGAAGCCCCGGCAATTCTCTCGTTAAACTTGATAGGATAAGCATAATAGGCATGCGTGCAACCCGGTCTCACCCTAGGTATCTCAAGCGCCGGTATATCATTGATACGGCTGCTCAAATAGTCGCAGTTTTCCTGCCTTTCAGCAAGCAATTTATCCAGTTTCCGCAATTGAGAGCCGGCTATCGCGGCCTCGACTTCTGTCATGCGAAAATTAAATCCGATCATATTGTTCAAATCCACGACTTTCTTATCCTCTACAACCGCTTCTGCGTGATTGCGTATTAACCTGACCCTATCTGCCAACTTATCGTTATTTGTAACTACAACTCCGCCTTCCCCGCAGTGTATATGCTTGTGATAATTTAAGGAATAGACGCCTATGTCACCTAATGTACCGGCAAATTTATTTTTATATAAGGCGCCCGGCGCCTGGGCGGCGTCTTCGATAACAAAGATACCGCGTTTTTTCGCGATTCTGTTTATCGCCTCAACGTTATACGGCAAGCCGAAAATATCAACCGCTATTATGGCTTTCGTGCGCGAGGTAATCTTTTTTTCAACGGATTCGGGGTCAAGGCAAAAATAATCATTCTCTATATCCGCGAATACAGGCACGGCGTTAAATATCAATGCTGCTGTGGCAGAAGCGCTCATCGTATAAGGCGAAACTATTATTTCCTGGCCCGGTTCTGTCCCTACAGCTCCTACAGCGCAATATAAACCAGATGTGCATGAGTTAACCGAAATAGCGTGCTTTACCCCAAAGTATCTAGCCCAGTTTTTCTCCAGCGCCTGGACCTCGGGCCCGCCGTAAAAATCCTTATCCCAGCAACCCAGGAAACGCGATAAAACCCCTGAATCTAAAACCCTGTTAACAGCTGCCTTCTCTTCGGCCCCGATAGTGTTATATCTTGGAAAAGGCCTTGTCCTTATGGGTTTACCGCCGTTAATCGCCAATTTTTTCATATATTTAAACCTTTCAACAGACTAAAGTCATTTATATGGATTAATTCTTTGTGAGGCAAAGAGCATTTTTTTACAGCGCTTTTCGGAAGATAGCTCACAACCTTCTTGCCTGCGAACATGGCTATCACAAGCCCCATACTTTCCATCCCGACAACTAAGGAAGATTTCGCTATATCCTCTTCCAGTTTTTGATTTTTGGATATGCTTATTTTTAGAATTTCCGTAGCGCCTTTACGGATTATATCGTCGTATTTTTCTCCTGCTTCATTCGGATGCAGCCTTACTGCCAGCTCATCAAAACCGATCTCTTTAAATACTGGCGCCGCGCTTACAAGATCTTTAACCACGTCAAACTCGTTAAAACCCCAGACATTGCCGTCATTATAAATTTGTTTCAAGTCATCGTATATCGGCTCGCTCAAGTAAAGCGCGCGCCTTACAGCAGCCGGTTTATTCGATTTAAAAAAACACTTCACGTAGTTAAAATACTCGTTTTCGGCAAAACGGATTTTATCATAAGGTATTCTTGTTTTTTTAATAGTTTCATCCGCGTAAACGTCTCCGATTATTACTTCATCCGGTAAATAATCAAGAAGTTCCTGCTTTGAACAGCTACCCTTCTTGGAAACCGGTAGAAAACCTCCCTCATAGTTAACCCAATGGTCCAAAAACGTCACAACCTTTATTTTATTTGATTTTGCCAGCTTTATGGCGTCTCTTTCTAATTCAGGTATGAGGCTCCTACCTGTAAACACAATATCAGCCGCAGGATTTAATTTACTTACATCTTGAAGCGTGGCAATGTCTATATCTTTCAACTTTGTTTCAAATATATTCATTGCAGGTCCGGCCAAACAGTATTTAATGGCCCTATAACAACCTTTATTGCTTATGACGCGGTTTTTTAGAAATGAAGAGAGTATGTTTGCCGCGCCTGCCTCAAAACTAACCACAAAAATGGTGCCGTAGTTTTCTATTTTAAAATCCATGTTCTATTCTTTTGCAAACCTTCAGTGTATCCAGGCCTGATTTTGCGGTTGACGCCAAAGGCCGGTTATTCTTAAGCGCCTTTACCACATGATCCAATACATTTAATTGACATCTATATGGCTGATGCGCTACGCCTAAAGGAATTTCTTTTAAAGCAAAACAGCTTTTAAAAACCGGATCCCTCACTGCTTTGAACGCCTTTATGTCTATGCCGCCGTCAAAAACAGATATTCTTCCTTTTGACAAAAATATGTCCATCTCCGCGATAAAATACGCAGCTTGCGGCACACAATTAAAAAAGGCCTCAAAATTTTTATAGCTTAAGATGAAAGACGCGTCAAAGTCACCGGCATTTCTCTTTTTTATGCTAAGGCATCTTATTTTTTCAGGGGCCCTAAAATAATGCATTACGAGATCTATAAAATGCGACGCATTTTTATACAGCCCGCCGTTGTAATTAATTTTAACCAGGCCTACTTTTCCTAACACGTTTTCGTGTAATATATCCCTTAAATTTTCAAAAGAAGGGTCTACCCTCCTGGTATAATTAACAAATATTTTTATATTGCTTTTATCGGCCGTGGATTTTATTTTTACGGCCTCCTCTTGCGTCAACGCAAGAGGTTTCTCGATAATTACCAACTTTGGCTTTAAGGAAACTATTTTTATAAATTCGGAATACCTTACATTTTCCGGAGTGCATAGCGAAACGACATCTATTTTTGTATTATTGCATTCTTTAAATTGCCCGACATCGCCATAGGCCGGTTTCCCGGTATAATCCTTAAACTCGTTTCTTCTTGATATGTTAATATCTATACCGGCGACAAGATTGAAATCTTTATGTCTTAAATAAGCCTTGGTATGCGTCAAAATATGGCTTGAATCGCGGCCCAGGTCAAAACCCAGGCCGATCTTGCCCAAACCTATGACAAGCGCGCTATATTTCATGGCGTCAATTCTTTCCTTCGTACATCTTTGTTTATTTTTAACAGTGATGGTTCTTTTTTAAATAAATCAACTATATCGCAGCAACTGAAGTATTTATTTTTTGGATACAGCCTTTTTAAAACTTCCCTTATTAATTCGCAATCTTCCTTTTCATCCAATGTAACCGATATACCGGTATCCTTAAGCGAAGGCGGAGCAACAACTGTCAAAATCCTGAATTTTGCCGGATTTCTTACCATATACCAGCTAACGTGCTCCCTGTCTTCAGGCGTTTTGCCCTCTGCGTCAGCCCTTTCTAATAGTTTAGTCGAATACACCTGCGTATCCATGCCTTCAGGATAGGTTATAGGGTTACCGGTGCTTGCATAATCGCAATCGTTATTAAGATAGTAATCTATGGCCTGGGATATTATTTCCGGATCAATAATAGGACAATCTCCTGTTAATTCCACTATTATATCCGCATTAAATTTTTTGGCAGCTCCTAGAACACGGGAAAGCACATCATCTTCAGAACCCCTGAAACAACCCACGTTCAACCTTTTCGCCAGCGCCTCTATGGGATCGTCTGCCTTATTAACCGTGGTTGCAAGTATTATCTCCCGGATGGCTACGGATTTTTTAACCCTTTCGACCATTATCTCAAGCATGCTTTTGCCGTTTATCGCATTCATCAAAACCTTGCCCGGAAGCCTGGAAGAAGTCATACGGCACTCAATAGTGCATATTATTTTCCCGCTTCTTAATTTTTTCATAATTCACTCTCTAGCTTACACAGTCCAGATGCTCTTTACGAAATACCGCTGGATCGATGCCCGGTCTTCTGCCGCTTTTTATAATTACCATACCGGCATCAAATCCCTGGTTAAAAAGCAAATCTATAATTGACATAAAACCGATAAAATCACCGTTAATTTGTCCGTATACGGGATGCTCGTAATTATGATAAAAAAACCTTAAACTATTTTTGGCGAATTCCCCGCCCAGGCATTCTTTTTCGATATAAGAAGCCGAACCCTGCGGGGATATATATTCATCGCAACCTATATGTTTACATATATTCACTAACCGGGCGTCTTTTTTGCCTGTGATGCCTTTTAATTCGCAAGACCTTATAAATTCTGTTTTTAAGCCCAGTTTATCCGCTATCTGCCTGATTATGTAAATATTATATTCTGCCAGGTTTTTTTTATTATTCAGCAGCGTATCTTTAAAAAAAGGGAACACATCATTGAAATACGTTGCCTTTTTATAAGCAAACTCCGCGCTTCTTATGTGTTTTTCTATCCATGGCTCATCATCTGACATTACGGCATCGCAAATCAAAGTGTCATCCCTTTCGCTTATTTTTTTTATGGGAATTGTCAAAAAAAGCTCGCCCTGGGCAGTCTTGATCCTGTTTCTTGTCTGCCAGCTTCTTTTAACAAGCTGAACATCATCCAGAAACACGAATTTATCTACCTGGCCTATCAGATCAAAATAGCCCAGCCACGGCAAATAAGTCGGCTGCATTATGGCGGCTTTTCCTGCTGCTATTTTACTGCGTAAACGAGATACCATGCCGTCCTCTCAAAATGATCGAAAAGATCAAAGGCTGCGCTTCCTGTTTTTACTTTAGAAAATGGTTTAAACAAGCTGACAAGCTCATCTTTGGACTTAGCCATAAAAAACACCAGGCCTTTTCGATTATCATAACTGCTTTCTTTCTCTATTATATAAGAACCATCACCGACAGATTTCATCCTGTCTGAAAAAGAACTGTCAGGATGAAGGGTTGACACCAACAAAACGCCTCCGGGCTTCAGCACGCGGTGCAATTCATTGATGACTTTCGAAACAGCCTTCCTGTCGCCGAGATAATGCAATACATTCCAGGAAACCACGATATCGAATGCGTTATCTTCATACGGTATCGCATCTTCTTTAACCAGCCTTAAATCAATCGGTTTTTTCATGAACTTAAAAAGCTCGCCTGCCTCTTTGATAAATGGCTCGCTGATTTCACATCCTGCGCATTCATAGCCCTTACCGGCAAAAAATGCAAGATTAGTGGCGTGCCCAAAGCCATGCTCCATAACCTTTGCCGGCGGCTTAGGCATATCAATATATCTTCCTGAAAATATCCTGACCAGATTCTCGTCGGGATATTGAAGCTTGCGGGGAAAGAGTTTTATATTATCATCCCACACCTTTTTGGATTTCAGGTATATGTCGTTATCCTGCATATTGCCTTCCTTTCACTTTTCTAAAACAGCCAGGCCTATGCCTTCCTTGCCGTAGTTATTGCCGTTATACAACATGTATTTTATATTTTTATGGCTAAAAACAAACGCGTATTCTATCATTTCGCTGTCATGGCCGGATTTAGAAACATCTATCCCCGCCTGCTTATCGAACCTTTCCCATTTTATGCCGTCTTTGGATTCCGCGTAGCCGATCCTGTAATTATCGCCCTTATAGGAATACCACATCTTATAGATGCCATCCTCTTTCAAAACGCACGGCCTGGCAAGCGCGTTTTCATCAGTTTTAAGGTCAATACATACGACACCTTTTCTATCCCACTTAATACCGTCTTTGGACTCCGCATATTTTATATTGTATCTTGGCAAGTCCGAATTAACCCAGCCTATGCCTGAAACATACCACATCTTCCATGTGCCTTTATCTAACAAAACGCACGGACCGGTAAGTATCGAATACGGCTCATTGTCGGTTCTCTCCAGGATCGGCGCTTTTGAATATCTATTGAACGTAACTCCATCATTGCCGCTTATTGCCAGTCCTGTAATCAATCCCATGCGCACTGTTGAACCTTTATTCCACCCTATATAATATAAATATTTCTTACCGTCATGATCTACGATCCATGAAGGCGTAACGCCGTTATCGTCAAAACAGCCGAGATTTCCCAAAGTCAAAACCGGTTCTTTGGAATATTCCAGTATCTTAAAAGAATTATTCATATCTGCCAGGGCATACCCGATATGAGACCTGTTATCCTTGTCTCTTCCTGAAAAGTATACCTTGCAAATATCATTTTTTAAGATTTCAGCAAAAGGCACCATGGCATAATTCTGCATCCACCATAAATTCTTTTGCGGAATAACTATCAATCCTTTTTTTATCCACTTCATATAGAAAAATATTTCTTTTTTAGCACTTTGGCCTGCTTGGTATCGGCATTATATACTGTACCTGCCTGACCTATAACCACAGAACCATTCTCAACATCCCTCGTAACGCAGGCACCCATGGTCACAAAGGTATCAGGCCCGATCTTTACAAAATCCTTAACCGCGGAATTTATCCCGAGAAAAGAACGCTCGCCTATAACCGCATGGCCTGCGATAACCACGTGCGAACTGATATAGCAATGATCTTTTATATCTACGCTGTGGCCCAGATGATTTCCGCTCCATATCATTACATTATTGCCGATTTTGACATTCGGCTGTATGGTCTGATTTTCAAGAATAAAGCAGTTATCCCCTATCGATAAGTCCTGCCAGTAAACCGACTTTGAACAGACATAAGAAGCAAGCTTATAGCCAATTTTTTTCACAGCGTAATATTTTTCAGCCCTTATCTGATTAAGTTTTTTGTATGAAAGCCCTACGTGCACGTCAACCTTATCTGGCCCGAATGCCTTGGTTAAATTCGAGAAAGGGACCAGCGGCAAGCCTTCAAATTTATCAGACGTCACAAATTCATCGTCGGAGCTGAAACCCACAACTTCATACTGGCTGTCTGCGTCAAAATAAAATCTTGCCAGAGCTCCGACTTCGCCTGCGCCGAAAATTACTAATTTTTTCATCTTATGTATTCCCATTTAATGAGACCGCCTTTTTTGATATTTTTCTTTATTTTCTGCCCTATAATAACGTTTAAAAATCTCGGCTCTATTCCACCTGCAGGCCTTGAGTTTAAAAACATGCCTTCTTCAAGAACAGCGTTTTTAGATATGCTTTTTTTTGCTATAAGGCTTTCTCTTCTGGCGTATTTTTTTTCTTCCGGCAGCATTTCTTTTACAGAGGAACCGAAACATACCTGAACTTCCCTTATTGCCTCTACCATATTTTTCAGTTCATCCGGCTCAAGGGCATAAAAATGATCCGAGCCTTTCAGCTTTTTGCTAAGTGTAAAATGTTTTTCAATGATGCATGCCCCTCTGGCTACGGCAGCTATGGGGACGCCTATGCCAAGCGTATGGTCTGAATAACCTACAGGCAGGCCGAAAGCGGCTTTCAAAGTATCCATGGCATACAGATTTACATCCTTCGGCTTTGCAGGATAAAGCGCTGTACAATGCAAAAGAGCCACGTCCTGATTTCCCGCGCCTTTAGCCACTTCAACGGCTTCGTAAATATCCGCTATATTGCACATAGCTGTTGAAATTAAAAGCGGCATTCTGGTAAGAGCCGCGTATCTTAAAAACTTTAAATTTACCGTCTCAGAAGAGGCCCATTTTATCGCAGGGCTCTTGGCTTTCGCCAGTAAGTCAACAGCCTTTTTGTCAAACGGGCTCGCCAAAAATATAATGCCTTTTTTCTTCGCATAATTGATCAGTTCATTAAGCCAATCCCTGGGAAATTCATTTTCCTTCATAACCTTAAATATGGGATTATCTTTACTGTACAGCTCTTGTGCGCTAAAAAGCTGGAATTTAACTGCGTCTGCGCCGCTTCCGGAGGCCGCGTCGATAAGTTCCTTTGCCTGGCTTAATTTCTGGCTATGATTAGACCCTGCTTCGGCTATGATAAATACCGGCTTACCCTCTCCTATCGATTTATTTCCTATTTTTATTATCCTGTTCATAACAACTCCTTAGGAATTCTTGAAATAATCCTTGACGCGCCTTTTGTGTCTAACATATGCCTGCCGCTTTTGGACATTTGTTTTCTAAAAAGGCTGTTATCCAGTAAATTCTTAACGCCATCGCATATAATATTTTCATCGATATCTTTTATATAACCCAGATGAACCGCGGCGCCTGATTTCTGAAAATCACGCATAATATTGGCCTCAGCCTCGCTGTGTGAAATAACAAGGGTGGGCGTGCCTGTGATAGCTGTTTCATATTTTGTAAGGCCGCCGTTAATAACAGCCAGATCAGACCACAACATAAGCCTGGACATATTTTTGCAATTTTCTATAATTTCATGGCGGCCTTTAATTTTCCCCAGCAAACGTCTGACCTCTTTTTTCGTCTTCGGGTCAAAGGCGGCTCCTAAAACAACCTTCAGCCGCAGCGATGGCCTATCAATAAGGCCTAATGCCTTAACCACCTTAACCGTTATCCTAAGCGGATCGCTGCCTCCCATGCTGACAAGTATATTGTTTGCACTCCTTTTAATCAGCCGCTTTATCTTTGACGCCTTTACAAATTCCTCTCTGAAAATAAAATATTCCGGGCCCAGCAAATATTCAATTTTATCACGGTCTAAATAAATTCCGTTTTCGCTGCCGAAATAAGGGATAAGTACCATATTTGAAGCGATATTTACCCTGGCGCTCAAACATTCGTTTCCGAAACCGTCAATGACAATCAAAAATTTATTGTTATTTTTTAAAACCTTCAAATACTGCTGATATTCTTCAATCCTAGTAAGCGTATCGGCATTATTCATATCCGATATAATAACATCAGCGCTATATTTGTCCGCAAGAGCCCTGGTTTTATCTGTGTCTTCTTTAAAACTGCAAGTACTTGATATTGTTTCCACTTTGCAGTTAAAACCGCGGCTTAAATCAACAATGCTTCGGTCATAATCTTTCATCACAAGCACTGACGGCACCCTGTTTTTTTTAAGCCACTGCGCAAGAGTCAGGCACCGCATTATATGGCCCGTGCCAAGTTTGTTTGAGCCGTCTGCCCTGAAAAGAACGTGTTTTTTATCGCTTAGGTTCATTCTATTGTAATATACGACCTGCCCGGCATAAATTTTGACTTACGTATTCTGTACGTATCCAGGCCCCATGTTTCCTTTAAGGCCAGTGTTTCACCGGGATATTCAACCGAATTCAATTCATCCAAAGCCACTACGCTGCCCTTTACCAGATGCGGCCTTATGGCTTCCAGGCATTTTTTAGTAGGCTCATATAATGCCATATCAAAATACGCAAGGGCAATCACAGTATGAGGCTCACTTTTTAAAAATTTTTCTATGGTCTGCGACGCATCGCCTTTTACCAGGCTGTGCTTTCTGCCGCGGTATAAAACATTCTCCTGCTCATGATAATCAATAAGCTCAAGGAGATATTTATCATACTCTTCGCTTACCCCATAGCCGCCCTTTTTGATAGTTTGCGATTTTATATCCTTATCTGAAACCCCGGGATAACCCTTAAAGGTATCGAAACCTACCACTCTTCTGTCAAAGTTAAAAGGCTCGTATATTGCCCTAAGATTCTCGAATAAAACTATATTCTGCCCCCACCATACCCCGAATTCCATAATCACGCCAGGCACGTCCAAAATCTGCTGGTACAATTCATCTATGTAAAGTATTTTCGTCAAAGCGGAACTGCGCATATAAAGGCCGAGGTTGACAAGCATCTGATCAATAGGCAGCGGGCTGTTTTTAAATAAACTGTAAAGTTTTTCGCGTTTTTTTAACTGCTCTGCCGTTGACCTGCCTTCTTGTTTATAGTTTTTAACACCCATGATAAAAACCTCCTTATATAGCGCTGTCGTTCTGCAGGGATTTAAGCAATCCCTCGTTTCTTATTATATGAGAATTTTTACGTGAAATTCCCGGATTTTTATCCAAGAACTTCTTTATTGCCTGAAAATCGAAAAAATCAGAATTTGATTTATATAGATTTTCGATGATGGCTTTGGCTACTTCAAAATCTTCAGGCTCATCGACCGTAATGCGGTATTTACTGTCATCTGCTGTGTTATCAAGTATTTTTTTATTGAACATGCCGGGATTGTTATGTAAAAAGAGGCTGACGTGCTCTCTCTCTGATTTTTTCTTCGCGTTTTTATACATTGCCTCCAAAACCTTAAAACCAAAAACCTCGCAGTCCAGGCCTTCAGCAAAACGCGGGCTCAAGCATGCGTAGTCCGCTTTTTCTTTTATGTAAAAATCTATGAGCCGGTCGCAAATGCCCGGATCAATCAAAGGACAATCACCGGTAATTCTCATTACGCTATCCGGCTTATATTTTTCAGCCGCGAAATAATAACGGCTTAAAACATCCTCATTGCTGCCCCTGTAAACGTCAAATTTCAAAGATCTGACATAATTATATACAGCGTCGTCATCCTTATCAATAGTAGTGGCAACCATTATCTTATTTATGCGCTTTGAGGCAGAAAGCCTTTCCAATAAATAACCTATTAACGGCTTGCCCTTGACCTCTTTTAACACTTTACCCGGGAGGCGGCTTGAAGACATCCTTGCCTGAACAATAGCTAATATCATTTTTATTACCTTTTTAAGTTAACCTGTGAAACCCGCTGTGACAAACAGGGCCTTGCAGCATCTCTTTTAATTTACCTTTTTTTATCGCGGCGGCTATCGTATTAAATACAACCCCTGCTTCTTTGAGATACGCATCGATAATCTCTTTGGTATGAGCGTATGACACATATATAACATTTGACGCCAAAAAGCCTCTTTTTAACATCTCCTGCGTAAAAACGGTTTTGACAACAAGCGGATTGTCTTCTTTTATGGCCATTATCGGCACAGAGGCAAGCCCGACTATTTCAATCTTTAAGCCTGATGACTTAAAAATATTTTTTAGCCCTGTCGACAGGCTATCGCCTGCATCTTTAACATATGAAATTACATTGTTTTTTTCAAACTGTTTTATGGTTTCGAGCGCCGCGACAAAACCTATTCTTTCGGTCCAGAATGTGCTGCTTATAAAAGTATCCTGCGCTGCCTGCATGACGTCCTTTTTGCCTATAACAGCTGAAATCGGATAACCGTTTCCAAGCGCTTTTCCTAAAACTGCTATATCGGGCTCTATATCGTATAAAGCATGCACGCCTCCGACATTTACCCTGAACCCGGATGAAACTTCATCAAAAATAAGAACAGCCCTTATATCAGAAGTGATTTCGCGGACTTCTTTCAAAAATTTCAAGTCTATTTTTTTATGCCTTTCCACTTCCATTATAATAACGCCTATTTCGCCCTTGTGTTTTCTGACAATCTCTTTTAATTCGTCTATATTTCCGTAATTAAAAGGCATCGAGGTTCCCTTGAGGGCACGGGGAACTCCGGCGCAGGATAAACCCGGCAATAACTGGCCGTCGAGATTTTTTGAATCAGCCAAATTTGCCGAGATATACCAATCATGCCAGCCGTGATATCCGCAAAAGGCAACTTTGTCTTTTCCTGAAAATGCCCTGGCTATCCTGACAGCGATCGCGCACGCCTCTCCTCCTGTCCTCGCAAATCTCGCCATATCGGCCCAGGGATGCAGCTTGATTAATTTTTCGGCAAGTTCCACTTCTTCAGGGCAGTTAAGCGTGCACATGGTGCCTTGCTCAATCGCTATCTTAACAGCGGCGTCAACCGCGTCATCGGCATAACCAAGCACGCATGAACCTATCCCCATTATACTCATATCTATATATTTTTTGTTGTCAAGGCCCCAGACCTCAACGCCTTTGGCCTTTTTAAAATACGCCGGCCATTGATCAGGCAAAAACATCTCCGCCCTTTTGGATAACAGCTGATTTCCGCCGGGTATTATCTTTTTGGCTTTATTCCACAGGCCGGGCCCGCTGTTATTTTTATCTACCCGGGATTTTTTCTTATCAGCCATGCTGTCCGTGTCCGGATTGCATTTTTCGACCACCACGGAATCCACAAAATTCCCTTTATAAAATGAATGTTTTTCGTATACGCCGACTTCTCTATAGCCTGCCTTAATAAATGCCCTGAAAGAACCTGCGTTGCATACATTAATGCCTGCGACCAATTTATTAAGTTTTAAATCGCCGAACGCGTACCACGTTGCCAGTTTTATCGCCTCTGTACCATATCCTTTGCCCCAGACAGATTTATCGCCTATCAGAAGCCCGAGGTCAGCGAACTTATTCATTTTATTTATGCTGCCGATTTTTATATTTCCTATATGGCGGTTGCCATTTTTTATAAAAATACCGAATAAAAAATTATTGGGGCTATCGTGCATAAATTTCACGTAAGCCCTCACGCCTTCGATGGTTTGTTTAGACCATCTGGACTCAAGAAATTGATTAATATCTTCGTCATTAAGCCATTCGACATATCTCTTATTTACGTCTTTTTCCGTAAGAAGCTTAAGATATAAATTATCGCCAATAACCTTCGCGCCCTTCTTCATTTATGCCTCTCTAACAGTAATATCTTTGCCTTTTAAGTATGATTTTATACGGACTATATCATAATCCCTTAAAAAAATCATCTTGCCTATGGCGCAGGCATCGCAATCGCTTTCCTTGAACAACTCAACCATATGGTCATACGAGCCTGCCCCGCCTGAAGCTATCAGCGGCACCGAAACAAGCTTTCTCAGCCTGCTGTACAAATTACAATCAAACCCTGACATCGTGCCTTCTCTGTCTATGCAGGTCACTATAATCTCTCCTGCGCCGCTATCAATGAGTTTTTTTATCAAATCCTCAAGTTTGATACCTATTTTCCTGATCCCTGAATAGATATACACATCGTAATTTGAGCCGTTATTTTTTACGTCTATTGAGACAACAACGGATTGAGAACCGAATTCCCTTGCCATTTCCTTTATCAGCCGCGGATTTAGCACCGCATGAGTATTGACAACTATTTTATCAGCGCCTGCGGAAAAACATTTCTTGGCGCTTCTTACATCCCATATCCCGCCGCCTGCTGCGATAGGAAGCCTGCACTTGGTAATCATGCTGGTTATAATCCGAGAATCAATGACCTTTTTATTTTTCGAAGCCTCTATATCGACTATGATTATCTCGTCTGCGCCCTGCGCATCATAGATCATGCCCTGGGAAGTAGGATCGCCTACGTCTATGAAATTTTTAAATTTTTCACCCTTATATATCCTGCCTTCTTTCAGCAGGAACAAAGGTATAATCCTTTTTGTTAACAATTTATCTCCTCTATTATATTCTTCAAAAGCCTCAACCCGCCGCTCTGGCTTTTTTCCGGATGAAACTGGACGCCTATTATATTGTCTTTCCTGACAGCTGAAACAATCTTCAGATCTCCGTAATCCGTAGCGCCGCAAATCACTTTTTTATTTTCTGGAATAAAATGGTAGCTGTGCATAAAATAAAAATAGCTGTTTTGTATGCCGTTGAATATGCCCTTACCGGAAGTGTTGACCCTGTTCCAGCCTGTGTGCGGTATTATTAAATTTTCGCCTTCCATCTTGACGACTTCGCCTTTTATCCAGCCAAACCCTTTAGTCCTGCCTCCTTCATAACTTAAATCAGCAAAAAGCTGCATCCCTAAGCATATGCCTATTACAGGTTTCTTTTTAACGGTTACTTCCTTATCTATTTTGCTCCACATTTTTAAGACCTTTAGCCTGCCTACTGCGGTGATAAAATTCCCCACACCTGCCAAAACTATGACATCCACGTTTTCTAATTCATGCGGCGTCTGTACAAAGCTTACGTCTAATCCAAAAAAACTAAGCGCGCTGTGCACTGATCCGATATTACCTATGCTGTAATTTACAATGCCTATCTTCATTTATTTTTCCCTGTACCACTGATCCTGGTCCCACAACTTCTTGCCTTCAGGAAGTTTCTTGGGGTCTATCAGCCTGGCCGGAGGTATAAGATGGCTTAACGCTATTTTATTAAATTCGTCTTCGGTTATGCCCGCGTATTCCAAAAACACCTTCAGGCTTTTCGGTTTTTTGCCTTCGTGTTTTTTTATAAGTTCCATTGCCTGTTGGCGGGTTATTCTGCCGTGCCTTATATCAAGCGTAGCAAGATGCGTCATTCTGGAAAACCCTCTTTTAAGGTACTTGATATAATCCCTCATGCCTGTAAACATACATTCTATCTTTTCGTAAGTAAGGCCGGGGTAACCGCTTTCTATCTCATCTTCTTTCCAATCCAGTTCTTTTTTAATTATTTCTACATGTTTGTGCACATCCCACGGGATAAAATTGCCCAAGGGCATGCTTTTTACGCCAACGCTTTCAAGCTCTACCTTGGTGGGATAAATGTACGGATCAAGATCCCGCAAGTCAGCTCCGATAAAACCCGCCATATCCTCTGCTCTTATGCCTAGATTGGCTCTGCGGTTGAACTTCCATTCGTCGCTCTCCTCCAGCTCTTCATAACGAAAATACCCCTCGTATTCGCCTCCGCCTTCGCCGTAAACAACCAGAGGTATCTTAAATTTTACAGCTATCTGCATAGGGTAGGCCGAAACGCCTACATGGCAATGCCAGCAAAAGTCGCCTTTTCTCTTAAAGGCCTCAAGCATGGTTTTTTTAACCACCTGCCAGTTGGGAGTAAAGGTAATCACATCTACGCCGAGTTTCCTGAAGGTCCGCATCCTGTTGTCCAGAGTCCTTGACCTGTAAAAGCAATGATCATACGAAACTACCAAAGGCTTCAGGCCGTATCTTTTCACAATGGCCCAAAGTATAAAAGTGGAATCTTTGCCGCCGCTAAACGGCACTATGCAGTCATAGGCGTCTTTTCTTTTCTTCGCTGTCTCAAATATCTTCAGAAGCATTTTTTCGCGCTCTTTCCAGTTTATGGAATGCTTTTTCTTTTCCCAATTGCTGCAGACATTGCATACGCCTTCATTGTCAAAATATAACGTTTCCCAGGTTATGGGCAGCACACAGCACGAGCATCTTTCCAGGTCCAAATTGTTGTTAGCGTTATTGGTCTTGGCCATCTTTAGTCCTTTTTAAATTAATGCCATAAATACGGCAGCAGTATTTTTTCATCGTCGACTTTAAATTCATCCAGCAGGCATTCCATCTTCTTATAATTTTTTAAATTTCCCGCTATTCCGGCATTCTTCTTTAACTGATCGATGGAATCCACGCCTATAATTACTCCATCGATATAAGGGTTGCTTGCTGTAAATAGCAACAAAACATTCGACAAAGGAATCTTAAAGCGCTGGGATAACGACCTTATTTTCAGCACATTCTCTTTCACTGTTTGAAAATTGCCTTTGAGCAGATTTTTTCCCGGAAGAAAAAATAGCCCCTGAAGGAAAACAGACCTTGCAAACAAAAAACAATTCTTTTTTTTCAGATCTTTCAGAAGGTCGTCCTTAAGAAACCTTCTGTCAAAAATATTCACAGGAAACTCGACGGCAAAATTACTGAAACCGTCCGAAACTACCTGCCTTGCCTCATCCGGATGATATACAGAAACGCCCCATCGACGAATCTTGCCTTCTTTGATTAATTCATCAAAGGCTGTTATTACAGTTGCCTTCTGTTCCTGATAAGTTTTAAAAGAATGAAGTAGCAAAAAATCTATACATTCGACATTTAATTTCTCAAGCGAGTCCGTTACCTCATTCTTTACGGCCTCAACCTCGCCATATTCCTTATGCGAAATCTTTGTTATTACCTTAAAAGGGCTTCCCGGATTTAATCTTAGGTAATCACCCAATATTTTTTCCGCGTTTGCATATCCTTTGGCTGTATCTACGCCGAAAATTCCGAGGCCTTGCGCATATCTTAAAATTTCAAATATTTCTTTTTTGTTTAATTTTTTGTTGTTGGCAACGCCGTATTTCAAACCGAAATTTGCGCTGCCCAAAACCAGTTTGTTAATCATAATTATTTGACGAAAAACTCTGAAACCTTAGTTGTGATATATTTTATGTCTCTATCTTTAAGCGCAGGATAAATAGGCAGGCTCATAGCCGTTTCGTAATATTCTTCGGCATTAGGGCATACGCCTTTCTCATATCCTAATTTACTGTAATAAGGCTGCAGGTATACCGGTATATAATGAAGCTGCACACCGATACCTGCTTTCTTTAAATAAGCAAACAACTCATTTCTATTATTCCTGACTCTGATAACATATAGATGCCAGGCTGACCTGGTATCAGTTTCTTCTGCCGGGGTTACAATCTCATCCATGCCTGAAAATAATTTATTGTAAATACCTGCTATTTCTCTTCTGCGCTTAATAAAATTACCGATCCTTTTTAATTGTGAAATACCCAAAGCAGACTGCATATCCGTAATCCGGTAATTAAATCCAAGGCAACGCATTTCGTAATACCAACTTTCTTTTCTGCCAGTGTCTTTGGTTATGCCGTGATTCCTGAAAAGCATCAATTGCTCGTATAGTTTCTTATTATTGGTAGTGATTGCGCCGCCTTCGCCTGTTGTAATGGTTTTAACAGGATGAAAACTAAATACCGACATATCAGAGTGCCTGCAGCTGCCGGTTTTGACCCATTTACCGCCAACGCGGTATTCGGCTCCCAGGGCATGGCAAGCATCTTCCACGATAAACAATTTATTCTTGCCGGCAATTTCCTTTATCCGGCTTAACTCACACGGCCTGCCTGCAAAATGTACCGGTATTATGCCTCTTGTATTGTCATCCAGCTTACTGTTAATTTGCGCAGGATCTATATTTATCGTATCTTCTTGTGTATCGGCAAAAACAGGCCTGGCCTTACAGTATAAAACACAATTTGCCGATGCCAAAAATGTAATCGGAGAAGTTATTACTTTGTCATTCTCTCCGATGCCTTCGACAAGCATTGCCAAATGCAACGCCGCAGTGCCTGATGATACGGCTACTGCGTATTTAGCGCCGCAGTACTCGGATAAGGCCTGCTCAAAGTCTTTGACCCTGGGGCCTTGAGTAATCCAATCTGACCTTAAAACCTTGATAACCTCTTCTATGTCCTGTCTGGCTAATGTCTGCCTGCCGTACGGCAAATGTTTATTACTCTTCATTTTCTGATATGTTAATCAATCGCTTTAATTGTTCTTCTTTCAACCATTGGGTATTGTTATCGCTCCTATACCCCTCAAATTCTACGCCCAGATATTTGCCGTTTTTATTTTTATGCTTATTGTCAGCCACTTTTGGATAAACAATAAACCTATCTTTATATTCGCAGCTGTGTATCCCGTCATCCGATGAAAGCAGCGTTTCATGCAATTTCTCACCCGGCCTTATTCCGGTTATCCTTTGTTTGGCGTCCGGACAAATAACCCTTGCGAGGTCTGTAATCTTCATGCTCGGTATTTTTGGGATAAATATCTCGCCGCCCTTCATTGTGTCAATACAGCTTAAAACAAAATCCACGCCCTGCTCAAGGGTTATCCAGAAACGCGTCATTCTTTTATCCGTGATCGGCACTTCGCCTTTTTTGCTGCATTCTTTGAAAAACGGGACAACGCTTCCTCTGGAACTGAAAACATTGCCATACCTGACCACGCTAAAACCTGTTCCGTACGGCGAATAGTTATTTGCAGCCACAAACATTTTTTCAGCGCAGAGTTTTGTAGCGCCATAAAGATTAATAGGATTGGCGGCTTTATCCGTACTCAAGGCAATAACCTTTTTCACGTTATTGTCTATAGCCACATTTATAACATTTTCAGCTCCGAAAATATTTGTCTTTACAACCTCGAATGGGTTATATTCCGCAGTGGGAACTATCTTTAAAGCAGCAGCGTGCACAACTATGTCAACCCCGTAAAAAGCCCTGTGCAGCCTTTCGGGATCCCTGACATCACCGATAAAATATCTGATATTGTCATATTTCTTCTCGCTGAAAACCTGTTTCATCTCATATTGCTTCATCTCGTCCCTGCTGAATATGATGAGTTTCTTCGGCTTGTATTTCTCCAGCACTATCTCGGTAAACTTCCTGCCGAAAGAACCGGTCCCGCCTGTAATAAGTATGACCTTGTTATCTATAAAATTATTCATGCGCGTTCTCCTTTGTTGATTGTCCGATAAAATTCGTAGCCCATTTCAATTTAGGCCTGATAAACGCGTTTTTAAATTCCGCTGACAGGCTGTTATATCCTGAAAAAACCGTATCAAAACCCAGTATCCTGTCAAGGATAAGGTGTTCTACTTTCGGATATTCCAGGTGAACAGAGACAAAAAAATGTTTTTCGCCGAATATGTCAGGTGAAATTCTGCAGATAGATGTATACACGCCCTGCTCTCTTTTATATAAATCATTCTCTTTATTCTCGTCGACATTTGCCGTCACAAGGATCGGGTGGTTTTCTTCATCAGTTATATATACGCTCAAACGCAGCCCGTTTACAGGCTGCAGGCATTGATACTTTATATATACCATTATGGGCTCTTCCGAGTTAAACGTTTTGCTGAACATGCCGCTTTCATTCTGCGTGCCGACTTCCAAAATTTTAATCGACGGGTTGGCCCGGTTAATTTTGCCTTCAAGCCTTGATTCCAGTTCGCCTGCGCCGACCCTGGAATCAGTGACCAGGTTCTGTTTCAGGTATACGGCCACCGCCTTATCCACGCTTTCCTCCAAAAAAAGCTTGCCGCTTTCAAGTATTACGGCGCGGCTGCACAGATTCCTCACAGCTGCCATGTTGTGGCTCACAAAAAGGACGGTCCTGCCGCTGCCTGATATATTTTTCATCTTGCCTATGCACTTTTTTTGAAACTCAGCATCGCCTACAGCCAGCACTTCATCAACCAGGATAATCTCCGTATCGAGATGCGCGGCTACGGAAAACGCGAGACGCACCTGCATGCCGCTTGAAAAATGTTTAACGGGCGTATCTATAAATTTTTCCACACCGGAAAACGCTACAATTTCATCGAGTTTTTTATCGATCTCTTTTTTTTTCATGCCCAATATGGAACCGTTAAAATATATATTCTCTCTGCCGGTAAGTTCCGCGTGAAAACCCGTGCCCACCTCAAGCAGGCTTCCTACCCTGCCGCGCAAACGCACCTCGCCTGCGCTGGGATAAGTAATGCGCGAAAGTATCTTAAGAAGAGTGGTTTTGCCGGCTCCGTTTCTGCCTATTAAGCCGACCACTTCCCCCTCATTCACATTAAAAGAAATGTCTCTCAACGCCAAAAAATCTTCTTTAGCAGAAAAACGGTTGCCTTTATTTTTTAAAAAACCAAAAGGGTTCTTAAAGCATTTTGCCAAGGAATCTCTGAGCGTAAGATACCCGCCCTGGTGAAAAATCCTGTATTTTTTTGACAAACCTGTTATCTGGATTACCGGTTTACCCATAAATGTCAGATTATATCCGCAAAAAACCTTTCTGTTTTTCTAAAATAAACTATGCCAAAAATAAATAAGGCCGCGCTTATGCCTGTTGATATAAGTAAAAGATGCCAATCTACAGCCCTTATCCCGAAAATTACAGATCTCGCTGTCTCAATTACGCCGGACATAGGATTCATAATCATTAACCATCTGTATTTTTTGCTCAACATGCTCAACGGATAAATGACCGGGGTAAGGAACATCAGCATCTGTATAAAAAAAGGCAAAATGTAACGCACATCCCTGTATTTGACGTTAACTGATGCGAGAAAACATCCAATGCCGACGGAACTTAAAAATGTCACAAAAATTACCATTGGCAGATATGCCATACCAATTATATTGGGCGCGCAATGATAATAAACCATAAGGCCTATAAGGATAAGCGAAGAAACCGCCAAATCAATAAGGCCTATCAAAGAAGAGGAAATCGGGATTATCAATCTCGGGAAATATATCTTTTGTATTATATTCGCGTTACTGACCATACTGTTGGCGGCGTGATTGAGCCCGAAAGAAAAATAATTCCAAAAAAGAAGGCCCATATAAACAAACACCGGGTACGGGACTCCGTCCGAAGGGACCTTTGCGAATTTTCCGAAAAAGATTGTAAATATCAACATAGCCGCCAAAGGCTGAAATATAGCCCACAATGCCCCTATAGCAGTTTGTTTATACCTAAGCTTAATATCTCTCCATACAAAAAAATACGCAAGTTCTCTATATGCCCATAATTCTTTCAAGCCGCTGCTTAAAAAATCTTTTCGAGGTTTTATGACTATTTCGTTATCCGTATCCATTTTACGCCTTGTTATTTTTATACCAGTCAATAGTTTTTTCCAGGCCTTCTTCAAAATTTGTCTTTGCTTTAAAACCAAATTCATTAAAAGCCTTTGAAACTTCAAGCGCCCTTCTCGGCTGGCCGTCCGGCTTTGACGGATCAAATACTATTTTACCTTTAAAGCCGGTGAGCTTCGCTATCAGATTTACCAGGTCTTTTATGCTGATTTCAAAGCCTGATCCGATATTTACAGGCTCTGACTTATCGTATCTTTCTGCGGCAAACAAAATTCCCTCGCCGGCATCTTCAACATATAAAAATTCCCTGGTGGCCCTGCCAGTCCCCCATACTATAATCTCATTATCCTTGTTTTTAATAGCATCCATGCATTTTTTAATCAATGCCGGTATCACATGGCTTGACTTGGGGTCAAAACTGTCTTTGGGGCCGTAAAGGTTAACCGGCATAAGGAATATAGAATTAAAACCGTATTGCTTTCTATACGCCTGAGATTGGACCAGAAGCATTTTTTTTGCCAGGCCGTATGGGGCATTTGTTTCCTCCGGATAACCATTCCACAAATCTTCTTCTCTAAAAGGCACCTTTGTAAACTTAGGATAACAGCAGATAGTACCTAATGCGACGAATTTTTCGACGCCTCTAAGGCGGCCCTCTTCCATCATCTGGATCCCCATCATAAGATTGTCATAGAAAAATTTTCCTGGGTTTTCCTTATTGGCGCCTATTCCGCCGACAATCGCGGCTAAATGGATAACGACCTCCGGCTTCGCATCTTGATAAAGCCGTTTTACGGCATTCATATCTACGAGGTTATAATCTTTGCTTAAAGGCACAAAAATATTTTTACAGCCTTTTTCTTTCAGTTTGCTGACCATAAAAGAACCGAGAAAACCTTTCCCGCCTGTTACTAAAATATTTTTAACGCTTAGATCTATCATTTTTCACCGTTTTGTGATTTTATTTTTTTTAAATAATCTGAAAAAAATAAGTAAAAACTGCTCAGCAAAAATCCTGCCATAACCGCTACAAATAACTTTCTGGGGATCTGCCTCGATTCAGGCACGCCGCGGATAGCCGGGTCCAAAACCTTAACCATAGGCTTATTAGATGTAATGCTAAGCTCATTATTTAACTTATCCAAATTCTGTATGCAAAAATTTGCGACCTTTTCAGTCAAACCCGGATCAGAGCCCCTTACCACTATCCCGGGGAAAGCGCCGCTCGGAGTAATCTGCCACCAGGCATTTGGCTTCCTGTCAGATTTAATATATTCCTGTATGTCATTTGACATACGGCGGCTTTTAAGGATTAAATTAATTGTCTCCATGGTGGAACTTGTGGTAGAAACGCCTAACAATTTCGCTACTGCTGAGCCACCGCCAGCATCTCCACCAGATGTTTGGAGAAATGTAACAGTAGATACGTATGCAATCTGCGAAAAAGCTGAAAAACAAAATGACAAAGACATAAATAAAACCACCACGATTAGGATTATTTTCCATGATTTTTTAAACATATTTATATAATATAAAATGTTAATATCATATTCCATAAAAACCCCTCCGTTTTATTTTATGGCTTCAAGGCCTTGATAGACAATGCTGTAATAACAAACTGGGAAGTAAGCGAAAAAGCGTCTCTAAATAAGAGGCCTGGCGGGGTCTTATATTTAAATAGCTCCGGCACGATAATAGTGTCGCCTTTTTCTATTTTCATAACACCGGTAAACCTGCCAACTGCTTCGCCGCTGGGTTTAATTACAAAAATGCCGTTTTTGTCCGCATTTTTGTTAAAGCCGCCTGCGCGGTTAATATAGTAATCAAGCCCTTTACCCTTAACATAAGCAATCGCATTGGGCGCGTAAACATTGCCTATAACCTGCACCGAAGAAGGCGCAGTCGGTATTGCGAGAGAATCACCGTCTTCGAGGCTTACATCGCTTGGCGTACCTTCAAATTTATCCAAAGAATCCAGCTTGATAACAATCCTTCCCATTAATATTGTGGATTGCAGCGTATCTAATTGTTTCTGGCGATATTTGATCATTTCTTTTCTGGCATCGGACTGCGAAGGCGAAAGGCTTACTGCCAGAGAAGATTCTTCTTTTAAAATATCCTCCTGCTCGGCCTGAACGAATTTTTTCATCATTTCACGCTGGTATTTTTCTACGGAAGGCCGTATAAACATTGCTCCAGACAAAAACGCCTTATCAGTGAAGCCGCCTGCGCGTTTAATAATCGAACTTAACTGTTCGCCTGGCGCGGCCATATATTTGCCGGGATATAAAACCTCCCCTGAAATAGCAATCTCTTTATGCTCGAGCCATTTTGTTTCTTCGCGGATAAAAATCTGATCGCCTTCCTGCAGGTATAAATCGCTTTCTTTTATGCGCGGGTCAAAAATATTCGCGAGGTCCATCCTTAAAACCTTCGGCTCTTCGCCTAAAACCCTCCTGTATAATTCCGTATTCCTCAAAGAGGCTGTCTTCTTCAGGCCGCCGGCCCTGAATATCAAATCGCTTATGCGCATATTATCCGTCAGCTCATATTCGCCGGGCTTATAAACAGCGCCCTCAATCCTTACGAAAAATATAGGCACAACCTCTGACTTTGTAAACACATAAAGACGATCCCATTCTTTCAAATCTATATTTTCAGTTTCGTCTTTACTAAGCAGCCTGCCTAAATTAACCGGCAGTATTTCCCTGGTTTTATCATCGCGAAAACGGGAAAGCTCTGCGCGCTCGATATATGTGCCCGGTATTATGCCTTCTGCCTCATCTACCAGGTCTTTCAACTTCATGTTGGGTTTTAATTCATAATCTCCTGGCCTCTGTATGCTTCCTGCTATACTGACATAGTTATGCCTTATAGGCGTTACCGCTGATATCATAACAAGATCGCCGTCCTGCAGAATCACGTTTGAAGCAGAACCTTTCAATGCCTGCGCGCTTTCAAATTCAAGGTCAAAAACAATTTTCCGCTGATGGTCCTTTATCCTCTCAACCTGTATCCTCTGCAAATATCCTACTGCCGAAATCCCGCCTGCCGTTTCCAGAAGCTCGCTCATGGTCGTATCGTTACTTTTAATTTCGTACACCGCAGGCCGTTTTACGTTGCCCGCTATACCTACAACCGAGCCTATCGGCGGGATAAATATGGTATCTCCTGCGTCTAATTTAAAATCCTGCGATTTATCGCCCTGCAGCAAATAAGAATACAAATCTATCATCACATCTTTTTTATCCGCGCGCGTCAGCTTTATCTTTCTAAGAGTGCCTATCTTGCTGGGCCCTGCTGCCTGATACAAAATATCGAAAACCGTCGATAAAGAACTGACCATATACGCGCCCGGCTTTTTTGCCTCGCCTAAAATATATACCTTTATGGACCGCAAATTCCCCATACTGATATTTATCTGAAAATTGGTGTAAAACTTGTTCAGGGTTTCCTCTATTATTTTTTTTGCATCTATAAATTTAACTCCCCACAGGTATAACGGGCCTGCTTGAGGCAGCATAACTTTGCCTTCTCCGTCGATATTAAGCTCAAACCTCTGCTGGATATTGCCCCATAAATTCAAAATTAATTTATCTCCCGGGCCCAAAATGTAATCATCGCTCACAGGGATAGTCGATAGATCGCTGTACACGCCTTCTTCAAATTGGGATTTTGCGCCTTCGCCTAATATCTTCTGCTGCAGTAAATCAATCTGCGCCTTTGTCCCCTTTTTGCCACCGGCAGCCTCCTGGCCTTCTTCGCCCATCCTTTTTATCTGAGGCTGTTCGGGGAATAGATCATACCCGAATTGCTTGATCGCTTTTGACACGGTAAGCGGTATCTCGCGCGAAAACATCTTTTCTATATCAGAAAGCCTGTCACTTTCCGGGATATTCTGCCAATCGGGTGTAAATTTTGCGCTGTCATACGGCGATGAAATTTCTTCGTTGTTTGATTTTTGTTGGTTAAAAACCCTTATTCTGAATTTTCTTCCGTCATTCGGGCTTACCATCTCTTTCCATTCCTCATTCGGCCTTATGAGTTCCGGGACATACCTGAATTTTTTCCCTGTATAAGGGTCTGTAATTACCGCTCCGGAAGTGATGCTGTCAATATCCACCTTAGCCTTAAACTCTTTCTTTTGATACGGAGAAACAATATTGACATAAGCCGGTTCCTGCTCTAAGGCCTTTCTCATCGCCGCATCCCGCGGTATAAACTTTGTTCCGTCATAAGGGCAGGTTACTTCTTCCAAACCCTTGCGTACCCCTTCGCTGACGTCTGACGTTGGTATTTGAAATTCTTTTTCGCATACAGGGCAGGTAAAGGTCTGCCATTTTACCTGGTCAACCGCAGGAATTTTCTCTTGATTTTGATCCTTGTTCTGGCCGCCAAGCCAGCCTGAAAGATTTGCCTTAATCAATTGATCAATCTCGCCTTGAGTGTCTGCGAACACGGGCAAAAGAGAATTAAATGTAAATGCTATGAGAATAAATAAAGATAAAATTCGTTTTAACATAAAATGCTCCTTTTTAGAATTTTACATCCGCTTCGGTTAAAAATATATTGTTGTGCGTTTTATTGCCTGATATGTTATTAAAATTCCTGAAATCTTCGTATTCATAAATCAGTTTTACAGACCTTGCCTCTGACAAATAAAATGTGCCGTCAATGCCGACCTCGTATTTACGCTGCGAAGGAGAAAATTGATTCTGGTTCTCCACATCTATCTGCCCGCCTAACTCAAGGCGCTCAAAATACCCTGAAAAATCATACAATGTTTTTGACAATCTCATAAAAACATCGTCAGCTGATGTGCCCATGTGATGCCCTATCACATCGCCTTTGTATCTATAGCCGTTGGTATAAATGCCGCTGACATACCAGGCAGCGTCTGTGTGCGCGAATTCTGCCCTGAAATCAAGGGCCTGGCTCCCAAATAAATCCGAAACTAAAATTCCACCTAAATAACCCGGGGCCTTGTTCTGCCAAGGCCCGAAATGATCGGTGCCTGCCCATTCTCCGTATAACTGCAGGTCTGTGCAAAAATCAAACGGGCTGTCCCGCCATGGAATATTCAATTTAAAATCAAAGTCCGCAAATTGTTTTGACCTGTTTACAGTAGGATCCTGGTTTTGTTCACCCTTTGTTATAAACATGTTCCAGTAATTTACCAGACCATTACGAGGCCTGCCGTTACCGCCAAACAAGGCTGTCCTTGAAACTCCGAAAGTAAAATAATCTACCGGCGCCCATTCTATCCTCAAACCGCCTAATTTCGCGTGCGGGTGGTCGCGCCCTTTATCCAATTGCGCTACAAAAAAATCAACATTCCATTTACCTAATTTTTCGTACACAGAAGGCAAAGTAAAAGGATGGGCGTTTCTTAACCTGACAAGATTTAACGGATAGGCATTGTCTGATAATAACATTGCGCCATGGTAACCAGGCCCCCACCACATGCTATCCTTTCCTGCCTCAAGTTCTATATTCCAATATGACAACTTCACATAGCCGGTTTTAAGGTTAAATTCATGCCTTTCCTTTGAATATATCATCGCAGGTTCAAGCTCTACCGCGATAAATTCATTAAACTCTATCCAAGACCTGATGCTTGTAATTTCATTAAAACCCTTTTTAAGATGCAGGCCCTGCATGTTTTCAAATAGAATGTCGTCGCTATTTTTTAAATCGGCGTAGAAAGTCTGCGAAGCCATCGGGTCTGCAAGTTTAAAACGTATATTGCTTATAGGCTGATCATCCTTGGCAACGCTGGTTATCCCCAGGCGCACCAACTCCGGCCGGAATTCCTCGACTAATCTGTTCAAAGAGGTTTCAGCCCGCTTGATCCTTACTTCGTCAAAATCCGAAAACTGCGCCTTGTCTTCCTGGATGCGGCCTATAGCTGTTTCTACAAGCCTGGCTGCATCCATGCGGGTAATCGGTTTTGAGGTTAACCCTGAACCGTCACACAACCCTGCGCGGTTTAACGAATCCAACTCGTCATATGCCCAATGGCCGACCGGCACATTCACAGATACATCAGCAAAACAAATAGAAGTAAAAATGACAAATGACAAAATCCAAATGACAAATAAATATCCAAATGACAAATAATTTAAATATTTGGATTTAAGAGATTGATTTGAATTTTGGATTTGGGATTTTGTCATTTACCTTCCTTCTCTTCTCTGAACCATTTTATCGTCCTTATAAGACCATCTTCCAATCCAATTTTTGGATGCCATTTAAGAATGTTTTCAGCTTTAGTTGTATCAGGTTGACGCACCTTAGGGTCATCCACAGGCAACGGCTTGAAAACTATTTTACTCTTTGAACCTGTCAGCCTTATAATTTCTTCTGCCAGTTCCAATATTGTATATTCATCAGGATTGCCAATGTTTACCGGTTCATTAACATCTGACTGCATCAGCCTTAAAATTCCCTCAATCATATCCGATATATAACAAAAGCTGCGTGTCTGCGTCCCTTTTCCGAATACAGTTATAGGCTTGTTGGATAAAGCCTGGCTTATAAAAGCAGGTATTGCGCGGCCGTCATTTTCGCGCATCCTCTCGCCGTACGTATTGAAAATCCTGATTATTTTTGTATCAATCTTATGCACGCGATGATACGCCATTGTTATTGCTTCCGCAAACCTTTTTGCTTCGTCATAGACCCCTCGCGGGCCTATGCAATTTACGTTGCCCCAGTATGATTCTGGCTGCGGGTGTATCAAGGGGTCTCCGTAAACCTCGCTTGTTGAAGCGATAAAAAATTTGGAGCCCTTTGCCTTTGCTACTCCCAAAGCGTTATGAGTACCCAGTGAACCTACTTTTAGCGTCTGAATAGGATAAATTAAATAGTCTATGGGGCTTGCCGGCGACGCAAAGTGCAAAACGTAATCCACTTTACCCTTGATATCTATATATAAACTTACATTGTGCTTTACAAATTTAAAACGCTTTTCCGGCAAAAGATGCCTGATATTTTCTTTATTTCCGGTAATAAGATTGTCCATGCAGACAATATCATGGCCTTCTCTTAACAAGCGTTCGCATAAATGCGACCCTATAAAACCGGCGCCTCCCGTAATAAGTATCCTCATAGTAACCTCTGCACCGTCATTGCGAGGAGCGAACGAAGTGAGCGACGAAGCAATCTCCGATTTTAGCAAGGAGATTGCTTCGGCTGACTTCGTCAGCCTCGCAATGACGCGACTGTTCTTCCCATGCCTTCCTCAAACCCAATTTTCGGATCAAAACCAAGTATGCGTTTTGCCTTTGATATATCCGCCAAAGTGTCCTTTACGTCTCCGGGCCGCGGCGGAGTGAACTTCGGTTTTATCGACTTCTTCAAAATTTTATTAACCGCACTTATTATATCCAAAACAGAATATGCCTTGCCGCACGCGATATTAAAAACTTCACCCGAGGCTTTTTTCGCTGTGGCTGCCTTTAAATTCGCCTGCACAACATTATCAATATATGTGAAATCTCTTGTCTGCCTGCCGTCTCCATGCACAGGCGGTTGTTCGCCTTTAAGCATACAATTTATAAATTTAGGTATTACAACCGCATACTCATTTTCCAGGCTTTGACGCGGGCCAAAAACGTTAAAATAACGCAGGCTGACCGCCTCAAGCTTAGATGATGAGCTGAAAATTCTGCAATAAAACTCTCCTGCCAGCTTAGTAAGCGCGTACGGAGAGATTAAAAGCGGATAAAGATCCTCGGTCTCCGGAAGTTTATCGGTCTCACCGTAAATAGAGCTTGACGAAGCAAAAACCACCCGCTTAACTTTTGCCTCTTTGGCGGCTGACAGGATATTCAATGTCCCTGTAATATTTACATCGTTATAAAAATGCGGATTCGTCATAGATTTGGGGACAGACCTCAATGCCGCCTGATGTAAAATATAATCTACGCCTAATACGGCCTTCGCGACTATTGCCTTATCTCTGATATCGCCTTCAAGCAATTCTATTTTGTTTAATGCGCCTGATAGATTTTCGCGCTTACCAGAACTAAAATCATCCAGGACCCTTAGCTTATTGCCGTCACGCACAAGCGCATCGACAATGTTGGAGCCAATAAACCCCGCGCCTCCGGTTACCAAAAATTTACTCATGAAATTTTCCCCCACTACCTGCGTCTTTAAAATTTCATCCCGAGCGACCAGCTATCACGTTTAGTCGCGAGGGATAGATATTCTCCTAAAGCCTCTTTCCAGTGCCGCATCGGCTTACCGGTTGCCTTATTATATTTATCGCATGAAAGAACCGACATCTTCGGCCTTTTGGCAACCCTGCCGTTTTCTTCGGATTTAATCGGTAAGATTTCTTTTTTAATCCCTGAAATTTTCAATATCTCATATGCAAATTCATACCAGCTGCAGGCGCCGTTGTTTACTGCGTGATAAATACCGTTTTCATTGATGTTTATCAAATTTATAACTGCCTCTGCCAGATCATTAACATAGGTCGGGCAGCTGCGCTGGTCATTTACAACCTTTAAACTGCCAGGCAAAGATGCGTTCTCTAAAATCGCCTTAACAAAATTTCTTCCGTTCTTGCCGAATAAACTGCTTGAACGTACAATCAGAAAATTTTTACTTATTTCTTTGATATATTCCTCGCCCATCAATTTTGATTTTCCGTATATATTTACAGGCCCCGGTTTATCAGTTTCTTTGTACGCGCCTTTCCTGTTCCCATTAAACACATAATCAGTACTTATATAAACCAATGAAGCGCCTGCGCTATTACAAGCTAATGCAATATTTTCTGTACCTTGCGCGTTTATTCTATACGCCTCATTGGGATTCAATTCGCAGCCATCGACATCCGTATACGCGGCTGTATGCACGGTTATTTTCGGCTTTATCTTTTTTACAAAATTCTCAATCGCCGCTTTTTTAGTAATATCAACTTCCGCGAAACCGCTTTTTATATCAATGCCGCAAACCTCATGTTTGGCATCTATAAACTTCTGACAGAAAATACTGCCCAGCATGCCGCCAGCGCCTGTGACTAAAATTTTCATAGCCTGAATATTTTATCGTCCTTTATGTTTTTATATATATTGCGTGCGTCAAAAATAAAATTTGAATTCTTCAAAAGAAAATTATAATCAATCTGGCTGTGGTCCGTTACCACTATGGCGCAATCGTAATTTTTTAAGATATCTTTTTTCAATGCTATCGATTTCATATTCGTATGGTTAAATTTTAAATACGGTATAATCGGGTCATAATAAGATACGCTTGCGCCCTTATCCTGCAATGTTTCAATTATATCCAAAGCCGGCGACTTGCGCAGATCCCTGACATCTTTTTTGTAGGTAACGCCTATTACCAGTATCTTTGATTTATTCAAAGCTGCAGCTTTTTCAACCAGGATGCCTTCTACGCGCTCAATGACATATTTAGGCATATTGCTGGTAATATCAGACGCCAGTTTTATAAAACGTGAATTGAAACCGAAATGTTTCGCCTTCCAATACAGATACAGCGGGTCTTTCGGGATACAATGGCCGCCGCAGCCGCTGGACGGATAAAACGGCATAAAACCGAAAGGCTTGGTTTTTGCCGCATCCACAACCTCCCATATATCTATGCCCATTTTATGCGCCATCATCGCAAGCTCATCTATCAAACCTATATTTACAATGCGGAATGTATTTTCCAAAAGCTTAACCGTTTCCGCCACTCTGGAATTTGATACAGGCACCGTTTTTACTACAATATTTTTATAAACTAAAACCCCCAGTTGTGTAGCCTCATCATTTATGCCGCCGATAACTTTAGGAATTTTATTCAGAGGATATTTACTATTGGCAGGATCAATCCTTTCGGGAGAAAAACAAAGCCAAAAATCCTGCCCGTGCTTTAGGCCGCTTTTATTCAATATGGGCAGGATAACCTCCTCGGTCGTGCCGGGATAAGTCGTGCTTTCCAGGATAACCATGGTATCTTTCTTCAAATTTTTTGATATCGCCTTCACAGCATCTGGTATATATGAGATATTCGGCTGATATTTTCTTTTAAGAGGCGTAGGCACACAGATTATAATGACATCCATCTTTTTAAGCTGGCTGAACTCGCCTGTCACGCCTAATCTGCCTGTTGACAAAGCGCTTCGCAGCTGGCCGGTTGATATATCCGTTATATAGGATTTTTTATTTTTAATACTGCGCAGCCTGCCCTTATCTATCTCCAGGCCTAAAACAGTAAAACCCTTTTTTACAAATTCGATAACCAGAGGCAGCCCGACATAACCAAGGCCTATTACAGCTATTTTCGCGTCTTTCTTTACTATTTTACGTTTAAGGTCATTAAACACTTTTCGCTCCGTATTGTTTTTGATAATATTTTTTAAATTCCTTGTTTTTTAACTTCTGCCACCATTTTGCGTTGTCCTTATACCAATCTATCGTTTCCTTTAAAGCCTGGTCAAAATTATATTCAGGCTGCCAGCCTAATTTCCTTATCTTTGCGCAATCAAGCGCGTACCTTCTGTCATGCCCTAACCTGTCCTTAACATATTCGATGCTGTCTTCCTTTTTGCCTAAGGCCTTTAAGATTTTGAAAGTGAGCTCTTCATTGTTCAGCAAAGTCCCTCCGCCTATATTATAAATCTCTCCGGGTTTACCCTTACGCAGAACCAAATCAATAGCACTGCAGTTGTCCAGCACAAAAAGCCAATCGCGCACATTTAACCCGTCTCCGTACAAAGGCACCTTTTTTGATTCAATAAGATTAGTTATAAACAAAGGTATTACCTTTTCAGGATACTGATATGGCCCGAAATTGTTGCTTGAACGTGTTATTATGACTGGCAATTTGTACGTTACGCAATATGATCGCGCCAGTAAGTCTGCTGCTGCTTTACTGGCAGAGTATGGGCTGTTTGGCTCTAGGCGATCAATTTCTTTTGAATAGCCGCTGGGTATTGAACCGTAACACTCATCACTGCTTATTTGAATAAATAATTTTATATTACTATCTTTAGTGGCTTCAAGTAATGTATAAGTTCCTACGAAATTTGTCTGTATAAAATCATCTGTGTCAAGTATTGACCTGTCAACATGAGTGCAGGCGGCAAAATTGATAACCGTATCGTGCCCATTAATGAGTTTCTGAACTAATGCCTTGTTGCAGATATCGCCTTTTACAAAGGAATAATTATTGTTGCGATCAACGTCTTTTAAATTTTCCAAATTTCCGGCATAGGTCAGCTTATCTAGATTTGTAATTTTATATTCAGGGTATTTATTCAACATGTACCTTATAAAATTAGAACCTATGAACCCCGCACCGCCGGTGATTAACAATCTCATTTTACCCTCTTTTTTTCTCGACTCGAAGTATAACGTACCTATGCCTTATTACTATTCTGCTTCGCTGCTATCAAATTATTCACTTTTAATAACGAATCAAATGTGCCTGCATCAGACCACCAGCCGTCCAGCAAATCATATTCTATGCCGCCTTTTCTGATATAGGCGTTGTTGACATCTGTAATCTCCAACTCTCCCCTGCCGGAAGGTTTCAGTGTCTTTATGATTTCGAACACGCTGGGGTCATAC
>Ga0105164_10000290_pt1 | contig 37578 bp, 34 predicted proteins | sample VDWuncwatermetaG_FD_89674 | JGI IMG/M metagenome (GOLD analysis project Ga0105164, IMG submission 89674) | Wastewater microbial communities from Netherlands to study Microbial Dark Matter (Phase II) - VDW unchlorinated drinking water | ecosystem: Environmental > Aquatic > Freshwater > Drinking...
GACGTATACCGAGGACCTGGCCGAGGGCCTCGGCGTGCTGGTCGCCGCAGTTCGCCGACGGTCGATCGCGAGTCTCCCATCGAGGATCTTCCATCTGGCGAACACAGGCTCGTGCAGCCGGCTGGCCTTTGCGCACCGGGTCACGGATCTCTTGGGCAAGCCGCGGATGTCCATCTGGGGGATCCGGATGGCCGACCAGCGGCGACCAGCCCCGCGTCCTCCGTACTCGGCACTGACGAGCGATCACGTGCAGCCACTCATCGGAAGGCGACTACGTCCATGGGACGAGGCACTGCAAGCGTACCTGTTCAGGCGGCACGCGTAAGGGGAGCGCTCCAAAGCCGCGCCGCAACCCTGGCGCAGCTTGAAGAGCGCATCGCAACCCGTCAGGCCCGCATCGGCGTCATTGGGCTTGGCTACGTCGGGTTGCCGCTCGCCGTCGAGTTCGCGAAAGAAGGGTTTCGCGTGACCGGCGTCGACGTGGATGCTGAGCGGATCGAGGGGGTTGAGCGCGGACGCTCGTACATCCTCGATGTGCCGAGCGAGGAGCTGCAGCGGCTGCGCGCATCCCGCCACCTGCAGGCCACGTCGTCCTTCGATGCGCTCGAATCGCAGGATGCCATCATCATCTGCGTGCCCACGCCGCTGCGCAAGACGCGCGAGCCGGACATGTCGCACATCCTCTCGGCGACCAACGAGATCGCGCGTCGCGTGCGACGGGGGCAGCTCGTCGTCTTGGAGAGCACGACGTATCCGGGCACGACCGACGAAGTCGTGCTGCCGGCGCTGGAGGCGAGCGGCCTCGCGGTCGGGAAGGATTTCTGCCTCGCCTTTTCTCCGGAGCGCATCGATCCGGGAAACCCCACGTACACGACCCGCACCATCCCCAAGGTGATTGGCGGCATCACGCCGACATGCACGAGGCTCGCCACGGCGCTCTATCGCTGCGTGGTCGAGCGGACCGTGCCGGTGTCCTCGTCCAAGGTGGCCGAAATGGTGAAGCTCTTGGAGAATACCTTCCGGGCGGTGAACATCGGGCTCGTCAACGAGGTCGCCCAGATCTGCAACCGCCTCGGCATCGACGTCTGGGAGGTCATCGAGGCGGCGAAGACCAAGCCGTTCGGGTTCATGCCGTTCTATCCAGGCCCGGGGATCGGTGGCCACTGCATCCCGAGCGACCCGATGTACCTCGCGTGGAAAGTCCGCGTGCACGGCTACGAGGCGCGCTTCATCGAGCTGGCGACGCAGATCAATAGCGCGATGCCTGACTACGTCGTCGAGAAAGTCACCCGCGTGCTCAACGACCAGCGCAAATCGCTCAACGGCTCCCGTGTGCTCCTCTTGGGACTGGCGTACAAGAAAGATGTGAGCGACCTCCGTGATTCGCCGGCGTTCGATGTCGCTCGGCTCTTGGCATCCCGCGGCGCCCACGTCGACTATTACGATCCGTACGTCCCTTCAGCGCTCCTGAACGGGACGCGATGTGCGTCCGTCCCGCTCACCCCCGCAACCCTTCGGCGGCTCGACTGCGTGGTGCTTCTGACAAACCACTCCACCGTTGACTACGCGCTGATCCTGCGCCACGGCCCGGTCATCGTGGATACGAGGAACCAGTACAGGAGCCTCGGGATGCGCTCGCCCCGCATCGTGACCCTCTGATGGCGCAGGGAGGGCGGTCCCAGACTCAGGTGGTGGTGAGCGACAGTCCGCATCGGCGAACGGAGGCGCGGGAAAGACTGCGGTGTTACTTCTGCGGCAGTCGGCTCGCGCCTGGGAGGCCATCCGGGCGGTGGAGCTGCCATCGCTGTGACGCTCGGTTCATCGCGGAGCGGGATCCGAGTGGCTGCACCGTCTCGCTGCGCGTCCTCACCTGTGGAACCCCGCAGTGCTGCCAGCGCCGCGACTGATCGGGCTCACGATTTAGGGAGATTCCGTGGCACGCTATCTCGTCACCGGAGGGGCGGGGTTCATCGGGTCCCACATCGTCGATCGACTCATCGCAGACGGCCACCGCGTCCGCGTCGTCGATGATCTCTCGACGGGGACCCTCGACAACCTGGCCGGGGCGCGCGATCGCATCGAGTTCCTCCATGCCGATATCCGGGACCGCGAGGCCATGGCCCGATCCTGCCAGGGCATGGAGGCCGTCATCCACGAGGCGGCCTGGCGCAGCGTTCCAAAATCCATGGCGGATCCCTGGGGCTACACGGAGGTGAACGTCTTAGGCACGGTGAACCTCCTGGAGGCGGCCGTCAAGGCCAAGGTGAAACGCGTCGTGATCGCCTCTTCCAGTTCCGTGTACGGGTTGAACGCACCCGTGCCGATGCGGGAGGACCAGCCGGTGCGTCCCATCTCTCCGTACGCCGCCTCGAAGCTCGCGGGGGAACTTTTCTGTCACCTGTTTTCGCGCAGCTTCGGACTCGAGACGGTGGCGCTGCGGTACTTCAACGTCTTCGGGCCACGGCAGAGCCTTCAGGATGAGTATGCGGTGGTCGTCCCGAAGTTCATCGCGTGCCTCCTGCGCCGGGAGTCCCCTCCAGTCTACGGCGACGGGACGCAGACCCGGGATTTCACCTACGTGGAGAACGTGGTCGACGCGACGATCCTTGCCTCGCAGGCCCCCGGGATCAGCGGGGAGGCGCTGAACATCGCGCTCGGGGAAGAGCACGCCGTCCTGGAGCTCTCGCGCGAGCTCAACGAGATCCTGGGCCTCGACATCCAGCCGTCGTTCAAGCCCCCCAGGCCCGGCGATGTCCAGCGCACCCTGGCCGACCCGTCGAAAGCGATGCGTCTCTTGGGCTGGCAGGGCCGGGTCAGGTTTTCCGAAGGGTTCCGCCGGACCGTGGACTGGTTCCGCGCCCACCCGGATCGCCTCTTCACGACCGTGAACCGTGATCTGTGAGCCGTGAACCGAACGACGGACCACGGATCACCGATCTTCGATCTCGCCATTATTGGCGGCGGCATCGTGGGCCTCGCCACCGCGATGGAGTGGCTGGCCAGGTTTCCGGGCTCGCGGCTCGTCGTGCTGGAAAAAGAGCCGACGTTGGGAGCGCATCAGACCGGCCACAATAGCGGCGTCATCCACTCCGGGATCTACTACCGCCCCGGCTCCCTCAAAGCGAAGACGTGCGTCGAAGGGGCCCGGCTCCTCGTCGAGTTCTGCCGCGCGCACCAGATCCCCTACACCCTGTGCGGCAAGCTCGTGGTTGCCACAGACGCCTCCGAGCTGCCTGCCCTCGAGACGCTCTACCAACGAGGGCGCGCCAACGGCGTCCCGGGGCTCACCCTGGTTGGCCAGGATGCGCTTCAGGAGATCGAGCCGCACGCGCGGGGGATCAGGGCGCTCCATGTCCCGCAGGCCGGGATCGTCGATTACGGTGCCGTCGTGCGGGCCTTCGCCGACGTGATCCGCGCCCGCGGAGGCGCGATCCAGACCTCGACGAGGGTCGAGCGCCTGCATCGCCGGAGTGGCGTGTGGATCCTTGAGACGAACACGGGTGATGTCCAGGCGAAGTTCCTGATGACCTGCGGCGGGCTGCAGGCTGACCGGGTGGCGGTCATGGCCGGCGCGCCTTCCGACGTGCGGATTGTCCCGTTCCGGGGGGAGTACTACGAGGTGGTGCCCGAGCGGCGATTCCTCGTGAAGGGGATGATCTACCCGGTGCCGAATCCCGTCCTGCCGTTTCTCGGGGTTCATTTCACCCGGACGGTGGACGGGCGAGTCCACGCCGGGCCCAACGCGGTGCTCGCGTTCAAACGGGAAGGATATCGGAAGCGCGACGTGAGCGTGTCAGATATCTGGGACATGGTCAGCTACACAGGCTTTTGGAAGATGGCGGCACGACACTGGCTCACCGGACTGGGTGAGTGCTACCGGTCGTGGAGTAAGCGCGCGTTCGTCAGCGTCCTGCAACGCCTCGTGCCCGAGGTGCGGCCGTGCGATCTTTCGGACGGCGGAAGCGGCGTGCGCGCACAAGTGGTCGATCCGCGCGGGACCTTGCTGGATGACTTCAGCATCGTCCAGGGGGCCCAGGCGATCTATGTCCGGAATGTGCCCTCGCCCGCTGCGACCGCCTCCCTTCGAATTGGGCAGCTCATCACCGACATGGCCGCGTCAGCTTTCACACTGTGACGACGTACCAGAAAATGGTGGCTTGACCGGAGCGTCTAAAGTGGAGTAGAGTAGGGTCGGTTCTGGTCGAGTGTTTATTGCCAGTTTTCAAGCAGCGGAGCCTCACGTGATGAAGCGCGTCCTCACGCACAAACAGCAAGTCGTCCTGGAGTTCATCCAACGCTACCTCGCAGAGAACCGATGCGCTCCGATCATCCGTGAAATCCAGGCGGGCTGCCAAATCGTGTCCTACAAGTCCGCCATCGATCGGCTCAACGCGTTGGAGCGCAAGGGCTGCATCAAGCGCATCCCCAATAAGCACCGGTCGATCAAGCTCGTCAAGCCCACCATCCAGGAGCCCAAACCCGAAGCCCACGAGGTTCAGGAGGCGGCGTCAGTCCAAGGGACGCTCTAATGCGTCTCCTCCTTACAGGGGGCGCGGGGTTCATCGGGTCACACCTGTGCGACCGGCTGATCGCCGAGGGCCACACGGTCCTCTGCGTGGATAACTTCCTCACCGGCAGCGAGTCGAACGTCGCCCACCTCCGCTCGACACCGACCTTCCAGCTCATCCGCCACGATATCACGACACCACTCACACCGCCCGGGCCCATCGACCACGTGCTCCATTTCGCCTCACCCGCCAGTCCCATTGATTATCTCAAGTATCCGATTCAAACCCTGAAGGTCGGCTCTCTTGGCACGCTCAACGCGCTGGGCATTGCGAAGGCCAAGGGCTCAAAGTTCCTCCTGGCGTCGACTAGCGAAGTCTACGGCGATCCTCAAGTGCACCCCCAGCCCGAAACCTACTGGGGCCATGTCAATTGCGTCGGTCCGCGCGGAGTCTACGACGAGGCCAAGCGGTTCGCCGAAGCGCTGACGATGGCCTACCACCGCGCGCATGGCGTGGACACACGCATCGCGCGGATCTTTAACTCGTACGGACCGCGCATGCGTCTTGACGACGGGCGGGCCATCCCCACGTTTATCGCCCAGGCGCTCCGTGGGGAGCCACTGACGGTCTACGGCGATGGCACCCAGACGCGCAGCTTCTGCTACATCGATGACCTCATCGAGGGCATCCTTCGTCTCATGGCGAGCGACCTGTGTGAGCCGGTGAACCTGGGTAATCCCGATGAGCGGACCATCCTCGAGATTGCCCAGCGGATCCTTGCGGCGTTCCACGGAACCGCGACGAGCCGCATCGAGTTCCGTCCGTTACCACAGGATGATCCCAGGCAACGCCGGCCTGACGTCACCACCGCGCGAGAGCAGCTGGGCTGGGAGCCGACCGTGAGCCTCGAGGAGGGATTGCGGCGGACGATCACGTGGTTTCAACAGGCCAGCCACAGTGAGCGACGCGTCTCACTTTCCGCTTGACAAACACGCCACATACGTTACAGTGAGATTTGTTCACTGCATGAACAACTCCCCTATAGGGCGATTCATCCAGCAGTCCCTCAGGGGTGACGTGGTTGGGTAACAGTCCGTACCCTAAGTCAGCGCGCCTCATTCGGGTGGCTTACATTGAACGATCTGTTCACGGTTCGAACAGTCTGCCAGGATAGCCACCAGCCCTCACGAGGAGTGGCATGAATCCGAGTACGTATCGGGATATGCATCTGCTCGATGAGCTGACCCGCACCCCGGATGTGACCCAACGGGAGCTCTCCCGCCGCATCGGCTCGGCACTCGGGCTGACCAACCTGATGCTCCGACGGCTCGCCAAGAAAGGGTACATCAAGATCGTTGGCACGAAGCGCAGCCGGCTCCGGTACCTCATCACCCCGCAAGGCATCCTCGAGAAATCTCGCCTCACCTACGAGTTCATCCAGTACTCGCTCCAGCTCTATACCCGCATGCGGATATTCCTCAGGGGCGAGCTCGCGGCGACCGCGCAGTCCGGCTACCGGAAGATCCTGCTGTGCGGGACTGGAGAGCTGGCGGAGATTGCCTTCCTGACGATTCACGAGATGCGCTTGGAGTTCGTCGGCGTGGTGGACGAGTTGCCAGACCGTCAGCCGTTCCTCGGACATCCCGTGCAGCACATCGGAACGGTGGCGACCGCCGCGTACGATCGAGTGATCGCCGCCTCAATGCGGTGGGGGGACGGAGGGACGCAGCGCCTCGTCAACGTGGGCGTGCCCGCCGATCGCATCATCGCCATTCCCCAGTCCGGATTCCCTCCCGCTGCGGGCCTCCTGGAAGGTCAGCCGACGCGTCCAGCACCCACCCCGACCGTTGCACTCACGCCAAGCCCTGCTCAGGCCACAGTACCGGTTGCCGCCTACCAGGACTGACCCATGGCCCCCGCCGCGCCCTCCCTCGAGACCATCGACGTGGTGGTGCTGTGTGGGGGCAGGGGAACGCGCTTGGGTGCGCTGACAGCTACCACACCAAAACCACTGTTGCCGGTGGCTGGGGCACCGTTTTTGCTGCACCGGCTCTTGGCCTTCCGACAGGAAGGGTGTTCGCGCTTCATCCTGGCCGTCCAGCACTTGGCCGATCAGTTCCGCGCCTTTGCCAAGCGGTACGAACAGGAGCTGCCGGGCCTCACGGTGATTGAGGAGTCGACGCCGCTCGGCACCGGCGGGGCCCTGCGGCATGCCGCGCAGCACGTGGGATCGCCCGTGTTCATCGCCTTCAACGGAGACTCGTGGGGAGTGCAGCCGATGACGCCGGTCCTCGCTGAGCACGCACGGAACGATCGACTCCTCACGATGGTCGTGGTTCGCGCGGATCAGGTGGAAGGTGGCGCGCAGGCGAAGGGGATGGTGAACCTCGGGGCGCACGGCGAAGTCTTGGGGTTTTCCACCGGCGATGCGGTGTCTGGGTCGTGGGTGAACGCTGGCCTCTACCTCCTCAGTCGAGACCTCGTCCGCGGCTGGCCGCAAGGCGCCTATGATCTTGAAGCGCGTCTGATGTCGCTTATCCCTCCTGGCACTGGGTACGCCTTCTGCTCAGAGGCGTCACTCTTGGACATCGGCATCCCGGCATGTTTGGCGCGTGCGAACCGCGAACTGGCGCTCTCGGTCTCCACCTCATACAAGAGAGGACCCGCATCATGGTGACGAACGCAGCGCTCGCGGAACCCGTGACCACGCATCAGTCCTACCGGATCACGTTTGGCCATCTCGAGGTCGGTGAATCTGGGCGTCGCTGGCTTGCGGAGGCGCTGGCCCGAAACTGGGTTTCAGAGGGTCCGAACGTCCAACGGTTCGAGGCGGGCTTTGCCACGCGGTTTGGCTACGCCCATGCGATGGCCACAAGCTCCGGCACCGACGCGGGGATTGTGGCGATGAGCACGCTCTTGGAACGTGGGGCAACGCGCGGGGATGAGGTCATGACCCCCGCGCTCTCGTTTGTGGCGTCGGCAAACTGCATTCTCGCCGCTGGGCTCACCCCGGTCTTTATCGATGTGGAGCTGGACACCTTGAACATCGATCCCTCACAGATTGAGCGGGCCATCACCCCACGCACGCGCGCCATCCAGGTGGTCCACACGATGGGTAAGCCGTGCAAGATGGACGAGGTCCTGGCTCTCGCCCGGCGGCACGACCTCGTGGTGATCGAGGATTGCTGTGAAGCCCACGGGGCCACCCTGAACGGGAAGGTGGTCGGCTCGTTTGGCGCGATGGGCCTGTTTAGCTTCTATGCCGCGCACATCATCTGCTCTGGCGAAGGGGGCATGATCTCGACCAACGACGCGGAGCTCGCCCTCTTGTGCCGCTCGATCCGTTCGCACGGGCGCCGAGGCGGACAGCTGCACTTTCACTTCGACCGGATCGGGTTCAACTCGAAGATGAACGACTTGGAAGCGGCGATCGGGCTGGAAGGGCTCGAGCAGTTCGACGAGACCTTCGCGACCCGTCGGCGCCACCTGACGCGCCTCTGGGAGCTCCTGGCGCCGCTGGAGGATCGCGTAGGCCTCTACCGCGACGGACCGGGCGAGGTGACCTGTCCCCACGCCTTCCCGCTTGTGCTGCGGGACGAGCGGCAATCGATGGAGCCGCTCTACCGCCATCTCGAGGCGCGGGGGATCCAGTGCAAGACGCTCTTTGGCTCCTTGCCGACGCAGCATCGCGCGTTTGCGTTCCTCGGGTATCGTCCCGGGGCATTTCCGGTGGCCGAGCGGATTGGCCGCACCGGGCTCCACTTCGGGGTCCATCAGTACCTGACCGATGAGGACGTCGACTATCTCGCGGACAGCGTCACTTCGTACTTCCGGTAACATCACGCGCAGCAGGGATCCGGTGTTGACGCTGTTAGTGCCCACGAAGAACCGACCCGAGCTCGTGGAACGCGTGTTGCGCTACTACGCTGAGACCGGTTACCGCCATTGGCTCTTCATCGGCGATTCCAGTGATCCAGCAGCAGCCGAGCGCACCAGCATGGTTGTCACGTCATTTCAATCCCAACTCAAGGTCGTTTACCACCCGTGTCCTGGGCTCGACCCGAACGAATGTCTCGAAGCGCTGAGCCAGCTCCTCACCACACCGTATACCGCCTTCCTTGGTGATGATGACTTCCTCTGCACCCAAGCCCTCACCCGCTGCATCGATTTTCTAGAATCCCATCCGGCCTACGGCGCAGCTCATGGGGAGGGGTTGATCCTACAAGTTGAGGGAGGAACGCCCTATGGGGCGATTGGCAGTGTCGGATTCTACCCCCAACCGAGGATCGAGTCAGAGTCCGGATCGACGCGTTTGATCGAATACCTGACCAGAACACCTGCGCTCCTCCTCACTTCCGTGCATCGAACCTCGATTTGGAAAGCGATGTTCCATGGCGTCACGTTACGGCGAGAGGCGAAGTTACACGCAGGATCCGGGTATCGGGGGGAGCTTTCGGCTTCGTGCATCGCAGTCATTCGCGGTAAAGTCAAAGAGGTTGAAGGTCTCTCTCTCGTCCGTCAAACCCATGACCGGCATTACCACTGGAATCATATTTTTGACCGACTGACTTCTCCAAATTGGTGGACTGATCTGCAGTTCTTCCAGGGTCGTCTGATAGAAGAACTCACGCAGCAGGACGGGCTCAACACACAACAGGCTCAACTGGTGGTGAGACAAGGGCTCTGGGCCTACTTTGCCAAAGACGTCATTGACGCATGGCAACTGGAGCGAAGAGACGGCCACACGGCTGCGTCTGTACGACGGAGGCAGTGGGTGACGAGCCTGAGACAATGGGCGAAACGGATCTCAGTGGTGAAAGTGAGCTATGACAGATGTCGGCGCGTGGTGCAGCGCTACGTGAACCCGTATTCACTCCCAGCGCTCTTGCGCCCTTCGTCCCCCCACTACGCGAACTTCCTGCCCATTTACAAGGTGATTAGCGAATCCATACCGAGGTGATTGCTATGGAGCCGCGCGCGCGCATCTATGTCGCAGGGCAGGACACGCTGATTGGCTCCGCCTTGATCCGCGAACTGAAGCGGCAGGGTTTCGTGTCCCTCCTCGGCGAGCCTGGCGAGGAACCAGCGCTCACCGACGCGGCGGCCGTCGACGCGTGGTTTGACCGAATGCTCCCGGAGTACGTCGTTGTCGCTGCGGGAAAGTCCGGCGGGATCCACCTCAACATGCGCGAGCCGGCGGAGCTCATGCGCAACAACTTACTCGTCACTTGCCACGTCCTTGAGAGCGCCTACAGGCATGGGGTGAACAAGCTGCTCTACCTCGGCAGCTCATGCACGTACCCACAGCACTGCCCACAACCGATGAAGATCGAGTCGATGCTGACCGGGCCGCTTGAGCCCACGAATGAGGCGTACGCCGTCGCGAAGATCGCCGGCATCACGCTGTGCCAGGCGTATCGGCAGCAGTATGGAGCCCCCTTCATCAGCGGCATCCCTGGCGATCCGTTTGGGCCTGGGGACGACTTCAACCCGGAGCGCTCGCACGTCATTGCGGCCCTGATCCGACGGATGCATGAGGCCAAGCGACGTGGCGATGCCTCCGTCACTGTCTGGGGGAGCGGGAATCCCCGTCGGGGGTTTACCTTTGTGGATGACCTGGCGAATGCCTGCGTGTTCGTCATGCAGGCCTATGACGAGCTGGAGCCCATCAACATCGGCGGGGTGTGGGATCTGTCCATCCGGGACATCGCGGAGCTGGTCAAGGAGGCCGTTGGCTACGAGGGCGCCTTGCAGTTCGACGCGAGCCAACCCGATGGGATGCCGGTGAAGGTCCTCGATTCCAGCCGGCTCACCGCGATGGGCTGGCAACCCCAGCAGTCGGTCCGTGCGGCCCTTGCGGCCACCTACCAGTGGTTTCTGGGACACCAACGGTCGGATCAGGCCTGGTCATACGTGGCTGAGACCCCGTCCGGTACGGCGCGAGCGAACAGGCGATAGGAGCGCCCTGGGATGCGTCATGACATGACACCGGGTGACGGTGTGCTGAGCAAAGAAGACGCGTTGTCGCTGTATCGGAAGTTAATCGTGGCACGGCTTGCGGAAGAGCGGATCCGAGACGAGTATCCGCGGGATCAGATCAAGACGGCAGTCCATCTTGGGATCGGCGCAGAGGCGATTCCGGTCGGGGTCTGCCAGTGCCTCCCGCCAGGCTCGAAGACGTTTGGGACCTATCGGAACCACGTGCTGTACCTGACGATGACGAACGATACCGACGGCTTCTTTGCCGAGCTGTACGGGAAGATGACCGGACCGGCCAAGGGGAAGGCGGGCTCCATGCACCTCTGCGCACCCGAGCAGGGGGTCATGGCCACCTCGGCTGTTGTGGGAACTCCGATTCCTGTCGCGGTCGGGGCAGCATTGGCCAACGCGTATCGGAATGCACGAGGGCTGGTGGCGGTGTTCTTTGGCGACGGGGCCATGGAGGAAGGGGTGTTCTGGGAGAGCCTGAACTTCGCGTGCCTGCGGCGCCTCCCGATCCTGTTCGTCTGCGAGGACAACGAGCTGGCGATCCACACCTTCAAGGCGGAGCGGCAAGGATTCCGTTCGATCCCAGATGCGCTCGGAGGCTTTGCGTGTTACGTAGCCAGTGGGGATGGGAGTGATCTCCTCGGGGTCATCACCTTGACCCGACAGGTGCTCACGCGCATGGCTGAAGAGCCGAAGCCAGGGTTCCTCCACGTGACCTACCTGCGCTTTATGGAGCATGTAGGGCCGGGGGAAGACTGGCAGATGGGGTATCGGCGCCGACCGACGCCCGAAGAAGCGGAACGGCTCGATCCGGTCCGCCGCTTCGAGAAGGAGTGCTTGCGAGACGGCTGCTCCAAGGAGGAGCTGGAGGCGGTCAAGGCCGCGGTCGCGGCACAGATCGACCGGAGCGTCTTAGCGGCGCAGCAGGCACCGTTTCCTCCTCCGTCTGAACTCTACGCGGACGTCCTGGTGGGATGATGACCCCACCCGTGATGTCTCCTGCAGCACAACCGGCCCCAGGCAGGACTGGGGCATCGGACCAGGCCAAGACGACCATGACGTTTCGGGATGCGTTGAACCGCGCCCTGGTCAAGGAGATGGAGGAAGATCCTTCCGTTTTCGTCTTCGGACTGGACGTGCCGGATCACAAACGAATCTACGGGAGCACGAAGGGCCTTGTGGAGCGGTTCGGAAGGCGGCGGTGCTTCGGGACTCCCCTCTCGGAAGAGGCGATGACCGGTGTCGCGTTGGGAGCCGCGATCTCAGGGCTTCGTCCGGTCCACGTGCACATCCGGGTGGACTTCCTGCTGCTGGCGATGAATCAGATCGCGAACATGATCTCTACCCTGCGCTATATGAGCGGCGGAAGGCTGCGGGTTCCCTTGGTGATCCGCGCGGTGATCGGACGCGGCTGGGGCCAGTCCGCGCAGCATAGCAAATCGCTGCACAGCGTCTTTGCGCATCTGCCGGGCCTGAAGGTGGTGATGCCCGCCTCGCCTCAAGATGCCTACAGCCTCTTGCGCGCGTCGGTTCGAGACGACAACCCCGTGATCTTCCTTGAGCACCGCTGGCTCTACGATGTGGAAGGCGAGGTCGACGAAGCGCACGCGATCCCGCTCGGATTGGCCGCCGTCAGGCGCAGCGGAGGCGACGCGACCGTCGTGTGCACCTCCTGGATGGTCATCGAGGCGATGAAGGCGGCTGAAGTGCTCGCGAAGCGGGGGATCGAGCTTGAGGTCATCGATGTGCGGACGGTCACGCCTCTCGATGAGCAGACGATCGTGGATTCCGTGAAGAAGACGCGGCATTGTGTGGTGGCGGATTACGATTGGACGTTCTGTGGGTTCAGCGCCGAGCTGGCCGCGCTCATCAGCGCCAGGTGTTTCGGGGAGCTCGCGCGACCCGTGGAACGGCTCGGATTCGCCCAGGTGCCGTGCCCGACGACGCGGCCATTGGAAAATCTGTTTTATCCCAATGCGCTCAGCATTATCCGGACCGCGGAACGCCTGCTCGACCTGGAACCAGTCGACGTGAGCGGGGAGTCGTTCTACAGCCATGAACAACGATTCAAAGGCCCCTTTTAACATGCCACCAAACATGACGGCTGTCTCCCGCGTGATCAGTGTCGTCCTGGGGGGGGTCGGCCTCTGCGCGGTGCTATGGGTTGAGTTGTGGCATGGACGAGGAGGGTTCTTCCGCATTCCCATGCCCTTGGCCGGGGAGGAAGGGTTCCCATTGCCGCTGGTCTACTGGGCCGGTGTGGCGCTCTATGCCGCGTGGTATGGCTGGTGCTTTCATCTCCCGATGTCCGTGTGGTGGAAACGGGCCCTCGGGTTAGGGGTGGCCCTCCACATGCTTGGGTTGCTCGCACACCTCGCCTGGCATGTCGTGGGAGAGATGCGGGTTGTCCTGGCGCCGGTCTATCGAAGCTACTGGCATCTCGTCTGGGGCGCGATCCTTTCGGTCGGACTCTGTGGCATGGGCTGGTGGGTCGTGCGCTGGCGCCGGGCTCGCGCCGTTGATCCGTGGTTGTTTTTCCTTCCCCTCATGGCTGGCTATCTGGCCGTGTGGTCGGGCGCGGCGGTCATGCCTCGCGCGGTGACCGTGGGCGCGGCTGCGGCGGGCCTCATGCTCCTCGTCATGGCGAGCATGGCGAGCGTCCGCGAATGGAGCGCTCGTGTTCGGCAGGTCGTGGAGAACGAGCGCGCGTTTCTGCTGGTGCTGGTGCTGGTCGCGCTGGCTCTTCGATTGTTCTACACGGCGCGCGTGATGGAAAATCCAGGCTTCTTGGCCACCGGCTCCGATGGGGAAACGTTCGATGCGCTGGCGTGGGCGCTGGTTGAAGGCAAGCCCGCGGAGTCGGTTCCGTGGTGGGCGCATCAGTTTTTCTGCCCGGGCTATGTGCGGTTTGTCGCGCTGCTCTATTGGCTGGGCGGAAGACACTACTTCCTCGTCTGCGCGGTGCAGTCCCTCTTGGGGACGATTGCCTGTCTGTTGCTCTACGATGTGGCGAAACGGCTCGCCGGTCCAGCGGTCGCGCGGATTGCGGCCCTGTTCGGCGCGGTGAATTATCCGATGGTGTTTGCGGCGGCCGCGCTAGGTCATCAGGCGTTGGATCTTTTTTTGACACTGCTCGTCGTCTGGGGGTTGGTGCGCTATGCGGAGCATCCTCTCCGGCGGGGGCGCTGGCTGATTGGGATTGGCATGGTGCTTGGGTATGCGGCAGCAACACGGGAAGGCAATGCGGTCGTATGGCTGTTTCTCCTTGGCTGGTTGCTGGTTGGCGTGCGATACCGCGTGGGATGGCGCGCGGCCCTGCGGCATGCCACGGCCCTGACGGGGGGATGTCTGGCAACGTTCTTGCCGTTTGCGCTCACCACCTCGGTGGGCGGTTTCTTCGCTCGCTTTGCGCTGCAGTGGTTCTATGGGCCGTATACGATTCCCCATCTCAACTCCTGGTTCAATCCCTGGCGCGACCCGGCTTCGGCCTGGGTGCTGCTGCGCGAACATCCGCTCCAGGTTGTCGCGGAACTCGCGAAGGGGGTGGCAGCGAATTTCTCTCATCTATTTTTTCATCAAAGTTATGGCGCATTCGATCCGGTCTTCCTGGTCCGGTTCAGCCCGTATTATTACGGCATGTGGGGCTACGCGTACCTTCTGACGGTTGCGGGCTTCGCGCTCGTTGTGCGGCAGGCGCTCCGCAGGCCGGTCGAGCACTTAGCGTGGTGGCTCATCCTTGGGCTGCTCGCCTCGCGGACGCTCGTACACCTCTTCTTCGAGTCGGCCTATCGGCATCGCACACCCTTTGAGCCGTTCCTGATTCTCTTAGCAGCCTACGGGCTCACACGGCTGATCAGTGCGGCACGTCTCCCGGCCCACGGCCGAGGAGCCGAGGCGGTGGAGACTACGCCGTTGACCGTTGCGCCCAAGCTCGCGGAAATGGTCGGTTGATCTCATGCCGAAGCGGCGCAGTGTCCTGTCGACCATCGTGAAGTGGTAATGCCGATGGCCGAGCCCCAGATGGTTTCGCCGGCGGTCAGTTCACCGTCCGAATCCCCCGTCCGTTCCCTGACAGAGCTGGCCGTCTGGAGGGCTGCCATGTGGCGGGAGCTTCGGCCGGAGCAGTGGATCAAGAACCTGTTTGTGGCCGCTCCCGTGTTCTTTTCTCAGCGGCTGCTGGAGCCAGAGGCGGTGCTCGCAACGCTGGCGGCGTTCGGGTTGTTCTGCGCGATGAGTAGCTCGGTCTATCTGTTCAATGACCTGCAAGATTGTGCCCAAGATCGCCTGCATCCACGCAAGCGCCTGCGGTCGTACGCCGCCGGACACCTGAGTGCGCGAAGCCTCTGGATCACGATGGTCGGGCTCTGGCTTGCTGGAATGATCGGCGCGCTGGCGTTGGGCCCATTGTTTGCGACGATGCTGTTGGGTTACTGGCTGCTCAACGTTGTGTACAGTTGGCGGCTCAAGCAGTGGGTGATTGTGGATGTCTTTGCAGTCGCCGCCGGCTATCTCATACGGATTATCGCCGGAGCGGCGTCCCTCCACGGAGGGGTCAGCACCTGGTTGCTGATCTGTACAACGGTGCTGGCACTCTTCATCACGCTCTGCAAACGTCGCCATGAGCATGTGCTCCTTGAAGACGGTGCGCCGAACCACCGGCAGGTGCTCACCGATTACCCCATGTCGTTCCTTGATGCGATGATCGGGATCATGACGGCTTTCGCTCTGATGAGCTACACGCTCTACACCGTCAGTGAGGAGATCGTGGGTAAATTCGGTTCGCCAGGGCTCTTGCTCACGGCCCCCTTTGTGCTGTATGGCTTCTTCCGCTACCTCTATCTGGTGTATCACAAGGACGAAGGCGGCGATCCCACCCAAAGCATCCTGACAGACCGACCGATGATGGTGAACCTGCTCTTATGGGCGGCAATCGCCGGTGTGATTCTCTACGGGAAACACTCATGAAAGTGGCAGGGACAGTCGCATGCGCATCCTTGTAACAGGAGGGGCGGGATATCTTGGTTCGGTGCTCGTGCCGATGCTGCTGCACGAGGGGCACGAAGTCACCGTACTGGACAATTTCCTGTACGACCAGACCTCGCTCCTCGACTGCTGCCACCATCCCCGCGTCTCCATCGTCCGAGGCGATGCGCGAGATCGTTCGTTGATATCGGCCTGTCTCAAGACGACAGATGCGATCATCCCGCTCGCGTGCCTCACCGGAGCGCCGGTCTGCGACCGGGATCCGCTCGAGGCGAAGAGCGTGAACCTCGACGCGATCCGGATGCTCGTGGAGTTGCGCAGCCCCTCCCAACGGATCCTCTTTCCGACGACGAATAGCGGCTACGGCATCGGCCAGGAGGGGCTCTCCTGCACGGAGGAGACCCCGCTGCGCCCCGTGTCGATGTATGGGCGGCTCAAGGTGGATGCGGAGCGCGCGGTGCTGGAGGCCGGCAACGGCATCACCCTGCGCTTGGCGACGGCATTTGGGATCAGTCCCCGGATGCGAGTGGATCTCTTGGTGAACGATTTTGTCTACCGGGCGGTGATAGACGGGTTCGTGGTGCTCTTCCAGGGCCACTTCAAGCGCAACTACATCCACGTGCGGGATGTCGCGCGGGCCTTTGTGCACGCGCTTGCGCACTTCGATGCGATGAAGGGCGAGCCCTACAACGTGGGGCTGAGCGACGCCAATTTGTCCAAGCTGGAGCTCTGCCGGGAGATCAAAAAGCAGGTGCCGGGGTTCTACTTCGTCGAGGCCAAGATCGGCGAGGATCCGGACAAGCGGAACTACCTCGTCAGCAACGCCAAGATCGAAGGCACGGGGTTCAAGCCGGTCCTCTCGCTGCAGGCCGGGATCGCCGAATTGATCAAAGGCTATCAAGTGGTGCGCCGCTACGGGTATGCGAACGTGTAAAGGGACATGTGAGAGGATGGCATGAGTCACACGAAGCTCGATGTCGTGCTGATCAACCCCGGCAGCCGCGCGCAGGTCTACCAGGCGTTGGGATCCGAGCTCGCCGCGATCGAGCCTCCGGTGTGGGCGGGCTTGATGGCGACGTTCCTTCGCCGCAAGGGCTCGACGGTCTCCCTCATCGACGCGGAGGCTGAGGAGCTGACGCCGGAGGACGTCGCCGAGCGGGTGGCCGGGCTCCACCCGGTCCTAGCCGCCGTGGTCGTCTACGGCCACCAGCCCTCGGCTTCGACCCAGAACATGACGGCGGCCGGGGCGATCTGCACCGCGATCAAGCAGCGCAACCCGGAGCAGCGGGTCGTGCTGGTCGGCGGCCATGTCGCAGCACTTCCCGAGCGCACGTTACGGGAAGAAGCCGCGGATTTCGTCGCCGGCGGGGAAGGGCCCATCACGCTCGCGGAGCTCGTCGAGGCGCTCAAGACGGCGCGGCCGGACCTCTCCAAGGTCCGCGGGCTGTGGTATCGGGAAGACGGGGCGCTGCGATCGACCGCTCCGGCGCCGCTGGTGAGGAACCTCGATGCGGAGATGCCGGAGCTCGCCTGGGACCTGCTGCCGATGGAGAAGTACCGCGCGCACAACTGGCACGCGCTTGACGGGCTTCAACGCCAGCCGTATGCGGCCATCTATACGACCCTTGGGTGCCCGTATCATTGTCACTTCTGCTGCATCCAGGCGCCGTTCAAGAGCGGGGAGAAGCAGCTCGGCCTGAAGGAGAGCACGAACAGCTACCGGTTTTGGAGCGTTGAGTCTGTCATGGCGCAGATTGACCGGCTCGTGCGCGCGTATGGGGTGCGCAACATCAAGATCGCCGATGAGATGTTCGTCCTCCACCCCAAGCATGTCCTCGGAATCTGTCAGGCGATCATCGCGCGGGGCTACGACCTCAACATCTGGGCCTACGCGCGGGTGGACACCGTGCGGGAGGACATGGTGGACAAACTGAAACAGGCCGGGTTCAACTGGCTGGCGTTCGGCATCGAGGCGGCGAACGCCCGGGTGCGGGACGACGTGCAAAAGGGCTTCGGCCAGGAGGACATCTTCCGGACCATCAATCGGGTACGCTCGGCCGGCATCCACGTGATCGGCAACTACATCTTCGGGCTGCCGGAAGACGATCGTGCGACGATGCAGGAGACGCTGGATCTGGCGCTCGAGCTCAATGGCGAGTTCGCGAACTTCTACGCCTGTATGGCGTACCCAGGTAGTCAGTTGTACGAGCAGGCCCTCAAAGAGGGCTGGCCGCTGCCGGCGCGATGGTCCGGGTATTCTCAGCATGCGGTGGATACCTTGCCATTGCCGACGAAGCACATGTCGGGCGCTGAGGTGCTGCGCTTCCGTGACCACGCCTTTGAAGTCTACTTTACGAGCCCCCGGTACCTCGAGGTGATTCGGCAGAAATTCGGCGACCCGACGGTGCAGCACATCCAAGAGATGACCGCCCATACACTGGTCCGCAATCCGCACGTATCGAGATGATCATCAGCCGTACGCCGTTTCGGATTTCGTTTTTCGGCGGGGGCACGGATTACCCCGTCTGGTACCGCGATCACGAGGGGGCTGTGCTCGCGACCACGATCAACAAGTACTGCCATCTCTCCTGCCGGTGGCTTCCCCCTTTCTTCGACTACACGAGCCAGGTCGTCTGGTCGAAGATCGAACGGGTGAAGGATGTGTCCGAGATCGAACACCCCGCGGTCCGCGAGACGCTCCGGTTCCTGGACCTCACCCAGGGGGTCGCGTTGCACCACGACGGCGACCTGCCCGCGAGGACGGGGCTCGGGTCGAGCTCCTCCTTCACGGTCGGGCTGCTCCATTCCCTGTACGGGCTCAAGGGGATCATGCCGAGCAAGCAGCAGCTCGCCCAGGAGGCGATCTACATTGAACACGAGCTGCTCAAGGAACACGTCGGCTGTCAGGACCAGGTGATTGCCGCGTATGGCGGGCTCAACCGGATCACCTTCTCCGCGAACGGGACGTTTCATGTCGCGCCGGTCATCGTGGAGGAGGAGCGGCTGGCGCGCCTGCAGGAGCACCTGATGCTGTTCTTCACGGGACTGTCCAGGAACGCTTCGGAGGTTGCAGAGGAGCAGATCCGCGCGACGCCGCAGAAAACACGGGAGCTCCGTGCCATCTACCAGATGGTCGACGAAGGCATCGAGATCCTGCAGGGGAAGGACGAGCTGGCCGTCTTTGGCCGGCTCCTCCATGAGAGCTGGCAGCTCAAGAAGAGCCTGACCGGCCGAATCTCAACCGCTTCCATCGATGCCATCTACGAGGCCGCCTGCCGATCCGGGGCGATCGGCGGGAAGCTGTTGGGAGCGGGGGGCGGGGGGTTCCTCCTCCTCTTCGCGCGGCCAGAGGATCACGCCAGGATCAAAGAGGGATTGGACGGTCTCCTCCATGTGCCCTTTCGGTTTGAATCGTCAGGAAGCCGGGTCATCTTCTACGAGCCCGAGGAGACTCCCGAGGCGGGGTCGAGCCCTGCTGGGAAGTCGCTGAGTCTCGTCGCGGGGCGGGCCTCGTGATGAAGGTCCTGGTGACGGGAGGAGCGGGGTTCATCGGGAGCCACCTGGTTGAGCGGCTGCTTGCCGATGGGCATGCGGTCACGGTGGTGGACAACTTCTCGAGCGGTCGGGTGGAGAACCTGGCTCATCTGCAAGGGCACCCCGCACTGCGGGTGGATCGGCTGGATATGACGCACCATGATGAGATGAAGAGGCTCTGTGAGGGGATCGATTGGGTGTTCCATCTCGCTGCGTTGGCGGACATCGTCCCGTCCATCCAACGGCCGCTGGACTACTACCAGGCCAACGTGAGTGGGACCGCCTCGGTGGTGGAAGCGGCGCGACTGGCGGGAGTGAAGCGCTTCGTGTACACCGCCTCGTCCTCCTGCTATGGGATCACAGACACGTACCCCACCCCTGAGGAGGCTCCGATCAGACCGCAGTACCCGTATGCCCTGACGAAATGGCTCGGCGAGCAGCTCGTGCTCCACTGGGCGCAGGTGTACCGCCTGCCGGCGGTGTCGTTGCGCCTCTTTAACGTCTACGGCCCGCTGGCCCGCACGACGGGGGCCTACGGAGCGGTCTTCGGCGTCTTCCTGGCGCAGACGTTGGCCGGCAAGCCGCTGACGGTTGTCGGCGACGGCTCCCAGACGCGGGATTTCACGTTCGTCACGGATGTCGTGGAGGCGTTTGTGAGAGCGGCGGAATCGCACGTGCGGGCGGAGGTCTTCAACGTGGGCTCAGGGAAGACGTCTTCCGTGGCACGGCTCGCGAGCCTCCTCGGGGGTCCTGTGGTCCACGTTCCGAAGCGGCCCGGGGAGCCGGATTGCACCTGGGCGGACACGTCGAGGATTCGACGCGTCCTGGGATGGGAGCCGCGGGTAGGGTTCGAGGAGGGGGTCCGCCGGATGCTCGAGCACCTCAACGACTGGAGCAGTGCGCCCGTGTGGACACCGGAATCGATTGCCGAGGCGACCAAAGATTGGTTTCGTTACCTCTCGCCCGCGGCAGCAGCAGGGTGAGGTGACCATGGCGCTGCCATCCGGCAAGGTCAAGTCGCTCAGTGAGCTGCAGGCGATCCTCGAGAAGGCCCGGGAGGCCGACCTGCGCATTGTGCACTGCCACGGGGTCTTCGACCTGCTGCACCCGGGCCATGTCCTGCACTTCAAACAGGCACGCCAGCAGGGGGATGTCCTCGTCGTGACGGTGACGCCGGATGCGTTTGTTCGGAAGGGACCTGGCCGGCCCGTGTTCAACCAACGCCTGCGACTTGAGACAGTCGCGGCGCTTGAGGATGTCGACTACGCGGCGCTGAACGAGTGGCCGACCGCGGTCGAAACCATCCACCGGCTCAAGCCACACGTGTACGTCAAGGGGAACGAGTACGCCAACGTGGCGGCTGACCTCACCGGTCGGATCGTTGACGAGGAGGCCGCGGTGCGGAGGGTGGGTGGAGAGATCTTCTTCACGAACGAGGAGACCTTCAGTTCGAGCCACCTCATCAACCGATTCTTCAGCGGCTACCCCGAGGAGACCCAGGCGTATCTCCACGCGTTCCGGCAGCGCTACTCCGCGGATCAGGTCATCGGGCATCTCCACAGCCTGTCTGAGCTGCGGGTGTTGGTCGTCGGCGAGGCAATCCTGGATCAGTACTGCTACTGCATCCCGGTGGGGAAGTCACCGAAGGAAACGATCGTCGCCACGAAGTTCGCGGCCGAAGAGCGGTTCGCGGGCGGCTCGCTTGCGGTGGCCAACCACCTCGCGGGGTTGTGCCGTGAGGTCACGCTGATCACGCTGCTCGGGCAGGACGAGGAGCCAACCCGGTTCCTCGAGTCGAAACTCCGCCCGAACGTGCGGCTCGAGCGGGTCGTCGCCGAGGACCGGCCGACCGTCCTGAAACGCCGGTACCTCGAGCCGAACTTCCTGACCAAGATGTTTGAGATCCAATACCTCAACGATCGGCCGATCCCCGAAACGATGGAGCGCCAGGTGCAGGCCCGCCTGGAGTCGGAGCTGGATCGGCATGATCTGCTGGTGACGGCGGACTTCGGCCATGGTTTCATGACGGAGCGATTGCGGCAGTTTGTCGCTTCGGCCGGCACGTTCCTCGCGCTCAACACGCAGAGCAACAGCGCCAACCTCGGCTTCAACCCGGTGACCAAATACCGACGGGCGGACTTCGTGTGCCTGGATGAGCCCGAGCTCCAGTTCGCGGCCCAGGATCGCTACGGGGTGCTCCGCGACCTTGCGATGGGCATCAGGCAGCAGTTGCGCGCGAGGTGCCTGTTGGTCAGCCGGGGACCGCAGGGCTCGGTCCTGCTTTCCCTGGAGGCTGAAGCCGTCGAGACGCCCGCGCTGGCCGTGCGGGTGGTGGATCGAACGGGGGCGGGGGATGCGCTCTTTGCCATCACCTCGCCGTGCGTGTACCGCCGGTTCCCTGCGGACCTCGTGGGGTTCATCGGCAACTGCGTGGGAGCGCTTGCGGTGGAGACGGTGTGCAACCGGGAGCCGGTCGACCCGACGCTCCTCTACAAGTTCATCACGAGTCTCTTGAAATAACATGATCGCCGCGCGGCAGCGTCGAAGGGTTGCGATCACGGGCGGGGCGGGGTATGTCGGGAGCGCCTTGGTGCCAGCCCTGCTTGAGGCCGGATACCACGTGACGGTACTGGACCTCTTCTTCTTTGGAACGGGTGTCTTTGATGGAATCCGGGATCGGTCGAGACTGCGGACCGTGAGACTGGATATCCGCGACGAGCGGTCGCTGACGCGCGCGCTCCAGGGGATGGAGGCGGTGATTCACCTCGCGTGTATCTCCAACGATCCCAGCTTCGAGCTGGACCCCAGGCTGGGTCGGTCTATCAACTACGATGCGTTCCCTGGACTCTTACGGGCGGTCCGAGCGAATCGCGTCAGGCAGTTCCTCTACGCCTCCAGCTCAAGCGTCTACGGGATCAGGGAGCAACCGGATGTTCGAGAGGACAGCCCCTGTGAGCCCTTGACCGATTACTCGAGGTACAAGCTGCGCTGCGAAGAGATGCTGAAGGTCGAGGGACTTGGAGCGTGCGAGTGGGTGATCGTGCGACCGGCCACCATCTGTGGTGACGCGCCGCGCCTGCGGCTCGATGTGACGGTCAACCTCCTGACGATCCACGCGCTTGTGAAGAAGCGGATCACCGTGTTCGGCGGCAGCCAGCTCCGGCCAAACCTGAACATCCACGACATGGTCGATGCCTACCGGTGTCTCATGGAGGCGCCAGGGGACGCCGTCCACCAACAGACCTTCAACGTCGGGTACGAGAACCGGAGCGTCGCGGAGCTCGCGGAGCTCGTCCGTCGGGGCGTGGGTGATCCGACGGTGACAATCGAGGTGCAGCCGACGGACGACCTGCGGTCGTATCACATCAACTCGGACCGCATCAGACAGACCTTGGGCTTCGCGCCGCGTTGGACGATCGAGGAGGCCATCCAGAGTGTGTGCGAGGCGTACCGGGCGGGGCGGATTCCCCATCCCCTCACGGACATTCGCTATGACAACATCAAGACGATGCAGGCCCTCCACGTCCCGCAGAACCGTCACATCCCGTTTGCTCTGAAATCCCTGCGGGTGGCGAGACAGTCGCGGCAAGCGACCGGCTCGACACAACCCGTCGGTCTGAGATGACGACCGCACCAACAGCCCCGCGGATGCGGGTGCGGTACTCGTACCTGCCTCAGCAGTTCCACAATGCTGAGGAGATCTTGGACGCCATCCGCGACCACCTCAAGACGTGCCAGTTCACCCTCGGGCCGGAGGTGGAGCGCTTCGAGCGCTCCTTTGCCTCGCTCCTCGGCGCCCAGTGTGCGGTGGGCGTGGCGAGCGGCACCGACGCCGTGATGCTGAGCCTGCGGGCGTTGGGCATCGGCGCGGGGGATGAGGTCATCACCGCCGCGAACACCTTCATCGCGACGGTTGGGGCGATCCATGCCACTGGGGCACGTCCGGTGCTGGTCGATGTGCAGCCAGACTTCACGATCAACCCGGCCCTCATCGAGCGTGCCGTCACGCCCAAGACGAAAGCCATCATCCCGGTGCACCTTGGAGGTGAGGTGGCCCCCATGGACCCCATCCTCGTGCTGGCGAACCGGCACGGCCTGGCCGTCCTCGAAGACGCCTGCCAGGCGATCGGCGCGGCGGACCACGGCAGATCCGCCGGGACGATGGGGATGGCCGGGGCGTTTAGCTTCCACCCATTGAAGAACCTCAACGTCTGGGGCGATGCCGGGCTCATCGTGACGAACGACCCCGGGATGAACGAACGACTGCGACTCCTCCGGAACCACGGCTTAAAGAATCGCGATGAAGTGGAGCTGCTCGGCTACAACAGCCGCCTGGACTCGATCCAGGCCATTGTCGCCAATTGGCTCCTGCCGCAGGTGAGCGGCATCACCGCCCGTCGGATCGCGAACGCTGCGCTGTACGATGAGGCGTTCACTGCGATGACGGGTGACATCACGCTCCCGCCTCGCCGCGCCGGGGTGCGCCGCGTGTTCCACCTCTATCAGATCTACGCCAGGGAGCGGGATGCGCTGCACCGGTTTTTGCATGAGCAGGGGATCGAGGCGAAGATCCACTACCCTATCCCGCTCCCCTTGCAGCGCGGGCTGGCGCATCTCGGCTACCGGCCGGGCGACTTCCCGGAGACCGAGCGGCAGGCCGCCTCGAGCATCACCCTCCCCGCGGATCAGCACCTGACCGAGCAGGAGATCGCGTACACCATCGAGATGGTGCGGCAGTTCTATCGGAGCCGCCCATGACCGCTTCCGCAGAGACCAAACGGCAGTTGTACCGCACGATGCTGCGGATCCGTCTGGTGGAAGAGCGGATCGCGGTCCTGTACGCGGAGCACGAGATGCGGCTGCCCTGCCACCTCTCTATCGGGCAGGAAGCGGTGGCGGCCGGCTCGTGTGCGCACCTCACGCGCGAGGACTTCCTCTTTGGGACGTACCGGGGGCATGGGATCTATCTCGCGAAGGGCGGGGGTCTCAACGCGCTCATCGCAGAGCTCTACGGGAAGGAGACCGGCTGCACGCGCGGGCGCGGCGGCTCCATGCAGTTGGCGGCGCCGGAGGTGGGCCTGGTGTGCACCTCGGCGATCGTCGGGGGCACCATCCCCATGGCGGTTGGCGGGGCGCTCTCCGCAACGGTCCGCGGCTCTGGGCAGGTGTCGATGGTCATCTTTGGGGATGGCGCGACCGAAGAAGGCGTGTTCCAGGAAAGCCTCAACTTCGCCGCCCTGAAGCGACTCCCGGCGATCTTTGTGTGCGAGAACAACCTGTACGCGTGCTATTCCCGTCAGTCCGATCGGCAGAGCGCGGATAACATTTTCGAGCGGGCCGCGGCTTACGCGATGCCCGGCATCCGCGTGGACGGCAACGACGTCCTGGCGGTGTACGAAGCGGTGGGGGAGGCGGTGGCACGGGCCCGCGAGACTCATGGGCCCTCGCTCATCGAGTGCCGGACCTACCGGTGGAGGGAGCACGTCGGTCCCGCTGACGACACCGACCTTGGCTACCGCAGCGTGGAGGAACTCCGCCACTGGCAGGCGCGGTGCCCCATCAAACGGCTGGAGCAGGCGCTCACGCAGGAGCGTCTCCTCGGGGCCGAGCAGCCACGGGAGTGGGCTGCGGAGATCCTGCGTGAAGTAGAGGAGGCTGTGGCGTTTGCCAAGCGCAGCCCCTTCCCACAGGTGAGCGAGCTTGCCGCTCATGTCTACGCGGAGGCGGGGGTCTGATGGGGCGGACCGGATCGTTCTGCCAGGCATTGAACGAAGCGCTCCGGCAGGCGATGGAGGAGGACCCGTCGGTGATCCTGATGGGGGAAGGGGTGACGGATCCCCGGGCCGTGTTCGGTTCGACCAAGGGGTTCCGGGAGCGCTTCGGTGAGGCGCGGGTGTTCGACCTCCCACTCTCCGAAAACGGCATGACCGGAATCGCGGTGGGGGCTGCGCTCACGGGGCTGCGCCCCGTCATGACGCATCAGCGGGTGGACTTCATGCTCTACGCGATGGATCAGCTCGTGAACCACGCGGCCAAACGCGGCTACTCCTCCGGTGGTCGCCAGTCTGTTCCCCTCACGATCCGTGCGGTGGTGGGGAGAGGCTGGGGGCAAGGCCCCCAACACTCCCAGAGCCTTCAGGCGTGGTTCGCGCATATCCCAGGGCTGAAGGTGGTGATGCCGAGCAGCCCGTACGACGCCAAAGGGCTGTTGCTCGCCGCCATCAGGGATCCGAACCCGGTGATCTGCCTTGAGCACCGGAAGCTCTACGAGGAGATTGGGGAGCTTCCGGAGGAAGCCTACGCCGTCCCGATTGGCAAAGGGGTGGTCCGGCACGAGGGTGCCGACGTCACCATCGTGGCGTTCTCGCAGATGGTGATGGAGACGCTCCGGGCGCTGCCCTCGTTGGAGCAGGCCGGGATCTCGGCGGAGGTCATCGATCCGCGCAGCGTGAAGCCGCTCGATGACGCATTGATCGTCGCCTCGGTCGAGAAGACCGGACGGTTGGTGGTGGCGGATACCGGCGTGGGTGTCTGCGGGATGAGCGCTGAGGTGGCGGCGATCGTCGCTGAACGCGCCGTGTGCTCGCTCAAAGCGCCCATCCGGCGTGTGGCGCTTCCCGATATCCCAACGCCGAGTAGCCCTGCGCTGGAGGCCGCCTTCTACCCGGGATCGCGCGAGATCATCCAGGCGGTCTTCGCCGTGATGGGCCGTGAGCGCGCGCAGGCCCCAGCCGTGGAGGCGGCAGGCGCTCGTCGAGCGACCGAGCCGGTGTTCGCCGGGCCATTCTGACGCACATGCCGCCCACCGTCGTCATTGGGAGCAACTGCTTCACCGGCAGCCACGTCGTGGACGCCCTGCTGGAGGAGCCGGGCCACGTCGTGGTGGGGATCAGCCGCTCACCTGAACGGGAGGCCCTCTATGTGCCGTACAAGGCGCGTGTGCCCAGGAGCTTTGAGTTCTATCAGATCGATATCGTCCGGCAGTGTGAGGCCCTCCGGTCCTTGCTCGATGAGCTCCAGCCCGCCACGGTCATCAACGTCGCGGCGTTCAGCGAGGTCGCGGTGAGTCACACGAGCCCTGTGGAGTACTTCGAGACCAATACACTCGCCGTCGTGCGACTGTGCAACTTCCTCAGGACACGGCCGTACCTGAAACGCTACGTCCACATCTCCTCGGCAGAGGTGTACGGCTCCTGCGAGCATCCGGTGGTGGAGTCGGACCCCGTTCGTCCCACGACGCCGTACGCAGCCTCCAAGGCCGCCGCGGATCTCTACCTCGCCACCCTCGTCAGGCACTTCGGCTTTCCAGCGATCATCGTGCGCTCCACGAACGTCTACGGCAAGCACCAGCAGCTCTTCAAGATCATCCCGCGGACCGCGATCTCCATCACACAAGGCAAGATGGTTCCGCTCCACGGTGATGGCCGAGCCATCAAATCGTTCATCCACATCCGCGATGTGGTCCGCGGGACCCTCTTAGCGATACGGCGGGGCGCAGCCGGGTCGGTGTACCACTTTTCGACCTCGAATGACCTCACCGTTGCGGAGGTCGTCCGGCGCATCGCCGAGCTCATGGGCCGGCGTTTCGAGGAGATCGCCGAGCCGGTCGAAGAGCGATTGGGGCAGGATGCCCGGTACCTCCTGGATTGCACGAAGGCCCGTCGTGAGCTCGGCTGGGAACCGCGCGTGACCTTCGATGACGGCCTGAGGGAGGTCATCGACTGGATCGAACGCAACCGGGATGCCATCCTCCATGAACCCCTCGCCTATGTTCACAAGATCTAGCATGCCATCGTTGGGCGACGTCGTCTTGCTCGGGGCGAGCGGGTTTGTGGGACGGGCGATCCAGGACGAGCTGACGCGGTGCGGGCAGCATGTCGTCGGGCTCTCCTCCTCGACGTGCGATTTGCGCACCCCGCACGGCCTGGCGCATCTTCGGCAGCTCGTCGGACAGGACACCATCCTCATCATGGCGGCGGCCATCACGCGGGATCGGTCAGACTCGGTGGAAGCGTGTGAGGCGAACATCGCCATGGCGGCCGACGTGGCCAAGCTCGTGCGGGATCACCCTATCCGCAAGTGCCTCTACGTCAGCTCAGACGCGGTGTATGGGGATCACCGGACGAACCGTGCGATGACCGAAGAGACTCCGCCCGATCCACAGACGCTGTATGCCGCCGCCAAGCTGACGGGAGAGCTGCTGATCCGTGAGGCGGCCAAGGCAAGCGCTACCCCCGTGGTGCTCGTGCGTCCGTGTCGGATCTACGGGCCGGGAGATCCCCACCTGACGTACGGCCCGGCACGGTTCATCAAGACCGCGCTGGACGCTCAGACGATCGAGCTCTTCGGAGACGGGGAGGAGCGACGGGACTTCCTCTATATCGAGGATGCCGCGCGCCTGATCTGCCGTTTGGCGGTCAACGACGCCACCGGGGTGTACAACGTGGCCAGCGGGCACCAGGTCTCTTTTGCCCAGGTGGCGGAACAGATCGGGCGGCTGTTGGGCGGCTCGGTGCGTGTGGTGTCTCATCCGAGGACGCATCCCGTCGTGCATCTGGGGCTCTCCCTTGCCAAACTGCGCCAGGCGGTTGCCGATGTGCCTCTCACCCCGCTTGCGGAGGGTGTGCGGAAGGCCCTCGAGGCAGCCTGCGAGGTGGCCCATGCCTGAAGTGAACCTCATGAGGGAGTATCCCCGGAGCCGCCGCCCGATCGACGAGCGGGCCACGCTCATCACGGAGGAGGACCGACGGATCGCCCGGCAGTTTGGCAAGGACTTCTTCGACGGCGATCGGCTGTATGGTTATGGGGGCTACACGTACCATCCACGCTTTTGGCAACGGACGGTGCGGCATCTCCGCGACTACTATCAGTTGGCTGAAGATGCACGCGTGCTCGACGTCGGCTGCGGGAAGGGATTCATGCTCCACGACTTCAAGGCGCTTATGCCGCGCCTGACCGTGGCGGGGCTCGACATTTCTCCCTATGCCGTTGCACAGACCATTGAGGACATCCGGCCCTCTGTGGGCGTCGGGAATGCGAAGGCGCTGCCCTATCGGGATCAGTCATGTGATCTCGTCGTGTCGATCAATACGGTCCACAACCTTCCGCTGAAGGAGTGTGAGCAGGCCCTGCGCGAGATTCAGCGGGTGAGCCGCCGGCACGCGTTCATCGTCGTCGATGCCTGGCGGACCGAAGACGAGCACCGGCGGATGCTGGCCTGGAACCTGACGGCCCTCACCGCGATGCACGTGGAGGACTGGAAACGGCTGTTTGCTCGCGTGGGCTACACCGGCGACTACGATTGGTTCATCGCAGAGGATGGGGTGGATGATCCCACCACCTGCCGCCCGGCTCGTCGAGCCGGGCATCGCCGCAAGGCGATGTCGCCGGTGGCGAAGCGGCAGGTGGTGGGATGAAAGCAGCCGTGTTGCGGCAACTGGGTCAGCCGCTGGCGATTGAAGCGCTCACCCTGCCGGTGCTCGGCCGCGGGCAGGTGCTCGTGCGGATGCAACTGGCTGCCGTCTGCCGCTCACAGAAGCTCGAGGTGTCTGGCGGGCGAGGCCTCGACCGGTTCCTCCCGCACCTGATCGGTCACGAGGGCGTCGGGATCGTTGAGGACATCGGGCCTGGGGTCACCAAAGTCCGGCCCGGCGACCAAGTCGCGCTCTCGTGGATCAGGGGCTCCGGGCTTTCTGGTGAGCCGATCCGGTACGCCTCACAGAAGGGCGTGGTCAACGCCGGGCCGGTGGCCGTCTTCTGTGAGTCGCCGGTGGTTGCTGAGCAGTGCGTGACGCGCATCGACCCTCCGGTTGATCCTGAGGTGGCGGTCCTGGCAGGTTGCGCGATCCCGACCGGGGCCGGAACGATCATGAACGCCATGCCCGCAGATCCGAGGGGGAGCCTGTGTGTCATTGGGGCAGGGGGCGTTGGCTTGGCGGCGGTCTGCGGCGCGGTCCTGTCCGGCTGGACGACCATCATCGTGGTGGATGTGCGCGCCCCACGGCTGCGGCGGGCGCTGGAGCTCGGCGCGACTCACGTGGTCCAGGCAGGCCGTGAAGATGTTGAAGAGGTCGCCTTGCGCATGACCGATGGGAGGGGATGTGAGCTCGTGGTGGAGTGCGCCGGCGACCAGCGCGCGATGGAACTCGCTGTTCGGATCGCCAAGCCTCGCGGGGGGCGGGTGATGATCGTGGGAAACCTCGAGGCCGGGAAGACCATCACGCTGGATCCATTCGATCTCATCAAGGGCCGCTGGATCGGAGGGAGCTGGGGCGGGGGGATTGATCCTGACATGGACATCCCACGTTTCGTTCGGTTGGCCGAGCGAGGGGCCTTCCCGCATCGACGGCTCATGGGGAAGCGGTTTTCCTTTGAGCAGGTGAATGAGGCCATCCAATCACTCGATGGGGATGAACCGGGCCGGCCGATCCTCGAGTGTCAAGCCTGCGCCGATGCTGATCGGGTGGGCTCGATGATGGTGGAGATGGCGCAGGGGCTCGACGGATGATGCCCAGGACCGTTCTCGCAGCCTGCTCCATGGTTGCGCTGGGGCTGATCGGCCTCGTGCTTCTCCATATCGGCTACCTGCGCTTGACGCGAGCGCACCCGAGTCCTGCAGGATCAGCCTGGACCCTGGCGGTCTTGATGACGGCTGCTCCGATCGTCGTGTGGACGGTCCTGGGTGGGTCGGTGCCGCTCGTCCTGCGCATTGGGGCAGCCGCGCTCCTCCTTGCGGGATGTGTCGTGTACGTGGAGCTGCGATCGCTCTTGTCGAGAGGCTACTCGCTCAGAATTCTCCTCGATGTGTCCAGTGCCCCGGAGGGCACGAACGTGGAGCGGTTGCGATCAGGCTACGGGAACGGCTTCGGGCTACGGGGGATGTTAACGAGGAGGCTGGAGACGCTGGCCCGGTGTGGCGTGGTCCGTGTGGAGGGAGCGCGTATCGGGCCGTTGACGTCGCTGGGTGTCGTGTGCGCCCGCGTCACGTCGCGGGTCCGGCATGCCCTGCGGATGGAGGACGTTCACTGAGATGGGCGTTGTGGCCGTGTCCGTCATGGTGGGGATGTCCGTCTTTTTGGCCCTGCACCTCATCCTCTGGCGCGCGCATCCTTCCCAGGCGCCTCGCATCGGGCTATTGGCCTGGCTCGCCGTCATCGGCTTGGGGAGCTGCGGGTTGACCCTGTGGTTGGTGCGGGGGGTGGACCTCATCGAGCTGACCGCTGCGCTGTGGATCATGACGCTCCTCGTCGTTCTGTACTTCTTCGTGTATGCCGCGATCGCGCGGTCGGTGTCGGTGACGCTCCTGGCGCGGTTGTCGCGCAGCGGCTCCGGGACGCTGGACTTCGAAACGCTGCTCCAGGACTACCTGGCCTCCGCTCACTTCGAGGATCGTCTCCGGCTGATGCACCAGAGCCGGCTCATCCGCCTGTCGGCCGAGGTCGTCACCTTGACCCCGAGGGGTCGTGCGCTCTCCCGTGGCACGCGGCTCTTGAGCCGGCTGGCGTGCGGTGAACTGCGGGGCTAGCCGTTATGGACAGTCGCTGTGCGCCGTCGATCACGTTCTTTATCCCGTGCCTGAACGAGGAGGGCAACGTGGGGCGCGCCATCGATACGATTGTGGATGTGATGGAGGATTGGAGCAACGCGTATGAGATCCTGGTCATCGATGACGCCTCCCGTGACGGCTCAGCGGATGAAGTCCTCGGTCGTCGTCGGCGCTACCCCGAAACCCGCATCGAGCTCATTCGGAATCCTGTCTGCCGCGGCCTGGGTCGAAACTATTTTCTGGCCGCCCAACGGGCCACGGGGGAATATTTCATGATGGTGTGCGGAGACGCGGTGGAACCCCCGGAGTCCCTTCGGACGATCGTGTCCCATCTGGGAGCGGCAGACGCCGTCGTGCCCTTTTTCGGGATCCGTGAGGCGCGGGCCTGGCCCCGGAGGATCCTGAGCAGGCTCTTCACGTCTCTCGTCAATGGGCTGAGCGGGCACCGCCTGCGCTACTACAACGGCCCGGTCCTCCACCGAACCGAACATGTTCGGAGGTGGGGCGCTGACACGAGTGGCTTTGGGTATCAGGCGGAGCTGCTCTGCCGCTTGCTGGATGACCAACGCTCTGTGATCGAGGTGCCGATCGCCAACGCCGCCAGGTCGCGCGGCAGCTCGAAGGCCTTTACGCCGCAGAACCTGCTCTCAGTAGCCGGAACGTTCGTTCGCCTGTTCCTGCGACGGCTCGCACGATTCGTGCGGAGGGCTCCCGCCCAGGGTCCTAGCACTCACCCCGCACCCACCACCACGATGCGCGGCCTGATCGCCTTCTACTGGCGCACGGTGGTGAAGGCCTACCCGCGAGCGGTGGTGACGATGCTCGCGCTCATGCTGGGAAGCTCGCTCCTCGAAGCCGTGACGGTGTGGCTGACGGTTCCGTTGCTGGATGTCCTGACGGCGCCCGAGCGGATGCAGCAGAACCCCGTCGTCGCGCTCGCCACCTCAGCCCTCCGGCTCCTCGGCCTCCCGGCGACCCTGAACACGGTGATGTTGACCCTCATCGTGATCGCAAGCGGGCTCTTCCTGATCCGTGGGGTGTGCTTCTTGTTGACCCAGCACTACACGGCCGCGACAGCGGTGAGGCTCCGGCGGCGGGCGAAAGCCGCGGTCTTGGACCGGTTCCTGCACGCGCGCTACGAAGAGATCGTCACCCGCGCCCGGGGGGGGATCCTCAACGACGTCAACGCGCCCGCCGAGACGCTGGGCGGGGCCGTGATGAACCTCGGCTCGCTCTTCACGGGCCTCCTCAGCAGCCTCGTGATGATCGCGTTGCTGCTCGCTCTCTCCTGGTGGGCGACCGTTCTCCTCGGGGTGCTCGCCCTCGCGGGTGTCCAGGGGTGGCGATGGTACACCGAGCGGCGCGTAGCGGGCTACGGGTCGTTCCTCTACCGATTGCGCGGAGAGCAGAACAAGCTGCAGGTGGATGCGATTGATGGCTTGAAGATGGTCAAGGCGTACGGACTGGAGCGTCAGATGGCCGAGCGGCATGACGCGCTGCTCGCGGAAGAACTGCGGCCGGAATTGCAGCTGGTCTTCTTCCAGAACGGGCCGATCCTGGTCAATGAATTGATCGCCGCGGCGATCGTCCTAGGGCTCGGTGTGAGCACGTTCCTCTTCCCATCCCTGGGAATCCGCTTCTCCATCCTCGCGGCGTTCCTGTTGGCCATTCGGCGGATTGCGCCTGCGCTTGCGACTGTGAGTAAAGCGAGCGTCAACCTCAGCCGCTACCAACCGGTCATCGCCGCCGTTGAGGAGATCCTCCGAACACTCCCGCAAGAACACCGGGGTACCCAATCGGTGGCGGGCCCCATCGAAGAGATCAGGGTCGCGGGGGTCTCGTTTGCGTACGCCTCACGGCCAGAGGTCCTGGCCGTCCATGGCGTGGAGGCCACCATGCGGCGGGGCACCGTCACCGCGTTCGTGGGCCCCACGGGGTCAGGGAAGAGCACGCTGGCGCACCTCGTCCTCGGGCTCTACGAACCTCAGGTAGGATCCGTCGGTGTGAACGGGATAGACCTCCGGGACGTCGATCTGCTCGCCTGGCGGAGGCGCGTCGGGTACGTGTCCCAAGACACCTTTGTCTTCAACACGACGGTCAAAGAGAACATCACCCTGGGGGATGAGGGACTCGCCATGGCTCAGATGGAGTGGGCCGCGCGTGTGGCCCAACTGCACGAGTTTGTCTCAGCGCTTCCCGATGGGTATGACACCGTGGTGGGCGACCGCGGCATCCGCTTGTCGGGCGGGCAGTGCCAACGGCTTGCGATTGCCCGGGCTCTCGTGCGGCGGCCAGAGGTCCTGATCTTCGATGAGGCGACGAGCGCCCTCGATAATCTGACCGAGCGGGCGGTCTACGGCGCCATGAGCGCCTTGCACCATGACGCGATCGTCATCGTCATCGCCCATCGGTTGAGCACCGTGAAGGACGCCGACCAGATCCTCGTCCTGCACGCCGGGCGGATCGTGGAATGGGGAACCCATGACGTGCTGATGGGCCGGCAGGGACTCTACGCGACGCTCTACACAGAAGACGGCCAGCGAAAAACGGAGGAGCCGCCGGCGCCTGACGTTCAGACGGTCCTCCGGCCCCACGGCCTGGCGCAGCCAGAGGCCGCTCAGGAGATGACGCGCCGGTAAGGCGCACGAGGAGTTGCTGATGCCCTTGGTGTCTGCCGCGAGCTCGACGACTCGACGCGTAGGTCGTCGGCGCGCTGCGAGCGCTGTCGCACCGCCGTCTCTCTCCGTGGAGGCGATCGAGTTCCTCCGCAGCTACGCTGAGCAGTTTCAGAAAGCGTGCTTTGGGTCTGAGGCGTGGATGCCACAGTTGATCGCCGTGAAAGCCGATCTCATCCGCGCGTCGCGCGGCGGGCGCAAGATCATCATGGTCGGAAACGGCGGGAGTGCTGCGGTCGCCAGCCATGTGGCGGTCGATCTCACCAAGAACGCCGGCATCCGGGCGGTGAATTTCAACGAACCAGACCTCATCACCTGCTTCGCCAACGACTACGGCTACGAGCGGTGGATTGAGCAGGCCATCGAGCGCTATGGGGATCCGGGGGACATCCTGATCGCCGTCTCATCAAGTGGGCGCTCCCCGAACATCCTCAATGCGTGTCGCGCGGCGAGACGCCGGGGTTTCGCGTCCGTCATTACGTTGTCCGGCTTCTCGCCGGACAACCCGCTGCGGACGTTGGGCGATCAGAACTTCTGGGTTGAAAGCCACGCCTACAACCTCGTGGAAGTGACGCATCTGTTTTGGCTCTTGGCCCTCGTGGACCTGATCATCGGGCGGGCGGAGTATCCCGCTTCGCAAACGTTGTGATGGAGCGACCACGGCAAGCCGTCATCTTGGCGGGCGGGCGGGGCAGCCGCCTGCGGCCGCTGACGGACACGCGCCCGAAGCCGATGATCGGGTTCCATGGCAAGCCGTTCCTGGGGTACCTGCTTGAGCTCTTGCGTGAGCAGGGATGTGAGCGCGTGCTCTTGCTCCTGGGCTATCTCCCCGAGGTCATCCAGGCGTATGTGGGGGACGGACGGCGGTGGGGGCTGCAGGTGACGTCCTTCGTCTCTGCCATGGAGGATGAGACCGGGCGGCGCCTCGCGCTCGCCGCGGGGCGCATCGACCCGGTGTTCCTCATGATGTACTGCGACAACTACTGGCCTATGCCATTTGAGCGGATGTGGGAGCAGTATGGTTCCCACGATGTGCTGGCGATGTTGACGGTGTATGAGAACGGTGACCGGTATAGCCGGGACAACGTCCGGGTGGATCAGGATGGCTTCGTGACCCTGTATGACAAGGATCGCACGGAGACGAACGTGCGCGGGGTCGACATCGGGTTTGGCGTGTTCCGACATGAGGTCCTCGATCGGCTGCCGGATGAGAACGTGTCATTCGAGCGCTTCGTCTACCCGCAGTTGGTCGCCGAGCGGCAATTGCAGGCGTTCCTGACCCGGCACCGATACTACAGTGTGAGCTCCCATGAACGGCTGCACGCGACCGAACGGTTCCTGGCGCGCCGTCCCGCGGTCATCCTCGACCGTGACGGCGTGCTGAACAAGCGGCCGCTGCGTGCCGAGTATGTGCGCTCATGGGAGGAGTGGGAGTGGCTTCCGGGAGCCCTGGAGGCGCTGCGCCTGTTCAAGGAGGCGGGCTACCACGTCCTCGTGGTCTCAAACCAGGCTGGGGTTTCCCGCGGCGTGATGACGGTGGCGGATGTCGAAGCGATCCACGAGCGCCTGAAGGCTGAGAGCCGGCAAGCGGGTGGCACGATCGATGCCGTGTACTACTGTCCGCACGGGTGGGACGACGGGTGTGACTGCCGTAAGCCGAAGCCGGGGATGCTCCACCAAGCGCAGCGGGACTTCCACCTGGATCTGAGTCGCACGACCTTCGTTGGCGATGATCAGCGGGATGGACAGGCGGCCGAGGCGGCTGGGTGTCCCTTTGCGTTGGTGTCGGAGAGCCGTTCGTTGTTGGATGTCGCACGGGAACTGATCGATCGTCCGCGGGGAGCCGAGATCGAGCAGTTGAGAGTTGGGAGTTGAGAGTTGGGAGCAGAAACGACGGCGATGCGCGTGTTGATCACCGGGCATCAAGGCTACGTGGGGTCGGTCCTGACCCCCTTGGCGGTTGAGGCCGGCTACGATGTGACCGGGCTCGATACCGGCTACTTTGCAGACTGCACGCTGGTGCCGGATGTGGTGGAGGTTCCCGTGATCCGGAAGGACATCCGTCATCTTGTGCCCCACGATCTCGAGGGCTTCGACGCGGTGGTGCACCTTGCCGCATTGAGCAACGACCCGATCGGCAACCTCAACCAGGCCTGGACCGAGACGATCAACTTTCAGGCCTCGGTGCGCCTGGCCGAGCTGGCCAAGGAGTCGGGCGTCCGGCGGTTTCTCTTTTCCTCTTCGTGCATCATGTACGGGATGGCGGAGGCGGCCGTGGTCACTGAAGAGTCTCCGCTCGACCCCAACACCGACTACGCACGTTCCAAGGTGAACGGGGAACGGGCGATCTCCGCGTTGGTCGGCGACGGCTTCTCGCCGACCTTCCTGCGCAACGGGACGATCTACGGCCTTTCGCCCCGGATGCGCTTTGACACCGTGCTGAACAACCTCGTGGGGTCCGCGGTGACAACCGGCAGCGTCGTGCTGCACGGTGATGGAACGCCCTGGCGGCCGGTGGCGCACATCCAGGACATTGCGCGGGCGTTCCTGCATGTGCTTGGAGCCCCGATCGAGCTCGTCCACAATCAGGCGTTCAACAACGGAGAGCACGGCATGAACCATCAGATCATTGCCCTGGGGGAAGCCGTCGCAGCGGCCGTCCCGGGCTGTCGGCTGACGTGTCTCAAGAGCCCCGACGCAGATCGGCGGACCTACAAGACCGACTTTAGCAAGTTTGCGCGCACGTTCCCCGACTTCCGGTTCACCTGGACGATCCGGGAGGGGGTGAAGGAGCTGGTGCAGGCCTTCACGCGGCTCGGGCTGACCCATGACGATTTTATCGACCGGCGGTTTACGCGCCTTGCGTGGCTGCGATATCTGCTGGAGAGCGGGCGGCTTGATGAGGACTTGCGTTGGCGTGTGGCTGCGGAGGTCGCGCGATGACAACCATGCGGCAGACGGTTCCCAGAAGGCGACAGGCTGGTCGCCCGCAGGCTCAATCGCTTGGGGTTCGTTCGGGAGCTATCGACGGCGTCAAGATCATCCCCCTGCGCCAGATTGTCGATGAACGGGGCAAGGTCATGCACATGTTGAAGGCGACGGATCCCCACTTCATCGCGTTCGGCGAGATCTACTTCTCCTGCGCGTGGCCCGGGGCGATCAAGGCCTGGCACCTCCACAAGTCCATGACGCTCAACAACGCCGTCATCTCCGGACGGGCGAAGCTCGTCCTCTACGACGGCCGCCCCGGCTCGCCGACCAAGGGAACGATCCAGGAGATCTTCCTGGGGGAGGACCACTACTGCCTCGTGCAAATTCCGCCCGGGATCACCAACGGCTTTAAGGCGTACGGCGATCGGCTGGTCATCCTGGCCAACTGCGCGACCGAGCCGCACGATCCGAATGAGATTCTCCACATTGACCCCTTGACGAAAGAGATCCCCTACGATTGGAGCCTGAAACATGGCTGACCCAGAGAGATGTTGGAATGGGGGGAGACTGCCGGGCATGGTGGTGACCCGGACGCCGCTTCGCGTGAGCTTTGCAGGGGGCGGTACCGACCTCCCCCGCTTCTACGAGCAGGGGGGAGGGGCCGTCTTTAGCACGACGATCGACAAATACCTCTATGTGACCGTCAAGCGCCACGGCGACCTGTTCAAGGAGCGCATCCGCTTGAACTACTCGGAGACGGAAGAGATCCAGACCCTGGGTGAGATTAAGAACCACATCGCCCGCGAGTGCCTGCGGTTCCTCAAGGTCGAGCCGCCCATCTACATCAGCACGATCGCGGACATTCCGGAGCTCACCGGGCTCGGCTCCTCGAGCAGTTTCGCGGTGGGGCTGCTCAGCGCGCTGCACGCCTACCGCGGCGAGCGCGTCTCTGCGGGTCAGCTCGCGGAGGAAGCCTCCCATGTGGAGATCGACGTGCTCCAGCGCCCGATCGGCAAGCAGGACCATTACGCAGCGGCCTTCGGAGGATTGAACTTCTTCTCCTTCCTTCCGGATGGGAGCGTGACCGTGGAGCCGCAGCGGGTGGCTCCGGAAGTCATGGAGCGGCTCTTCGACCACGCCCTGATGTTGTGGACCGGCATCCAACGGGACGCCGGCTCGATCCTCGCGGAGCAGCAGCGCAACACCATGAGCCACCTCGAGCGCCTGACGGCCATGCGCGAGCACGCCCGGCAGTTGCAGGGGCTCCTCCGCAACGGGTTCGATCCCCTCGAGGTTGGCCGGGTGCTGGATGCCACGTGGCAGCTCAAGCGGCAGCTTTCCAGCCGGATGACGAACGAGCGGATTGACAGCTGGTACCGACGTGCCCTCGAGGCCGGCGCGGTCGGGGGCAAGC
>Ga0105164_10000292_pt1 | contig 37466 bp, 35 predicted proteins | sample VDWuncwatermetaG_FD_89674 | JGI IMG/M metagenome (GOLD analysis project Ga0105164, IMG submission 89674) | Wastewater microbial communities from Netherlands to study Microbial Dark Matter (Phase II) - VDW unchlorinated drinking water | ecosystem: Environmental > Aquatic > Freshwater > Drinking...
TGCCCCTGAAAGCCTTTCACCCGAAAGTGCATTTTGGAGCGCTCTGACCGCAACAGGCTGTGCCAGGATCTCTTTAAAGGACACGCTCTATTTCCCTCGCAATCAATGCCCTCACCTTTGCAAGCGAAAGAGCTGGGATGAATCGGACCCGTCGAGGATCCGCTTTTGCGATTTTCCGATATCCCCGGCGGACCGCTTCATGAAAAGCGAGTGGCTTTCCTTCCATCCGGTCTAATAACTTGTGCCGTTTGAATCGGCGCTCGAGGCCTTTCCGGCTTTCAACATCCAGAATAAACGTGATATCCGGTTTGATCCCCTGACAGATAGTGGCATCGATCTGGCGGATGAGCGTATCCGAAACGCCCCCTGCAATTCCCTGGTAGACCCGCGTGGCATCTGAGAACCGGTCGCAGATGACATATTTCCCTTTTTGAAGCGCGGGAAGGATTACCTCCTTCACAAGCGACGCCCGACAGGTTTCGTAAAGGAGCATCTCGGCAAAAGCACTTAACCCTTTATACCGCGGGTCGAGGAGAAGTCCCCGTATCTCCTCCGCAATGGGAGAACCGCCGGGATCCCTGGTCAGGATGACAGAGAGTCCCTTTCCTCGGAGACACTCTGCAAGCGCTTTGGCCTGAGTGCTTTTTCCGCACCCCTCCGGGCCGTCGAGTGTCACGAAAAGGCCCCGTTTCATAGAGAAACACTCACTCCTGTCGATCCATCTTCGAGATCAATAAGAATTTTACCTTGTGCGAGAAGTTTCTTCCGAATTTCATCAGCTTCCTTAAAATTCCCCTCTCTACGTGCTTGTTCGCGTTTCTTAATCAATTTCTTCTCCTCTTGGGTTAAGATTATATTTTTTTCTTCTTTAAAAAGATTCAGTATCCCTCCCAATTCCCTTAGATGGAATTCTATTGTATAAAATCGTTCTAATTTTTCCTGTTCATTAAGTTGTAAATCACTAAGTACATCATTACCAAGATAGGAAAGTAAAAAAAGTGCAGCGAGGGCATTTGGAGTATTCAAATCATCATTCATAGATGTAAAAAATTCTTCTTTTTTCTCTCTTATGAATTTATCTTCCCAACGTTTTTCCGGTTGTTTATAAATTTCATCTCTAATTTTTTGCCTTTGCTTTTCAGTTCCGCAACTTTGTACGCGTACCGGATCAAGAAAATCGGAGAAACGTTTATAAGAACCCTTTGCTCCTTCCAGTTTCTCCCATGAAAAATCAAGGGGATTTCGGTAATGGGTCTGCAAAAAATAAAAACGGACGACTTCGGGCCCAGCCTTTTTGAAAAGCTCCTCCAAGGTGATAAAATTCCCGAGCGATTTTGCCATCTTCTGGCCATTCACCGTGACAAGACCATTATGCATCCATAAGGTAGCAAAACGTCTCTTTGCACCTTTTGCTTGGGCAATTTCATTTTCATGGTGAGGGAAAATTAGATCAAGGCCTCCACCATGAATAAAAAGAAATTTTTCCCCTTTGAAATTTTCTTTGAAAATTTCTGTGCTCATCGTGGAGCATTCAATGTGCCAGCCGGGTCGTCCCTCTCCCCACGGACTCTCCCAGGAAGGTTCTTCCGGTTTTGCCGCCTTCCAGAGGGCAAAGTCAAGGGGGTCTCTTTTGTTCTCCGAGGGTTCAATCCTCGCTCCTTTTCTCATTTGTTCAATGGATTGATGAGAAAGTTCCCCATACCCGCTACATTTCCGGACGTCAAAGTAAACATCCCCCCCTGAAATATACGCTGCTTGGTTATCTAAAATTTCTTTTATCATCTTCTTCATTGCTTCGATGTAAAGAGTGGCCTTTGGTTCCTTCCTGGGAGATGCTACACCAAGTTTTTTCATCTGTCTTCGATAAAGAGCGAGATAGCGTTTTGCGACAATTTGAACAGCCTTTTTTAACTCTCTTCCTTCTTTGCGTGCTCGCTCAATAATTTTATCGTCCACGTCTGTTACGTTTCGAACAAAGAAGACTTCATAATCTCGTTGCTCCAAATAGCGACGGATCAAATCAAACGTAAATGCGGAGCGGGCATGGCCGATATGGGAGGCGTCGTACACCGTTGGGCCGCAGACATACATCCCGATCTTTCGATCCGGGGCATGGACGTCGAGCGGCTCCTTTTTCCGCGAAAGCGTGTTATAGAGGGTAAGTGGCATGGGGTTGGATGGACCTTACTTCTCGATGCCCTTACGCCATTCCTTCATATGGCTTTCAATGGCATCGATCTCATGCTGGAGTTTCTCAAGGGCCTGAGCCATCGGGTCGGGGAGATTGGTATGATCTAAGTTGATGCCGGGAAAACTCTTTCCCGCCGTCTTCACCACACGCCCCGGCACCCCCACCACCGTGGAATAAGGGGGAACATCCCGGATGACAACGGCGTTTGCTCCGATCTGCGTGTGGTCGCCAATTGTGATATTCCCAAGAACTTTCGCTCCTGTGCCAACGACAACGTTATGGCCGAGGGTGGGATGGCGTTTTCCCCGTTCTTTTCCCGTTCCCCCCAAAGTGACCCCTTGGTACAGCGTCACATCGTCACCGAGCTCTGCCGTTTCGCCGATCACAACTCCCATGCCGTGGTCAATGAAACACCTTTTTCCGATTTTGGCGCCTGGGTGAATTTCAATTCCTGTGACCCCCCGTGCCATTTGAGAAAGGTATCGAGGAATAAAGGGGACTTTCCAAAGATAAAGGCGGTGGGCGAGACGATGAAAAATAAGTGCGTGGAGTCCTGGATAAAGGAGAAGTACCTCAAAAAAATTGGTTGCGGCCGGATCCCGTTCAAATGTCGCCTGGATCTCTTCCCGAAAAAGCCCGGCAATCACAAAAGGGATTGCTACAAAAATAAAAAGGAAAAACAAAAAAAGTTCCATTCACTCATATCCTTATGAGATTCATTTTCGAAAAGTCAGGGAGACAACCGCATAACTGGCAATTCCCTCGGACCGCCCTAAAAGTCCCAGTCCTTCGGCGCTTTTCGCCTTAACGTTCACCCGTTCCTCAGAAAGGCAAAGTGTGAGAGCGAGCTTTTTCCGGATCGACTCCTTGAAAGGGGATAGCTTGGGTTCTTCCGCAATGATGATGGTATCGACATTTTCGATCTGGAACCCTTTCCCCGTCACCCGCTCCAAAACACGCTTCAGGAGTTCAAGGCTTGAAATATCTTTGTAAGCGATGTCAGAATCCGGAAAATGCTCCCCCATATCTCCGTCGCCGCAGGCGCCGAGGAGCGCATCGCAGATGGCATGGGAGAGAACATCCGCATCAGAGTGCCCGTCAAGCCCTTTCGCATAAGGAATCTCCACGCCACCCAAAATCAAAGGGCGGTTCTCGACGAGTTCGTGAAGATCAAATCCTATTCCCATGCGCATGGCTTGATCTCTTTACCTTTGATAAAAATGGCTGCAAGCGCCAAGTCTTCCCGTGTGGCGATCTTCAGGTTCCTGGGATCCCCTGCCACAAGACGGACGCGTTGACCCAACCCTTCTACGAGTGAAGCGCAGTCGGTGGTTGTTATCCCTTTTTTCTTCGCCGCGGCATACCCCGAAAAAAGGAGTGATTTCCGGAATACCTGAGGAGTCTGGGCTTCCCAGAGTTCCTTTCGGACAAGGGTCTCGCGGACAAACCGGCCTTTCCCCCGTTTTACCGTCGGACTCACAGGGATCACCGGAATCGCCGCGCCGTACCGTCGGGCCGCGTGAATGACCCTTCGGATAAGCGCACCCGTGACAAGAGGTCGGGCCCCATCGTGGATTAAGACAAAATCAGTTGCCGGCGGCACCCTCTTAAGGCCCTGCCAGACCGACTCAAAACGGCTCGCCCCCCCTGCATAAACGCCACTGATTTTCTTGAAACCGAAGGTACGTACCAGTTTTTTTGCCGGAGCGATCCGCGAACGCCTGACGAGGAGAATCACCTCATCAACCAGAGGCGACCGCTCCAAGGATAAAAGGGTGTGAGCAAGTATCGGTTTCTCGTCAAGGAGGAGATAAGGCTTCTCAACAAAAGCCCTCATCCGCCGGGATCTTCCGGCCGAGGGGATGATGGCAGTGATCCTCATCCTTAGCGACTATTTTCAACCTTCGCAAAGACCATACGGCCCGCCGTTGTCTGAAGGACGCTTGTGACCATCACTTTCAGTGTCTGACCGATCATCCGCCGGCCGTTATCGACAACAACCATGGTGCCGTCATCCAGGTAAGCCACTCCCTGATTGTATTCTTTCCCCTCTTTAATCAGTTTGACCTCCATCAGCTCTCCCGGAAGGACCACCGGCTTTAGGGCATTTGCAAGTTCGTTCACGTTCAGGACCGCAATACCCTGAAGTTCCGCAATCTTATTCAAATTGAAGTCGTTCGTGAATATTTTGGCGCTGAGGACTTTTGCCATCTTGACCAGCTTCGCGTCCACTTCCGGAATTTCCGGAAAATCCTCATCTGAAATACGGACATCCATATCGGTGCCTTTCCGTATTTTATTCAGAATGTCGAGTCCACGCCGCCCCCGGTTCCGTTTCAAAGGATCCGAAGAATCCGCAATCTGCTGAATCTCCCGAAGAACGAATTTCGGCACGACGAATCTTCCCTCGATGAACTTGGTCTGACAAATATCCGCAATCCGTCCGTCGATGATAACACTGGTATCCAGAAGGATGATTTCGTCCCTCTGGTCCTGCCGGCTAAATTTCACATAGGGGATAATCAGGTTGAATTCGTCCCGCCCGCGCATGGCCATCACCATTCCGAGGTAACAGAACACCAGTGTCAAAATGACCTGGAGCGAGAGCGAAAGTTTCTCGCCCAAGGGCACGATGATAAAAGCCCCGGCAATCAATTTTGCGAGGAGGAGGCCAAAAAAAAGACCAAAGACCGCTGCCGAAAGGCCCCGGACGCTCACATTGCGCATGACAAGTTCAAAACCGATCACGATGCTGGCAACAATGAACCCGACGCCCGCCCCGAGCCCCGGCCAATATCCTCCGAATCCCTCCATGAGAGACCCCAACTGATATCCCACAAAGGTGCTGACGAGGAGGAAAAAAATACGAACGATATTAAGAGACATTCCCCTTACCTCCTTTCTTTCTTGCGGTCCGTCGTATCCCTTTCTCGACGGAGGAGCTTCCAGGGGTGAGCCCGTATGTCTTCAACAAGGCTTTCGATATCATGATACAATTTGTCATCGACGAGCAACTTGCCGACGGTCCCCTCTCCCGATTCCACTTTTTGGAGAATGGCATGCAACGTCTGCGCGGAGGCCTCGAGTTCACTCGCCGCCTCATGCCCCTTCGCGATCAGGTTATCCATGGAGATGGGATCCTTTCCGACAAGCAGATCTCCTTGCTGAAGGAATTTTTGCGGGTTCTGGCCCGGAAAAATATCCAGGTACTTCTCCCCCAAAAGCCCTAAGGTTTTAATCTCTGCAACGGAATTGTCTGACACAAGCGACCCCTTCTTGAGCCAGACCAGAAGATCGACTCTTGTCTTCCCTTCCGCGAAATCGACTTTAATCCCCTTCACCTCTCCTGAGACCACTCCCGCCACATGAACAGGGGCTCCAATGTCTATGCCGCTGGCGGTCGTGAAGCGGACCGTCAGGGTATAGCCGGGATTTAAGAGGTAAAAGTCCCCGATGGAAAAAACAATCATGAAAAGGATTAAAAGCCCTATGAAGGCGAAAATACCGACTTTCAATTCAAAATTTGACCGTCTTGTGGCCATGTTGTTTTCTCCCTATGCGACCTCTGTAATTGGACCCGTTGCCGCACCAGTGATAAACTGGCGGACAATGGGGTTTTTGGTATTACGGATCTCTTCCGGTCTCCCAACCTCAATAATCTTTCCCTCGTAGAGCATTGCAATGCGGCTGGCAATTTTATACGCACTGATCATATCATGCGTTACGGCGACTGAGGTGATTTTGAGTTTGTCATGAAGCTCCAGGATCAGATCATTGATCGCATCTCCCATGATCGGGTCGACGCCCGTTGTCGGTTCATCATACAAAATGATTTGGGGGTTACGAATAATCGCCCTGGCAAGCCCAACGCGTTTACGCATCCCTCCCGAGAGTTCCGAAGGTTTCATCTCTTCAATTCCCCTAAGACCCACCATCTCGAGGGCTTCTTTCACGCGCACTTGAATCGACTCCTCATCCATAGTGGTATGCTCCGAGAGAGAGAAGCCGACATTTTCACCGATCGTCATGGAATCAAAAAGCGCTGCCCCTTGAAAAAGCATTCCGAATTTCATCCGGATGCTCTCCAGTTCCCGACCCCTCGCTCGGGTCATCTCGTCGCCCTCAATCAGAACTTGACCGCCGTCGGGCCGCATCAAACCGATAATATGCTTAAGCAGCACGCTTTTGCCGCATCCCGATCGGCCGATAATCACAAGGGTCTCGCCCGTCTCAATGGTCAGATTCAATTTCTTGAGAACCGGTTTACGGTTAAAGGTTTTCGAAAGGTTTATAATTTCAATCATTTTTCGTGATGCGAGAATGCGAGAATGAGAGAATGCGTAAATCCAAGACGCATTCTCGCACACACGCACACGCGCATTCTCTGCTTTTAAAATGCAAAGTAAAAGAGCGTTGTAAAAAGACAATCCGCCGCGATGATGAGGATGAAAGAGGTTACCACTGCAAGCGTGGTGGCTCGACCGACCCCCTCCGCCCCCTCCTGGGCGCGGAACCCTTCGTAACATCCGATAATGGCGATAATCATTCCGAAAAAGACAGATTTAATCAGCCCAGTAAAAACATCTTTCAAGATGAGAGGTTCATAACTCATTCTCCAGTAAAGGCTTGAGCCAATCTTTAGTTTGTAGACTCCGAAGAGATAGCCCCCAAAAATACCGATATAGTCTGCATAGATGGTGAGGATCGGAAGCATCAAAGTCGTCGCGACAAAACGGGGAACCACCAGATATTTGACAGGATTGGCCGCAAGGGTTTCCAACGCATCAATCTGTTCTGTCACCTTCATGGTCCCAAGTTCCGCCGCAATCGCAGCGCCCACACGGCCCGCGACGACGAGCGCGGTAATAACAGGGCCAATCTCCCGTGTCACCGAAAGAGACACAAGACTTGCAATGTAAATATCCGCAGAAAGTTTCTGCAGCTGATAGGCGCTCTGAAGCGCGAGGACGATTCCGATAAAGAGCGCAATCAGAGAAACAATGGGCAAACTTTCCCATCCGATCACGCTCATCTGCTGAATAATCCTTTTCCCCTTGAGAGGAGGAACCACTACCCACAGAAGTGTCTGAGCCAAAAGTGTTACCACTCCCCCAATATATTCGAGAAAACTAATAAACCTTTCTCCCACTTTCACCCAAAATTCTATGACCCGCTGCATGTGCCCCTTTTCTTTCTAAAAACTCGCCTTGCGCTCAAGCCCCATAAATTCCTCATCCCCCTTGAGACGGAGTTTGAGGCTTTTGTCTTTACGGAGTTTGTATTCGACTTCAAACTCCTCTTTCTGATCCTCGTGAGGAAGACCTCTGTTCAGATAAGTCTTCAGGCTCACGGAACTGGTTTGGCTGTCCTTTCCGAAAACCAAGGTCTCCTTCGAGGGGCTTTGAAGGGTGACACCCTCCCAGACCATCGCATCCGCCCCCTCGAGGCTGAGTGTTTTGTAGAAACCTTTTTTGCCCAATTCGCCCAAGTCTACGAGTCCCGCCAAGGTCACAGAGCTTTCTTCAGGAAACTTCCGCTCGATTCGAGAGTCGACGGTGACAATGGGCCAATGCCCATAAAAGGCGACGATCACTCTCTGATACTCAATGTCTTTGACTTTTCCCTCATGGGCCACGAGATTCCCCATGATGCGGATCTTTCCAAGGGGTCCACTCAGAAAGAGTTGACCTTCTACAAAACTCGGAACCCCCCCGTTTGTGGGATCCTTTAAAAAACGCTTGAGCTGCTCACGGCCAAAACGGAGAAAACGTAATTGCCCCCGGGTGACATAGGGAAATGACAAAGACATCTTTCCTGTCAAAGAAAGGGACTGCCCCCACCGCAGATGTTCTACAAAAAGCGTCTTCTCGGAAAGCGACAAAGCTCCAAAAATATTTTCAAGCGGCTCATTCTCCAAAAGGAGGCGATGCCATGCGATCTTGACTTTGAAATCTTGCCAAGGCCGTTCCCTATTCCGAATGAGAAAAAATAGTTCCCCTGAACCTGAGAGCCGTCTTTCTCCCCATAGAAAATCCTGCAAAAAAATATCTCCTTTGAAAACGAGAGGGTTTCTTCTCTCCAAAGAAATCTTCACCCGACCTCCCTTTTGGAACACCCCTTCCATGACCGCCTTTTCGAGAGAGGCGGCGGGGCCCAAGCGACGCCGGTCCGGCTCCACATCAAGCCGCCCTTTCAGATCATTCACTTCCATCCCCTTCCAGGAAATTTTTCCACCCTCAAATTGAACCTTCGTGGTTTTAGGCCCCTTGCGGAATTGAACCTGATGAAACGTCATCAAAGGCCTCTCTCCCGGAAGTCTAAAAGAGAGATCCTCAACTCTCGTTTCCTGAAAGAACCCCCCCTCAAGTTTTCCGAGTGTTGCGTGGAGGCCGGAGAGTTCACTCAGCTTTTTCTCGATCGTACCCCTCATATCCCCGACGAAGATTTCCCGTTCGTTCTCAAATACCCTGAACGCAGTCATTCCTCCTACCAAAAGAAACGGCACGCAGCATAACACCAGCGTCCTCTTTTTCCTTAAAAAACGCCGGCGCACGGGTCACATTTCGAAAACAAGTTTTTCATCCTTCAAGGAAATTTTCACCTCTCCCCCATTTTTGAATTTTCCGGCGATGATTTCCTCCGCAAGCGGATCCTCCAGGTAACGTTGAAGCGTCCGTTTCAAGGGGCGGGCGCCGAAAACAGGATCGAATCCCTTTTCAATCAGAAATTCCTTCGCTTCCTTGGTCAGTTTGATATGGAGATTCTGCTCTTCCAAACGTTTTTGAATCTCCTCTACTTCGATTTCGATGATCTTGTAAAGGTCATCTTTAGTCAGGGGGTGGAACACAATAGTGTCATCTACCCGGTTTAAGAACTCCGGTTTAAAAGTCTTTTTCACTTCATCCAGAAGTTTGGTTTTCATGGCTTCATATTGCACCTCCTCTTTTTGTGTCGAGAAACCGAGCGAGGTCTGCTTCCGAACAATCTCGGCTCCAATATTGGAGGTCATGATCAGGACGGTATTCCGGAAATCAACCCTTCTCCCGAAAGAATCGGTTAGTCGCCCCTCTTCAAGGACTTGAAGGAGGAGATTGAAGACGTCGGGATGCGCCTTTTCAATCTCATCGAGAAGGACCACCGCGTAAGGCCTGCGGCGGATTCTTTCGGTGAGCTGTCCCCCCTCTTCATATCCCACATACCCGGGAGGAGCCCCGACCAGACGGGAAACATTAAACTTTTCCATATATTCGGACATGTCGATCTGAACGATGGCATCCGGATCGCCGAAAAGGAACTCGGCGAGACTTTTTCCCAAAAGGGTCTTTCCGACGCCCGTCGGACCGAGAAAGATAAAGGAACCGATGGGACGTCTCGCATCCTTGAGGCCGACGCGGGAACGGCGGATTGCGCGCGTAATGGCGTTGATCGGCTCATCCTGGCCAATCACATACTTGTGAAGTTCCTCCTCCATCCGGTGGAGCCGCGCCATCTCTTTTTCTTCCAGTTTAATCACAGGGACTCCTGTCCACTTCGAGACGATGGTCGCGATATCTTCGGCAGTCACCTGGGGATTTGATTCCATTTTCCGTTCTTTCCAGTCCTGTCTCATCTTTTCGAGACGCTGTTTCGCCTCTCGCTCCTGATCCCTCAGGCTGGCCGCCTTTTCAAAATCCTGCCCTTTAATGGCCGACTCTTTTTCCTTACGGAGGGTCTCAATCTTTCCTCCTGCTCCTTAACCTCCTTCGGCGTCGTCATCACGGAAAGTCTCACCCTTGAACCCGCCTCATCCATCAGATCGATCGCTTTGTCCGGCATAAAACGTCCGGTGATATAGCGGTCAGAAAGTTTCGCTGCCGCTTCCAGCGCTTCATCCAAAATTTTCACGCGGTGGTGGGCTTCATATTTATCCCGAAGCCCTTTAAGAATTTCAATGGTTTCCTCCACCGTCGGCTGCTCCACAAAGATGGTCTGAAACCTCCGCTCCAAGGCGGCATCCTTTTCAATGTACTTACGGTACTCATCAAGGGTCGTCGCACCCACACACTGGATCTCCCCTCGGGAAAGCGCAGGCTTCAGGATATTCGAGGCATCAATCGCCCCTTCAGCCCCTCCTGCACCCACGAGTGTATGGAGCTCATCAATAAAAATAATGACATTTTCAGAACGCTTAATTTCATCCATCACCGCCTTGATTCTTTCCTCAAACTGACCGCGGTATTTGGTTCCCGCCACCATGAGGGCGAGGTCAAGCGTAATCACCCGTTTATCCCGGAGCACTTCAGGGACATCTCCGGAGACGATGAGATGGGCCAATCCTTCGACAATGGCAGTCTTCCCTACCCCCGCCTCTCCCAGAAGAACGGGATTATTTTTCCTCCGCCTCGAAAGGATTTGGATCACCCGTTCAATCTCATCTCCCCGGCCGATCACGGGATCGAGTTTATTCTCCCGCGCGAGGGCCGTCAGGTCCCTGCCAAACGCATCCAAGGCGGGCGTTTTGGTCTTATAAGAAGGAGAAGACGGGGCACTCTGTGAGGGCGCCCCGGAGCCGAGAAGGGCCATGACTTCGCTACGCACTTTGGTCAGGTCAAGACCTAGATTGAGGAGAACCTGTGAAGCAACCCCTTCTCCTTCGCGGATGAGCCCGAGAAGAAGATGTTCTGTACCAATGTAGTTATGTCCGAGGGAACGCGCCTCGTCCATGGCAAGTTCAATGACCTTTTTCGCCTTTGGCGTAAACGGGATATCTCCGGAGACGATCGTGCTTGGTCCTGTTTGGACCAACTTTTCCACTTCCAACCGGATATTTTCAGAACTGAGTCCAAGGCTCCGGAAGACCGCCGCCGCAACCCCTTCTCCTTCGCGGATGAGCCCGAGAAGAATATGTTCCGTCCCAATATAATCATGGTTGAACCGTTTGGCCTCTTCTTTGGCCAAAATAATGACCTTCCGCGCCCTCTCTGTAAACCGATTAAACATGCTGAATTCCTCCGTGACAATGAACTTATTTGGACAGTTTGCTACGAATGATCGTGGCCCGCTTCACATCCCGCTGGGACGCTGAAAGCGCCTTCCCTTCCAATTTCTGAAGATGGGCAGGTTGGGTCAGGATAAACAGTTCGTTCAGAAGCTCCCGGTTTAAATCTTTGATGAGCCCCACGTCGACCCCGAGTCTCACGATTGAGATCAGGTCGATCGTTTCATTGCTTGTAATGATATAGGCGTTCCTGAGTGTGCCGTACGCGCGGAAAATCCGGTCCTGGAGTTCTGATTTCTCCTGCGTCATCAGGGACTTGCGCGCATTCTGCTCATATTCGATAATCTGGCGGATGACCCGTTCGATATTGTCGATACTCTCGACCTCCGTATGACCCAGCGTCACCTGATTGGAAATCTGGAAGAGGTTTCCGCTCGCCTGGGTCCCCTCTCCGTAAAATCCTCTTGCCGTGAGATGAAGTTTCGTAATCATGTGAATGATCTTGTCAATCTGCTTCGTCATCACGAGTGCCGGGAGATGCAACATCACCGAAGCGCGCATCCCGGTTCCCGTATTCGTCGGGCAACAGGTCAGGTATCCCCATTCCTGCGAAAAAGCATATGCCAGATGTTCTGCCAGCGTGTCGTCGAGCTTATCCGCAACCTTCCAGACCTCCATCAAATTAAAGCCGGACTGGAGGATCTGAATACGGAGATGATCTTCTTCATTGACCATAATGCTCATGGTTTCATTGGGAGTAATGCAGACCGCCTTATGATCGGCGTCCACCGCATGCTCCCGGCTGATCAGATGGCGTTCGATCAAAAACTGCTTGTCAATTGAAGAAAGGTCGCCCAGCTTCAGAAAAAGCGCCTCTTTGAGAACGGAAGAAAAAGAGACCGCTTTTTTGACCTGTTCCAGAACATCCTGCTCCTGCTTTTTATTCGCCCAATGCGCAAACGGAGAATGGTCGAGATTGCGCGCCAAACGGACGCGGCTGGAAAGCACAATCTCGGAGTGGGGTCCCGTGCCCTTTAACCACTCGCTTGTCTGATGGATAAAGTCATCGAGTTTCATGAGATTCTTTCTCAGACTCACCCTTGGGAGATTTCTTCTCAAAAGCGCGGATTTTGTCCCGCAATTTTGCGGCTTCCTCAAAGGCCTCGTCGTGAATCGCTTTTCTAAGTTTCTCCTGAAGAAGTTCCAGTTCGCTCTTCTGCCTTTCCTTCGCCGGTTCAGAAGAAACCTCAGGGGTTGGTTCACCCTTCGGCGATTTTCCGAGATGCTGCCCGGAACCCTGGATCCGCTTTAGAAGCCCCGAAAGGCTTTTCCGGAATGCGTAGTAGCATTCACTACAGCCGAGTCGGCCGATCCGCCTGAAGTCATCATAGGTCATTCCGCAATTGGGGCAGGTGATCTTGACATCGGCTTCATCTCCAAGTTGCGCCCCAAAATCGGCGAGGCCCGCCAGAAGATCGGAGAGGCCGAAATGTTGCTCCATGGAAGCCGATTTTTTCCGGGCGCACCCTTCGCAGAGGTGCAACTCCGTCATTTCCTCGTCGACGATCTCTGTCAGGTGGACCGTCGCCGGATTGGTCTTGCAGACATCACATACCATGTTCAATTCTCTTGGTTTACCGTTTACAGTTTACGGTGTACGGTCAGATACCGTAAACCGTACACTGTTCACCGTACACTTTTTATAAATGATACCGGACGCCGTCCGTCCGGGTCAATTGATGAAACTCCTGCATGATGCGTAACGTCAAAGTCCCCGGCTTCCCGTTCCCGATCACCCGCCCATCCACTTTGACCACAGGAATCACTTCTGCGGCAGTGCCTGTCAGAAACGTCTCATCCGCGTTAAAGAGATTGTGTCGGGTAATGATCTCTTCGCGGAAAGAAATCTTTTCTCGTCGGGCAATGGTGATGACCGCAAGACGCGTGATCCCCTTCAAGGCCCCCACATAGGTCGGAGGGGTGAGAAGTTCACCCTGCTTGACGATAAAAATATTGTCGCCGGTGCATTCCGCCACATAGCCCGCATGATTCAGCATAATCGCTTCTTCCTTCCCCGCATTCACCGCCTCGATCTTTGCGAGGATATTATTCAAATAATTCAGCGATTTGATCTGCGGATCGACGGCGCTCGGGATATTCCGCTGAGTCGGAACTGTTATAATTTCAAGTCCCTCCCGATAGAGTTTCTTTGGATAAAGCACAATGCGGTCCGTGATGATGATGAGCGTCGGGTGGTCGCATTTTCTCGGATCAAGCCCCAGATCCCCTTCCCCACGGGTCACCACCAATCGGATGTAGGCATCTTTCAGGCGATTCGCCGCGAGCGTCTGAATAATCGCTCCGGTAATCTCCTGACGCGAGAGGGGAATTTTCAGCATCAGCGTCTTGGCCGATTCAAAGAATCTGTCCAGATGCTCCTTCAGTTTAAACACGAGTCCGTCATAAGAACGGATCCCCTCGAAGACTCCATCTCCGTACAAAAGGCCGTGGTCAAAGACAGATACCTTCGCATTTTCCTTTTCCACAAGTTTCCCGTTAATGTAGACTTTTAGGTTATTTCTCATGATTTCTCCTCGAGGCGTCCGTCCCGGATGCCAAAGAGGGTTGAGGCAATTTTTGCGACCGCTTCAGCGTGGGTCACAATCAAAAAGGTCGTTCTCCTCGCCTCATTGAGCGATAGGATCAGGCGCAAAATTCCCTCCCCCGTCTCCGAATCAAGATTTCCAGTCGGTTCATCGCAAAAAACAATCTCCGGTCGGTTGATGAGCGCCCGGGCAATCGCGACTCTCTGCTGCTCGCCGCCGGAAAGCGCATTCGGACGGTGAGTGAACCGATCCTCGAGACCGAGCATCTCCAGAAGCGAGAGCGCCTCCCCCTTCAGTGAGGATAAAGGACGCTTGGAATTTAAAATCATTGCCGGAAGCATCACATTTTCAAGCGCCGAAAGTTCCGGAAGCAGGTGATAAAACTGGAATACAAAGCCGATCTTTTCATTCCGGAGACGGGAGCGTTTTTCCTCAGGAAGCGTGTAAAAATTTTCCCCCTGAAAAGAGACTGTCCCCTCCGTCGGGTGCTGAAGCCCTCCCAAAAGATGAAGGAGCGTCGATTTCCCGGCACCAGAGGCTCCCACAATGGCAATGATCTTCCCCCGCTCCACGCGAAGGTCGATTCCGCGGATGACCTGGAGCTCCTTGTTCCCGTGCCGAAAATTCTTCCGGAGTCCTTTCGCCTCAAGAATGATATCCACCGTCTCTCTGACTTCGGGTCGCTCTAAAGTTTCTAACATGTTATTCATACCGGAGGGCTTCTACGGGATCTAACCGTGAAGCCCGCCACGCCGGATAAAGGGTCGCAAGCCAGCTGATCGCCATCGCGGCGAAAGCGATGAAAAACGAATCATCCCACTGAATCTGGACCGGCAGTCTCTCAATATAATAAACATCCTGAGGCAGACGGATAAAAGGATACCGCTTCAAAATGGCACAAAGACCGAATCCCCCGAGCACACCGATCAGCGTCCCTGAAAGACCGATCAAAAATCCCTGAAGGGAAAAAATAAAATGAATGGAGCGGTCGGAACTCCCGATCGCTTTCAGAATCCCGATATCCTTCGTTTTCTCCATCACCGTCATGAGGAGTGAACCAGCAATATTGAAGCAGGCAACACAAACGATGAGAGAAAGAATCACAAACATCGCCGACTTCTCCAGGGCCAGAGCCCCAAAAAGGTTCCGGTTCAACTCGATCCAGGTCACCACCCGGTAAGAGGGGCCCAAATGGGTTCTGAGTTTCTCCTTCACCCTTTCCACCTGGTACATATCGTGGACGCGCGCTGTGACACCCCCCACCCTCCCGTCCATATCAAAAAGATGCTGTGCATCCTCTAGAGACACCAAAACGAGATTGAGGTCGTAGTCATACATCCCCGAGTGGAAAATCCCCGCAACGCGAAACTCTTCTCCTTTCGTTCTTGAAGAAGAGAGGAGTCGGAGTTTTTCCCCAAGGCCAATATTGAGCTTATGGGCCAGCTCACTCCCGAGGAGGATATCGCCTTTTTCGAGGGCAAATGACCCTTCGACCACATAACTCTGAATGCGGGTTACGGACGGTTCCCGCTTCGGGTCGATTCCCCGAAGGAGCACCCCCTGAACAAGACCGTTCGTCACCACCATGACCTGTCCATGGATAAAGGGGGAACTCCCCATGATCTCCGGGATCAATTCAAGATCTTTCATGACCGCTTCAGGATTTTTCATTCCCTCGAACGACTCGATGAAAAGATGGGCATTCGTCCCCGTAATCTTTTCTTTCAAATCCGCATCGAAACCGCTCATCACCGCGATGACCACAATGAGCGCCATAACCCCGACCGCCACTCCCGCTACCGAGATCAATGTAGTGAATGAAAGAAAAGAATATTTCCGCCGACTGAAGAGGTATCGCAAACTTAGGAACACTTCGTATCTCATAGTACGAAAATTCCAATCACCAAATTACAAGTAACAAACAATAACCAATATTCAAATTCCAATCACCAAACCTCGGGTTTGGTGAATGGGTTATTGAAACCTTGGAATTTTTTTGGTGTTTGTGATTCGGTGTTTGGTTATTTCCTTTCATTTTTCGGGTTTGAGTTGCGGGAAAAGGATCACTTCCCGGATTGAACTTTGGTTCGTGAAAAGCATCGTCAGCCGGTCGATCCCGACGCCTAAGCCCGCCGCAGGCGGCATTCCGTATTCGAGGGCCCTCAGGAAATCTTCGTCGATCTTGGAAGCGTCCGCCGCACCGTCCCTTTGCGCTTCAAACCGTTTCTTCTGTTCAATCGGATCATTCAATTCCGAATAGGCATTCGCCACTTCCATCCCGCCGATAAACAGTTCGAACCGCTCGCAAAGGTCGGGATTCTCTTTCTTACTCTTCGCAAGGGGACACATCTCTTTGAAATAATCGACGACAAAAAGTGGTTTTCCTTTCTCCTTCGGTTCCAGAAGCTCCTCGGTGAGCCTCACGACCTGTGAGCGGGCGATTTTTCCCTGGACATTCAGCCCAACCCCTTTCTGCTGGCCTCTCTTCCGAAGCTTCGCGACCCATTCTTCCGTCGAATCGGCCGGTTCAATGCCATAGCGCTCTTTAAGGAGCGCCGCAAAAGAGACGCGCTCCCAGGGTGGCGTCAGATCTACCGTCATGGTTCCATCGGCCGTCTGAACCTCGAGTACCGTTTTTCCCAAAATCTCCTTTGCGAGGGTGACAAACATATTTTCCAAAAAATGGATCATATCCTCATAATTCCAATACGCCGCATACGCCTCGAGCATCGTAAATTCCGGGTTATGCCTGGTGGAAATCCCTTCGTTCCGGAAACTTTTGGCAATTTCATACACCTTTTCAAATCCGCCGACAAGGAGCTTTTTGAGATAAAGCTCCGGCGCGAGACGTAAATAAAGATCCATGTCGAGGGCGTTATGGTGTGTCTTGAAAGGATCCCCTGCCGCCCCGCCGGGAATCGGATGCATCATCGGCGTCTCAACCTCCAGAAAACCGTGCCGGTCGAGAAAAGCCCTCATTTTTTGAATGAGGCGGCTCCGGAGGAAAAAGACAGCCCGCGCCTCCTCATTCATCATCAGGTCCACATACCGCTGCCGGAAACGTGTCTCCACATCTTTGAGACCGTGCCACTTCTCAGGAAGCGGCCTCAAATTTTTTGAAAGAAGCACGATCTTTTCAACGCGGAGGGTCGGTTCCCCCGTCTTCGTCTTGAAAAGGGCCCCTTCCGCTCCGATAATATCGCCGATATCTATTTTTTCAAAAAGGGCAAACACCTCTTTGTCGGCCCCATCTTCCTTCAGATAAATCTGGAGTTTTCCTTCCTGGTCACGGAGATCACAGAAACTCGATTTCCCGTGTGTCCGGATAGCCATGAGCCGCCCCGCGACTTTCACGCTTTTCCCTTCTTCGAACGCCGCAATAATCTCTTTGAGAGAACCACTCCGTTCAAAGCGCCCTCCGTAAGGATCGATCGGCTCTTCATAGAGCCGGAGACTCCGAAGCGCGTCCAGTTTCTTGAGTCTTTCTCTGAAAAGTTCGCTAGTCTCGTCCATAAGGCATAGTTAATCAAAAGATTATATCTTAAGGGCTAGCTTCTGTCAACAGAATTAGGAAGGGTGAGATTCCGTTAGGCAAGGTGGGAATTAGAGATAGGGAAAGTCTCTGCGCAGTCTTTATTGTTCATCTACTGCATCACGAGGAGGCTTCGTCTTGAGAGAAAGCGCTATTCCCAAAAACGTCGTAACTGTACAAAGCCAGCCGAAGAGATCCCCATGGCGGGAATAGAAGGACTTCTCCTTGAAGAGCGGCACATCCCAAGTGCGGAATCCTGTCACAAAAAGCGGCTCGCTTCCGATTTCAAGACGACGGAGGATCCGTCCCGCCGGATCGATGAGACAGGTGTAACCGGTATTCCCGACCCGCAAAACACTTCTCCGATTTTCAATCGCTCGGAAGACGGAGGCCTGAGCATGCTGAAAGGGGGCGCCGCTTTTCCCGAACCAGGCATCATTGGTGATATTCACCATAAAATCGGATCCCTCCGCAAAGCGTCTCACAAGAGACGGAAAGACATCCTCAAAACAGATGAGGACAGAAAATGTCCCCTTGGGATGCCGGAAAACCATTGCCCCCTTTCCCGCATGGAAATCTCCCGTAAAAATCCATTCGCGGAGTTTCGGAAAAGTCTTTTCAAAGGGGATGAATTCCCCGAAAGGGACAAGGTGGAGTTTATCGTAGCGCTGGAGAATCTTTCCCTCCTTTAAAAGGAGGGCGCTATTATAAACGAGCCCCTCTTCAACCCACGGACTCCCCACAAGGAGATAGGTTTTTGAATCGCGGCTTATGGCGAGGAGCCGCTCAAGAAGCGGTTCTTCATCCGGAAGAAATCCCGGAACGGAAGTTTCGGGCCAGAAAATCGCATCGGGATGATTACCGGCCACCGCCCGCGTCAGACGTTCATATTTTTTCATGATCAGATCCTGAACGGAAACATCCCATTTGAGATCCTGAGGGATGTTTCCCTGAACCACAGATGCACTGAACGTCGGAAGAGGCAAAGGGGCGAGACGGGTCTTTCCGTATCCGAGGGCAGAAGAAAAAAGGAAGATGAAAACGAGGAGAGAAATAAAGAGTCTCTTCCCTTGGGTTCTTCTCCGTAATAGCTGATAAAAGACGACATTCCCGAGGACGACAAGGAAGGAAACCCCATACGCACCGGTCAGGTCGGCGATCTGGATCAGGGGGAGAAACCGCCACTGGGAATATCCCAGAAGCCCCCAGCCGAATCCCGTAAAAAGAGAGCTCCTCAAGCCTTCAAGAAAGACCCAGAGAAAAGGAACCCCTAAAAACCATCTTTTTTTCAAAAGACATATGCCGGCACCGAAAAGGGCGAAATAAAGCGAGAGGTAGAGGACAAGAACCACCATCCCCGCCCACGTCACAAAATGGATCCAGTGAAGAAGGCCGAAGAAAAAAAGAAATCCTGAAAACCATGAAAGGCAAAAACTTTCTTTGAAAGATTTATTTTCAAGCGCGATGAAAAGAGGAACAAACCCGCCCCATGCCAAAATCCATACATCGGCGGGTGGAAAGGAAAACACGAGAAGGAGCGCTGAAAGAAAGGAGAGGGCAAGTGATTTCAATCAGGTACCGTGACACTTTTTATATTTTTTCCCGCTGCCGCAAGGGCAGGGATCGTTCCTCCCGACCTTCGGGGCATTCCGTCGGAAAGGCTCGGTGGCTTGAGATGAAGCGCCTTTGGCATCGGCAAAAGGACTCACCCAAGGAGAAGGAAGTTCTTTTGCCCCTTCAAACCGTGTCACCTCAGGATGAACCAATTGTTGCGGGACCGCTTCAAAGACGCTGAGGAGCTTCTCAAGGCCTACCGCGCGGAACTTGAGGATGTACTCGAGGGCATCCTCCTTGATCCGGCCGATCATTTCCTGGAAAAGCCCATACGCTTCATGCTGGTACTCGATAAGAGGATCCCTTTGGCCGTAGGCGCGGAGTCCGATCCCTTCCCGCAGCCCATCCATAATATAGAGATGATCCTTCCACTTGGAGTCAACGACCTGTAGGAGGATCATCCGTTCATGGTGACGCATCAGCTCTTCGCCCAGTTCCTTTTCCTTCGCTTCATAGGCCTGTTTGAATAATTCCTTGACTTTCTCTTTCGCCTCCTCACGGTTCAGTTCCTCAAGTTCCTTCTGAAAAATTTCAAGACCCCACCTGGACCGGATCCACTCGCAGAGGCCGTTCAAATCCCATTCCTCAGTCCGCTGGGCTTCGTTTAGAAAATTATCGACCTGTTCCCCGACAAGATCCTCTGCCATTTCAAAAAGATGCTCTCTCAGATTTTCGCCCTCGATGAGCGCGCGGCGTTCCTCGTAGATGACCTCCCTCTGGCGGTTCATGACATTGTCGAATTCAAGAAGCTGTTTGCGAATTTCGAAATGGTGGGTCTCGACCCGTTTCTGGGCGATTTCAATCGACTTGGAGACCATCCGGTGTTCAATCGGCGTATTTTCTTCCCATTTGAAAAAATCCATCAGTTTCGTGATCCGGTCTGAAGCAAAAATCCGCATGAGATCATCTTCCAGAGAAAGGTGAAAGCGCGAAGAGCCCGGATCCCCTTGACGGCCGGAGCGGCCACGGAGCTGATTGTCGATCCGACGGGCCTCATGCCGCTCTGTCCCGAGAATATGAAGACCGCCGAGGGACACCACCTCCTGATGCTCCGCCTCCACTTCTTTCCTTTTTTGAACGAGGACAGACGCCTTTTCCTCGTCGGTCAATTTTTCTCCTTCGCTTTCCCGGCGGCGAATCAGATCCTGCGAAAGAGACTGGGCATTTCCTCCAAGCAAAATATCGGTCCCACGTCCCGCCATGTTGGTAGCAATCGTGACAGCTTGCTTGCGTCCCGCCTGAGCTACAATGCGTGCCTCCATTTCATGGTATTTCGCATTGAGGACCTGATGAGGAATTCCTTTTTTCTTAAGGAGACTGCTCAGCACTTCGGATTTATCGATTGAAATGGTCCCGACGAGCACAGGACGGCCCTTTTGATAAAGAGTTGTAATCTCTTCAACCACCGCACGGAATTTCTCTTTTTCTGTCTTAAAAATGATGTCCGGAAAATTCGTCCGGATGAGAGACCGGTTGGTCGGGATCAACACCACATCGAGTTTATAGATATGATCGAATTCCACCGCTTCCGTCATCGCCGTGCCGGTCATCCCCGCCAGTTTTTCAAACATCCTGAAATAATTCTGAAAAGTGACCGTCGCGAGGGTCTGGTTTTCTCTTTCAATCTTCACCCCTTCTTTCGCCTCGATCGCCTGATGAAGACCGTCTGACCACCTTCGCCCCGGCATCAGACGCCCCGTAAATTCATCCACAATCAGCACTTCACCGTCCTTTACCACATACTCCACATCCCGCCGGAAAAGGGTGTGTGCCCGGAGAGCTTGATTCACATGGTGGACGAGTTCAATATGAATATCCTCATAAAGGTTTTCGACGCCGAGAAGCTCTTCGACTTTGTGCACCCCTTCTTCAGTCAAATTCGCGGTCTGATGTTTTTCATCCACTTGATAGTCTGCTTCCTTCTTGAGTTTCGGAATGATCCGGTCGATCTGATAATATTTTTCCGTCGACTCCTCCGCAGGGCCCGAAATGATGAGAGGGGTCCTCGCCTCGTCAATCAGGATCGAATCGACCTCATCCACAATGGCATAATGAAGTTCCCTTTGAGCCCTGTCCGTCTTGTCCAGCACCATATTGTCCCTCAGGTAATCAAAGCCGTATTCGTTGTTCGTGCCGTAGGTGACATCGCAACCGTAAGCGTCCTTTCGATCTTTGGGAGAAAGATCATGCTGGATCACGCCGACGGAAAGGCCCAGAAATTCATAGATTGGTCCCATCCATTCCCGGTCGCGGCGGGCCAAGTAATCGTTGACCGTAACCACATGGACACCTTTTCCGAGAAGGGCATTTAAATAAACCGGCAGCGTCGCGACGAGCGTCTTGCCTTCCCCTGTCGCCATCTCTGCGATTTTTCCTTCATGCAGCACAATGCCACCCATTAGCTGAACGTCGAAATGACGCATCCCGACTGTCCGTTTCGCCGCTTCCCTCACGACCGCGAAGGCCTCTGGGAGGATCTCTTCGAAGACCTGATTCCTCGCTTGTTTGAGTTTCCCTTTAATTTTAATCTTCGCCTCTGGGGAACTGCTTTCGCTGAACGCTTGTGAAAGTTGGTCCATTTCCTCCTTGATTCCTTTTTCTTTCCCTCTCAGGTGCGATTTGAAGACCTCTGTCTTAGTCCGCATCTCTGCATCTGTCAGAGAAGCGACTTTTTCCTCCAAGGCATTTATTTTCTGAACGAGAGGTAAAAGATGTTTCAACTCCCGGTCATTTTGGGTGCCGATCGATTTGAGCAGTTTCCAGAGCATTATTGAATGTTTCCTTCCTCGATATTGATGTAATCCTGAAACCGCATCTTCCCTTCGATCTCTTCATGCACGACGCGGATGCGGTCTGAAATGTAAGGATGGGTCCGCACGTAAGTTCCCGCCGCCGGTTTTTCCCGAAGAATCCCTTTCAATTTTTCAAGAAACGAGGCCATCGCGTAAGGGTCGTACCCCGCCCGTTTCATCGTTTGGACGGCGAGGCGGTCCGCCAAAAGCTCATCCCCGCGGGCATACGCCAGAAAGATCTGCGTAAAAGCGATTTGGGCTCCCCGGACCGCTTCGGGACTCGTCCTTGTGCCAACGGCAAGGGCTTGGAGAAGGCCATATCCCAGCGAACTCTGAAGGCGCTTCATGGCATGACGGGCGGCGATATGGCCAATTTCGTGAGCGATGACTCCCGCAAGCTCATCATCATTCTTCACCTTCTCCAGAAGGCCGCGATTCACATAAATATAACCGCCGGGAAGCGAAAACGCATTCACCTCTTTCAGGTCGAGTACCTTGAAGTAATAGAGAAGCTCCTTACGGTCGCAGACTTCCGCAAGCTTCTGGCCGATCACACTCACACGGTTCTGCGCTGCCGGCTCGTCCCATACCTTGAAGTGCTTTTCCACCTGCTTGGAGATTTTCCGACCCATACTGACTTCCTGGTCGGTCGTGTATAAAACCCACTCTTCGCGATGGGTGGCGAGGTTGTAGTAAGGAGAGGCGCATCCGTTGAGAAAGGATAAAGCAACAAGCAACAGGCGACAGGCGACAAGAAGATTTTTGGTGCATATCGCTTGCTTTTTGTCTCTTGTTGCTTCTCTCTCGTTGCTTGTCTCTTGTCGTCTCACGGTCCATTTGGAGAGGGAATGATAGGCCTCGGTTCGTACTCTTCCCAGAAAGAGCGGCACCCGGTGAAAAATAAAGCAACAAGTGACAAGCAACAAGCAATAAGTAAGAAATAAAATAGGCCCTTTGTCGCTTGTCGCCTGTTGTTTGTCGCTCTCATTGTCTCAATCCGTAATCAAGTTATAGGCCTCACGGGCGCACTCGAGGGGATCGATCAGGATCTGTTCCTTTGTGAAGCGGAATACATGATACCCATCCTCCCTGAGGGCCGCGTCTTTCACTTCATCCAGTTTTTTCTCCTCCCCACTCTTTTTCGCAGAGTCTTCTTCTTCACATTCAATGACAATGCGGACATCCTCTTTCTTCGTCTTATAAATGACCAGAAAATCGACTTCGAACTCTCCAATCTTGACCGCATGTCCTATGGCAAGACGGAGCATCACTTTTTCAACCACCTGACCTTCCTTGGTCGTCTTATAAATGAAATAATCGTTCATGAGGTCCCAGTAGAGATGGCAAAGCGAGATATACATCAACTGCTCCGTAGAATTCTGGATATCCCATTCATCAATCAGGGCATAAATTTTCGTTTCAAAGGAAATGGCCTGGCGTTTACTGACCGCCTCCAGAAAATATTTAATGTTCGCGAGCATAGACTCCGACTCCTTGTCTTTTCGCCTTTAAAGCGAGTTTCTCAAAACGATCCGCATAACGGGTGTTGGGCGGAATCTTTAAAGGCCTGGCGAGGCCTTTCTGAACCAAATAGGCATTGACGAAAATTTCGTGACTGTCGAGAAGGACTTCACCGTCGTAACTGGCGTCTCCGAGAAGCGTGATGCGGACATACACGTAGGCAAGGAGTCTCCCGAATTTGTCCCTCTTTTCCCGATCAAACTCGAGGCGTACCTTTTTCCCTTCCACGAGCCCTCGGTTTTCCCGCGTCGCCTCCTCGGCATAAGGTTTGGGATCATACACCCACCTCTCCCCCACGCGATGTCGTTCCTCCGGGGTATCGACCCCGATATAACGGACCTTCTCACCGTTCTCGAGCTCAAGGGTGTCTCCATCCGTCACATGGCGGACACGAAACTCCTCTTTCCCGACGGGAAGAGAGACCGAAACGCCTCCCTCCTCGCCGGTGCCGTAATAAAATTTTCCACTTGCGACGGCACTTTCGGCCGTCCATGAGAGGAACAAGAAAAGTATAAAAACAAAAAGCCTATTTCTTCCCCTCACGCACATTTCCCTTCCCTGCCTGCCATTCCAAAAACGCCCGAATGAAGAGATCGATGCCGCCATTCATGACCTCCGTCGTGTTGGAGGTCTCCATTTCCGTACGATGGTCTTTGACCATCTGATAGGGATGAAACACATAAGAACGGATCTGGCTTCCCCAGGCAATGTCCTGTTTCTCCCCGTAGGCGGTCTTTCGCGCCTCGCGTTTTTCCTTCTCCTGCCGCTCGTAGAGCCGCGCCCGAAGCACTTTCAGTGCGGTCGCCTTGTTCTTATATTGGGACCGTTCATTCTGGCACTGAACTACAATTCCTGTCGGAAGATGGGTAATCCGAACAGCGGAATCGGTCACATTCACATGCTGCCCCCCCTTCCCGCTCGAGCGGTAGGTATCGATGCGCAGGTCTGATTCCGCAACGATGATCTGCACATCCTCAGGGGCTTGGGGGATGACATCCACCGAGGCAAAAGAGGTATGACGGCGTTTATTGGAATCGAAGGGCGAAATGCGCACCAAACGATGAACCCCGACCTCCGCCTTTAAAAAACCGTAGGTGAACTCTCCCTTGATGAGGAGTGTGACATTTTTGATGCCTGCTTCTTCCCCGGGAAGGAAATCCACCGTCTCGACCTTGTAACGTTTCCCCTCCGCCCACCGCTCGTACATCCTGAGGAGCATCGCCGCCCAGTCGCAAGATTCTGTTCCGCCAGCCCCGGCATTGATACTAAGGATCGCACCCCTCGCATCATTTTCATTTCCCAAAAGTCTTTGGGTCTCGAGTGCCCGTACTTTTTCTTCAAGAAGGACCAATTCCCTCTTACATTCCTCAAGGGAGCCCTGATCGGCCGGATCGACGACTGTCAAGAGTTCACTCAGTTCGTGTAACCCTTTCTGGGACGAAAGCCAAGGGTCTACCTTGACCTTAACGGTCTTGAGTTCCTGAATCGTTTCATTGGCTTTTTTGGAATCGTTCCAAAATGACGGGGCCGCCATTTCGGCTTCAAGAGAGGCGATTTGTTTCAGGGCATTTTCGATGTCAAAGATAACCTCGCACTTTCTCAAGGGTTTTGTTGAGTGTTTCAAGTCTCGCCTTGATTTCATTCAGCATGACTTTTCCTTCAATGAGCGCATGAGTTATGAAGTGAAACAACATAACTCATTGCGCGAATTGAACCCCGCTCTTTTGGCATTTTAGTTAATACTTGCCAAAAGGGCGGGGTAAATTCAGCCAGAGACTTATGTCGCTTTTACTCCATAAGTCTCGGCTTCACTTATTTTACTTCATGAGGCCTTCAAAGCGCAAATAAAAAAGGACCTCCCTAGAAGCGGGAGGTCCTTTCGGAAAAACCGGAAGGAAGTTACTTTACGGTTTTGGACGAAGAAGTCTTCATAGGAGAGCTGTCTGTATGCTTCTTATGGGGGCCATTCGCCCATTTCTTTTGCCAATGCCGGCAGCGCTCCTTAAAGGTCGTATGCGTTGCGGCTTCCGAAGAACGTCGGGCCGGTGATTTTTTTTGGACAGCGTATGCCGGTTCCACACAGCTCAAAATAAGCACTAAGACGAAGATCGCCTTGATCGCTTTTAAAAGTCTGCTTCTCATCATTTTCCTCCTTGAATGTCTTCCGTGTACACTCCGCATAGGGAACGTTCCTACGATGATTTCAAGGTATCATAACACAAAACAGTTCATAAGTAAAGCATTAAGAACCGTTACGGGAAAGGGGGATGTGGGTCCTTTCTTTCCAAAAGCGCCTTGCCTCCTCTGACAACTCCTGGCTCTCCGGGTCTACCCGACCCAAATCGCACAAAAGACATTTGATCGATCCCCCTCCCTTCCCTGAAAATTCCGAGACGGAAGTGGTCAGCACCTTAACCCCTCTCCTCTCAATCGCCTGCAAGAGACGATCGGAAAGGCCCTCCGGTAGAACGAAGTGAAGCGTTCCTTCAGTTTCTACCTGGAATCCGTTTGCGGCAAAACGGAGAGCATCTTCTTTCTCAAGAGGGATCAGCCGGTCTCCAAAAAGAGCGAGGAGAACTTTTTGAGACTCCGGTGCAAGAGCCGGTAAATAGGCCAAAAGATATTCCCTACGAGGCCCAAAAGGTGAAAGAAGCGTATCTCCGTGGTAAAACAGCTCGTTCACAAGCCTTAAGGAGAGAATTCTCTTTCCTCCTACAACATCCGTTAGGAACTCAAGATTTCTTGCATCGCTCCGAAATCCGTAAAGGCGTTGGTACGGCGGAAAACCCCACCGTGGGACAAAACGCTGTTTTAGAATCTCCCCCCACGCGAAAAGAAAACCGGATGCCGTCTCGATAAAATCGGCCTCGCCTTCAAAGGGATGAGGGAGACTGGCCAGTTTGAATCCGAGACGTCTCAGAAAATCTTCGTAAAGAGGCCTCTCCCCCTGTCTCCCGGGGGTAAGGTTTGAGAGGTAAAAGCGCTGTTCCTCCTTTTTTTCTTTGGGATAAAGAAATCCGGCGTTGGCGGGAAACACAGACCCTGGAGTCTCTTTCGAAGGAGGAAGAACAACAACCCGGACACCCAGCTCTGTGAAAAGTCTTGTGAGGGCATGCCACTGTTTCTTCGCTTTTGAGGAATCCACCTTTTTCCGGACTCCCCAGCGCGTGCGGGTATAAGGATTGCTTCCGGAACGGATAAAAAAATGCGACGGGTCTCCCATCAGAACGGCGGGGACAAGAGCCATCAGGGTCTCCGACGGAGCGGCGCATTCTCAAGGACAGCGACCGGAACCGTGCAGAGGTAAGGGACGAATGAGCCCACAGGATGGTGGTTTCCACTCTGCTTCACACCGCCAAAGGGAAGACGGGGATTGCTGAAAATGGTGGCGCGGTTCCAGTTGAGAAGTCCGACTTCCAACTCCTTAAAGAGACGTTCGTACTCTTCCCGCTTTGTGGAATAAAAACTGGCGACGAGACCATAAGGCGAAGCGTTATGGACCTGAACCGCCTCCTCCAAAGAATCCACCACATAGATCGCAACATTGGGACCGAAGATTTCCTCTTCGGTATACGGACCTTTAAGTTCCTCTCCCTTTTTCACCTCTTTCAAACAGACGGACGGCTGCACGTAATATCCCCGCTTTTTCCGTTCAAGAGGAATCGCTTTCTGGATCACCTCAAAATTTTCCTGAGGCGCCAGCGCCGTCCGTGAAAGATATTTCTCCATCGCCCCATGGCTCACGAGGGGTCCCATAAAGTTCTCTTCGTCAAGGCCGTAGCCAATTTTCAAATTTTTGAGGGATTTCAGAAAAACATTCAAAAACGGTTTTGCAATCTTTTTTTCGAGGATGATCCGGCTCGTGGCATTGCACCGTTGTCCTGAAATTGAAAAAGATCCAAGCAGACAATCCGGGACAGCAACGTCGAGCGCCGCATTTTTGGAAATGATCGCCGCATTTTTGCCTCCCATCTCCAAGGCAACGAGTTTTCCGATCTGATGGATCGTTTCTTCTCGAATTTTCTGTCCGGTGCTGTAGGAACCGGTGAAAATAATCCCATGAATCTTTTCGTGGACCGCCAGAACTCTCCCCACACTCCCATCTCCCTGAATGAGATTAAAAACACCTTTTGGGAGATTCGCTTCATGCCAGAGTTCTGCCAACACCTGTCCCACAAAAGGGGTGAGCTCCGATGGCTTGAAAACAACGCTGTTCCCCAGGAGAATGGCGGAGAGGATCTGGTTATTGGGGATGTAGCCGGGAAAATTAAAAGGTCCGATGATGGCCAAGACCCCTCGCGGTTTGTAGCGAAGAGCGCCTCTCAGTCCTCTTTGGATAGAAAAAGAGTGCGCTTTCGAAATGCGGGCCGCTTCACTTTGCGCCAGACGAACCCGTTCGACCATTCTATCTACCTCTTGGATGGCGTCGCGGATCGGTTTACCCATCTCACGGGAGATAAGGAAAGCGAAATCCTTTCGGCGCTTTTTGAGTGCTCGTTGAAAACGGACGATGGAGTGGTCCCGTCCCTTAAAATCCTTTTCCTTCCAGACTGAAAACCCTTCGAGGGCGAAAGCGACCGCTCCGTTCACATCCTCTTCCGAAGAAAAAGCAAACGTTCCTACCGGATGACCCAGATCTCCCGGATCTTCGCTCGTCTTTTCTGTGGCCCCGCTCACTTTTTGAAACCGGCCCCCGATATAATTACCTTTAAAGATCATCATTCACCTCATTTTAATCAAACGAAACATAAAGAATTGTCTGACCCTCTTTCGACTTCAGAAGTTTTTCGGTAATGTCATCCAGAAAAAGTTTTCCTTTTCGGCTTTGAGACATCCCCACACAGGCGCGGACCTTCCCCTTTTGCTCGAGGAATAAGAGGGTCTGCTGTCCTCTTTTGATGCGGCCGCTTTTTCCCTGAAAGGAGGCTTTCTGGATCCGCCGGATCACGGCAATTTTTCGTCTTTCCGCTTCATAATAGGGTCCACCGTCAAAAGGTTCAATCCGTGTCGTCTGATGGAATCCGATTTGCTTAAGCATCCGGCAGGCGGGTCGGGCCTCAGGCGCCACTTCTCCCAGAAGCCATTGGACCCTTTTCGGCAGAAACGCGATCGTCACTTTTTTCGGGAAAAGATCAAAGACAAACTCTTTCGTATAGACACTCAGTCGATCCGCCTCCCGATAGGAAAGGCCGGTAAAACGCCTTCCCAAAGCATCCCAAAAAAGACTCCCCTTTCCTTTCTTAAGGGGCGGAAGAAATTCGGCCAGAACACGCTTCCCGAAACGCTCCGGATGAAGCGCCATATAAAGGAAGCGAACCCACGAGAGCTGTTTCCCGAATTTTTCTTTCCGTCGCCGGTAGGGCCGTTTCAAAACGAGGCCCCCGATTTCCGTCGGCCCGTCTTTGGTGGCGCCGAATTTCAAATAGCTCCGATCTTTTTCAAAATAGATGTGGGGGGATTGAGAAGTCCCCTGTTGGGCGATCACTAAAGAAGCACCAAAGATTTCTTTTGAGGGATAGTCCTCGATGACGAAGAGGTATTTTGCCTTCGTCCTCGGAACTTTTCCCTGAAAAGAACGGATAGAGGTCTCGATGAGATTTCGGATCATCCTTCGATCAAACGGAAGATTATAGGAATTCAGTTCCTTTGCAAGAGCGAGGACGGCCCGAAAATCCCTTTTTTCTACACTTCTCAGGAAAACCATCTAGTCTCTAAGACAATAGCGTTGAATCAGTGCCTTGTAAAGACGCTTTGTCCTCTCCAATTGCCTCAATTCATTATACTCATTGGGAGCATGGATATTCCCTGCGGATCTCCCCGGTCCAAAGACAAGCGCGGGAATTCCTGCTTCGCCGAGGTACCCCGCTTCGGTGCAGGAGGGTTTTTTTGCCAATCGGAATGGTTCGCCCACAGAGCGGCTGACCTCTCGTGCCAACCGGACAATAGGGCTCTTCGGTGACACCGAAAGAGGCGGCCCATCCCGCTCAATCCGAAAGGAGGCGTGAAGTTTACGGCGGCCTAACACTTTTTTCATCAGCCTCTTGAAAAAGAGAAATACTTCACGGTTCTTGTCCTCCGGATGGATTCTAAAATCCACTAGCACTTTGAGGGAGCGCTTTTTTATTTGAATCACTCCCACGTTGGATGTCATGGGGTAGCGTCTGAAACGGACTCCATGGTCCACAGCGTCGAAAAGTGCAAGAAGGGTTCCCCAAGGAATGGTTCCATAAGGACGGGTAATTTTTGTGAGTTTATGAATCTTCACGAAAGGATGAGACGGCAATGTCTTCAAAGAGGTGGAACACATGAGTCGCGCCAAAGGGGGTACCTGGTTCGGCGAAGATCCTCCTTCAACAAAAAGAAGTGTCAGCAGAGGGTCCTCCCGTGACACTTTTTCTAAAAAATCGAAAGCAAGACGAATGGCGTTACGGCCTTTTTGGGGAGTACTTGAATGCGCCGACTTTCCGGTGACCTCCAGCTCAAACATCTGTCCGGGCAGAACACGCCTGGAAACGGAATCCAGGGGTATCGAAAGTTCAAGAACGAGATACCCTCGATGTTCGTGAACCCACGTCAGTTCTGACGGCTCACTCACAAACGCATACCCTCCGAGCCGCTTGATCCTCTTACAAAAGACTCTTGCGCCGAGAAGCCCTCTCTCTTCGCCGAAGGTTCCAACAATCCAAAGGGGATGTTTCATCAACTCCGCCGGAATACCGTGCGATGCAAAAATTTTTGAAAGGATATCCAGTTTGGTATCGGCGCTCCCGAGCCCGTAAATTTTTTCTCCCTCGACGACAGGATTCCACGGGTTTTTTCCCGTTTTTGTCCAAAGAGGAAGGGGCCCTGGCGGAACAGTATCCAGATGGGTCATGAGAATGAGGGGGCGTTTTCCCCTTCCCTTGACGCCGAGGACGTTTGAAAAAGGAATGCCTCCTATCCTTTCCGTCTGGTAACGAACTCTGAAATGTTCTTTCTTCAAAAGTCTTCCCACATAACACGCAATGGCACCGTTCGACTCCGTCGTGACGGAACGGAAACGGATGAGCCGTTTTGCCTCTTTTAAAAGTTTTTTGCGATCACTGCGGTCGCCCTTCATTGAAGCGTTTCCTCGATTCTCTCTGCCAATTTTTCGGTAATCCCCCGTACCCCCATCAATTTTTCACGAGAGGCCTTTTTCAGTTCCTCCATGCTTTTAAAATGGCAGAGGAGTTCCTGTCTCCGGCGGGGGCCGAGGCCGGGAATGGTCGTCAGGATCGATGCTTCCTGCGATTTTTCCCGCAGAGTATGATGGTATCCGATTGCAAAACGATGGGCCTCATCTCGGATCTTCTGAATCAAATGAAGGGCTTTCGAAGTCCTGGGAAGGTCGATCGGTTGAGAGGCGCCCATCCGATAGATCCTTTCAAGACGCTTTGCGATGCCGATGACGGGGATATCTCCAAAACCGATCTTCCGGAGAACGCCGCACGCCGCACTCAAATGTCCCCGCCCTCCGTCAATCACGATGAGATCGGGCTTTTTGAGATGTTCCTGTTTGACACGGGTATAGCGACGCCCCACAACCTCTCGCATCATCTCATAATCATCAATTCCCTGAACCCCCTTGATCCGGAAACGTCGGTAACCGTTTCTATCGGGGAACCCCTCTACAAAAACGACCATTGATCCGCAGGCAGAACTTCCGAAAATATTTGAAATATCAAAAGCCTCGATGCGGCGGGGAATGACTTCCAAATGAAGAGATTCTTTAAGCGTTTCAAGCTGCTCCAACCACCCCGGCCGCTGATTGCCGGCAGCCACTCCACTCAGGGCCTGAATTTCATCCCGCACCTTTGCCGCTTCTTCAAACCGCTTCTCGCGGGAGAGTCCCTCCATTTTTTGAGAAAGATTTCGCAGAAGCTCCTCCCGGTTTCCCTCGAGAAAAAGCCTCGCTTCTTTAACAATGGTGTGGTAGCGGTCACGGTCGATGTACCCCACACAGGGAGCAAGGCACTGGCCGATGTAATAATCAAGACACGGTTTTTTCGGAAATTTCCGACAATTCCTAAGAGGAAAATTCCTCCGCATCGAGGCGAGTGCGGTACGAAGGAGTCCGGCATCGGTATAGGGACCGAAATAAAGAGATCCATCCTCCACTTTTTTGCGTGTGATGAAAATCCGCGGGAATTCTTCATGGGTCAACTTGACCCATGGATAACTCTTGTCATCCCGAAGCGCCACATTGTATTTTGGTTTTTTGCTTTTGATGAGGCTTGCTTCATAAAGAAGAGCCTCCGCTTCCGAACGTGTGACAAGATATTCGATCTCTGCCACCTGACCCAGGAGTGTTGCAATCCTCGGTGAATGAGGGCGGGATGTTTGGAAATAGGAAAGAACACGTTTCCTTAAGGATGCCGCTTTCCCGATGTAAAGAATGTCGCCCTTCTTCCCTTTCATCAGGTAGACGCCCGCCGCCTCAGGGAAGGATTTTATCTTTTCTTGGAGATCCATCGTAAAAGACGCCTCGCCTCCTCAACGCCGAGCATCAGAGAAAAAAGATAATAAGAAACGCCCCCGATCATCATCACAACGACAAACGTCGATATCCGAAAGGACCCGTCTCTTCCAGATAGTATTTGAACCGCCGCAAAAAGCGAAAGCGCCATAAGTATCCCGGCGCTACACTGTTTGCAAAAGGACCGAAAGAGGGCCCCTCCTCCAAAGGGACCGATCCGCTTTTTCAAAAGGATGTAGAGATAAATAAAGTCAAACGTTGAAGAGAGGGATGTGGCGAGTGCGATGCCCCCTATTTTCATTGGAAACATGAGGATCGTATTAAAAATAACATTCACCCCGAGGGACAAGAGTCCCACTTTGACGGGAGTCCGTGTGTCTTGAAGCGAATAAAAGGCAGAGGCCAGGATTTTGGCTCCTGAAAAGGAGAGAAGTCCCATCACGTAATAGAAAAGGGCCTGTGTCGTGATATCCGTCGAATAGGCATCAAAACTCCCCCGTTCAAAAAGGATCTGAACCATGGGCCGCGCAAGAACCAAGGTTCCCACAAGGGCGGGAACCATGATAAAGAACACAGACCTCAGGGAAAAGAGAAGAGTCTTACGGAATTCCTCGAGGCCTTCCTCATGCGCCTGGTCCGAAAGGGTCGGCAAAGCCGCCGTTGCGAAAGAAACGCCGATCAGGGCAAAAGGAAGCTGGACAATCCGATTGGAATAATAAAGCGCCGCGACCCCGCCTTCTCCGACGATCGGACCGAGTGAAGCGAAGACGCGGTCGATGACCACGCTCAGCTGGTAGATTGCGGAACCGAAAATTCTTGGAACAATGAGACGTCCCGCCTGTTTGACGCCGGGATGACGAAACGAAATGTGGGGACGGTAGACAAATCCTTTTTGGCGAAGGGTGGGGAGTTGAATGAGAAACTGCACCACCCCACCCAGAAGAACACCGATGGCAAGACCCAAAATGGGCGGGTTCGTATAGGGGACGAGGAAGAAAAAAGAGAGAATCATTCCAAGGTTTAAAAAAGAGGGGCCGAGGGCGGGTATAAAAAAGTGCTGCAACGTATTTAAGACCCCCATCGCGTAAGCGCTGAGGCCGATGAGGAAAATGAACGGAAAAAGGACCCGCGTCAGAAAGACGGTGAGCTCGAATTGGGAAGGGTTGTTCAAAAAACCGGGCGCCACAAACGTGACAAGAGACGGAGCCAAGAGGACTCCCGCGAGACTCAGCACTCCAAGAATGAGGAGGGTATTATTGAAAAGGAGGATGGCCAGTTCCCAGAAGGCTTCTTTTCCCTTCCGTAAATAAGAAGCGAGAGTCGGAATGATAGCGGCGCTGACCGCCCCCTCCGCCACAAGATCCCGCAGGAGATTTGGGATCATAAAGGCGATGACGAAGGCCTGAGCGGCGATGCTCGTCCCGAAAAACCGGGCAATCAGGATGTCCCGTACAAACCCCAATACGCGGCTTGCGAAGGTCGCAACCCCCATCACCACCGCCGAACGGGTCAGGCGGTGATGAGAAGGAATATCCTGAGAAAGTTCAAAGGTCCTTGACATCCGAGGTGGAATATGTTACCCTTTCGCTCAAAAGGAGTTTTGAAATGCCCATCAAAAAAGCAGCCCTGAAAAGCATGCGGAGTGACAGAAGGCGAGAAGTCCGAAACAGCCGTATTTCGAATGAACTGAAAACCCTCTCAAAAAAATTTGAGACCGTTGTTTCGGCCAAAAACAAAGAAAGCGCCAAAGCGCTCCTCAAAGAAGTGGTCCGAAAGCTGGACAAGGCCCTTTCTCATGGGATCATTCATAAAAACCGGGCTTCACGGAAAAAAGCGCGGTTGTCAAAGAAACTTGCCAAACTCCTAACGGCATAATTCAAGGACAAATCGCTCTACCTCTTCCCTTCCTTGCCCGACCCCCGTTTTGAGGTGGTGATCCACCTTTAACAACTCTCTGAGGCCTGTTTCCAGTTCAGAACGTTCAAATCGCGATAGGCACTCAAAAAAGGTTTTTTCCTCTTCCCACCGAATCCGTAGCTGCCTCCCCACATCCCGTGGAGAAACGCCTTCCTCCAAAAGCTCTTTTGCCCGGAGCATCCGCCGTAATTGCCACCCTACCGCTCCCACAATTTCATAAGGTCTTTCCTTCTCTGAGAGAAGTCGAGAAAATATCGTGAGGGCCTTTAGGGCCTCCCGAGAAGCAACCGCCCGGGCCAACTCAAAACTCGAATGAGTTAAAGAAGTGCCTAAAAGCGCTTTTATCTCTTCCTCCCCAATCAAAGGCTTTTTTCCAACGTACGTGGCAAGGGCCTCAAGCGCCTTATCAAGAGTTGAGAGAGTCCATCCTGTCTTTTCAAGGAGAAGCTGCTTTGCAGCAGGTGGAATTTTCTTTTCATAAAAAGCAGCTCGCCGATCGATCCAGGAAAAAAGTTCCGCGCCTTTCGGTTCTCTAAAAAAAGTAACCTTTGCAAAGGATGCCGTCTTTTCGAAGAAGACCCCTTGGAGAGTGGTCTCTTTCGTCTCCAGCACACAAACCGTTCCCCGCGGAAGGTGCGTGAGGATCTCAAGAAAACGAGACTGAAAAGTGGGAGGGGTTTTTTCGACATCTTTAATGAGGATAAAACGGCGGCGGGATTCAAAAGGGATTGTCACAAGGTCCGAAAGAACCTTCTCAGGATTCAGGTCTTTTCCTCTTCCGTCAATGACCTCGCATTCCACAGAAGAGGGGCCGTCCGGGAAAAGGTGCACCTTCAACTCTCGGAGCGCTTCGGCTTTTTCCCACTCATTACTTCCTGCGAATAGATAAACGTTTTCTACTCGGGCCATTCCTCTACCGCCCGATCCACAATACGCCGCGCTAGCTCTGTAATCGCCTCCGTCCTCGCCTTTTCCTCGCTTTTTGCCTGAGGGCCGGTCAACGAAAAATGGGTGTCTCCGACAAAATGCTTCTCTTCCCAAATCAGTTTCTGGGTGCGGTTATCCCAAAGGGAAAGGTCTACCATCAACGTGAGGCGGTATTCTGAAATCTCCTCCGTACTGGTATAGCGGAGAGGCTCCCGGATGAATTTTTTCAGTTTTCCCTTTAAGACAGCGTCGGCCAATTCTTTGGAGGTGACACGCAGCGACCCGTCGAAAAGGAAACGATCAATGACCCCGTTGGTGAGCTCAATTTCAAGAGCGGGTTCGTAGGTTCCGTTTTGAAAGGTTTCGACATAAATCGTTTTGAGGCCATGGGGGGGTGTTGTCTTGAGCGTATACCCACACCCCGATATCGTCAAAAGGAGAAAAAGCACGGTCGCAGCCCTCTTCACTTCTTTTTTTCCTTCTTCTCAAGGACCGTTAATTTCTCAAGGGCAAGGCCCGCCCAGTGACTCTCTCCGTACTGTTCGATAATTTTATTGTAATAGATCTTCGCCGACGCCAAAGATCCATTTTTGGCGTAAAATTCTGCGATATCAAAAGCTTTCTTCGCTTTCCTACCCTTGAGTTCGCGGGTCGCTTCCTGGGATTCTTGAACCAGTTCACTCTGTGGATGTTCCGCTACAAATTTCGAAAATTCCTCGATCGCCTTATCGGTGTCCTCCTCGTCGTAACTGGCGGCGCGGGACATCTTAAAAGTGACCAGTGCAATCTGATATTTTGCATCATCCACCAGTTCGCTTTTCGGGTAATTTTCGATCAGCTTCTCAAAAGCCTCCCGCGCATTCGGATACTCCCCCATCTTTTTGTAGCCCTCACTGATTTTATATTGGGCCAGTTCCCCGTATGAGCCGTAAGGGGCATTTTCAATAACCTGCTTAAAAATTTCGACCGCCTTTCCATAGGAAGGTAAAATTTCAAGCCCTGCGATCTTCCGCTTTTTTCCGTTGAAAAAGAGATTTCCAATGCGGTATTCGTGCTCGATCACTTCCTGAATCCTGGCGCTGTTGGGATATTTCTTGATCACCCCTTCGTAGGCGTTAAAAGCTGCATCATAATTTTCGAGTGTTTCTTGGCAAAGACCTATATAGAACTGCCCCTCCGCCGCTTCGTGACTGCGCGGATAACGGCGTACCAAAGTCTCCATTTCCTGAAGTGCGCGGGGATACTCTTTGGCCTCATAAAAAGAGAGGGCCCATGCGAGTTGTTCTTTGGGAGTCTGTTTTGCGATTCTCTCGGGGTTCGCGAATTTTGACGTTTTCGGAGTCCAGATCCAAAAACCGGCGGAGGTTTCCTGAAAAAGAAGAAGGAGAACCCCTATCTGAAAGAAGAGAAAAAAGCGCTTCTGCATCATGAAGGTATTATGGCATATCCCTCGAGAGATTGTCAATGCGAGGGACGCTTCGATAAAGTGACGGGAAACTTTTTAAGAGGTGTGCGAAAAACTACATATTTTCCTAACGCAGATTTCCAAGTAGGAATCCCCCTTCAGTGAAAGAGGTGCAGAACGCACCGCCTTCACTACAGGGCAATGGTGTAGGGGAAATCTCTGTAACTCTCCTGCCTCAAAGAAGGGGCGGGTCTTTCGGATGGGGTTGAAAGGTTCTGATCCACAAAATGGTTAATCCGCTTCCGACTCGGTTCAGAGATATCTGAAAACTGGATCCCCACGTCATGCTGATAACTGTAAGGAAGTTTTTGGATCCAGACCACCTTCCCGACCGCTCTGAGCGCCTCGCTGGCCGGGTGCAGGAAGAATTCGAGCTTGATCTTGGAGTTGACCGGCAGAAACTCCCGCGAGACCAACCTCACACCACCCCCTCCGATATCCTTGGTTAAGGTATCTTGAGAGCGGCTTTCTTCCCCTCCGAACCGGACCGGAATATGGGAGTTTAACCTTGGAAATTCTCTCCTCCCCAGTAAAACCGTTCCGTTTCTTCTTTCCATATTTTTACCTATCCCTTTCTATCACAGCATGTTAAACATACTTTTTTTATACTTTAAAAAACTCGGATGAAATAAAAAACCCTACTCTTCCCATTGAAAGAATAGGGTTCCGCGAGTCCAAAAGACTCACTTCAAGAAATGGCCATCTATTTACTTGTCAAGGTAGCTTCCCTGCGACCCCACTCTTCCGAATGGGGTTTCTAGCTGTTACAAAGTATACCACAAAATAGAAGAATGTCAAGACTTTTTTAAAAAATTATTAACAGTGGAAAGTTAGATTCAATAGATAGGTAGTTTTTATTTTACCTCCCTTCCCTCCCTGTTTCAATAAAAATATTCTCGCCGTCGGAAACCACATGGATCGCGCCGGTGTCGACGGTTTGATAGATCGGAATCCTAAAGTGATCTAAGAGTGAGATGGTTTTTAGTGAAGGGAGATGAAATCCCTCTTTTTCACCGACGCTGATCACCGCGATGTTCGGCGACACAGCCCTTAGAAATGAAGCGGCCTCTTCCCCCAGATCTCCTCCATGGTGAGGCATTTTCAATATCTCTGCGCGAAGGTCTTGTCCCGAACGTCTGAGATCTTCTAACGCCCTTTCTTGGATATCCGCTGTAAATAACAGGTGAACGTCTCCGTGGGTCAGTTTTAATACAACGCCGTTATTGTTTTCATCTCTGCCTGTTCCTCTCAAAAAAGGTGTCGGCGGGTTAAGGATTTCTAAAGAAACGCCCGGATACCCTGTAATCTTTTGACCCCGATGAAGCAAGATCGGTTTGATGCGCAGTTTCTTAAGTGTCTTCCGGTATCGTCGATAGGCAACGGTATCCTTTGGAAATCCGCTCTCAAAAACATAATGAGGATGGAAA
>Ga0105164_10000293_pt1 | contig 37459 bp, 32 predicted proteins | sample VDWuncwatermetaG_FD_89674 | JGI IMG/M metagenome (GOLD analysis project Ga0105164, IMG submission 89674) | Wastewater microbial communities from Netherlands to study Microbial Dark Matter (Phase II) - VDW unchlorinated drinking water | ecosystem: Environmental > Aquatic > Freshwater > Drinking...
AGCGGGAGCACCCCGGCGCCCAGAGTCAGCCCCAAGGGCTGACGGAGGGATCCCTGCCAAAGAGTTAGTGTCGCCAAGTTACCTTGCGCGCTCATAGGATTACGGTCTTATAGATGGCGATCTTAATCGTTGAACTGGCCTGCCACAATCTGGGCAAAATTATTATTGAATCAATGCCTTATAGGCCAGCTTGCAGAGCTGCCCAAACTGAGTCTCGCCGATTGCCTTGACAGCCTGCGCCACTACCTTTTTCGTTTTCCTAATCACCGGACCCGCCGTTTTTAGGGCGACGAAGCTTGCGGAAAAAGTCGCCGCTGTCTTTAGAAGTTTTGTGCTTGGATCAACCGAAGTATCGTAGGCCATTTCGGATAGGCTATCGAAAAGCACGGTGCTGATCAGTGACCCAATTCCGATATTCAAGGCAAGATTCATCGATGCACTATCCTTCGTTGGAACCGGGTTCACGTCGAGAGAATGCGCCTGAAGTGCTGCCGCCAACTCCTTGGTATATTCGTCAGTGGGCGCTCGGTACTGGAGAGGAAGCTCAAGTTTTCCCTTGATAAATAATTCCTTGAGGGTCTCAACTCCTCGCTCGAGCATTTCACGATCATCCAATCGGATCCCCGCGTCCACCAAATAATCGGCTTTCTGAAGCGCTGCTAAGTTAAGAGCAACTTCGTCTTTCATTCGGCGCATCGCTAACTGGATATAGGGCCAAACCGAAGCATACCCAATCGCTCCGACTTGGAAGGAGACCTTATTCAAAAGGAAAAACAACGAGAGTTGGCTTGCATCAAATAATGTAGCACCTAAAGAAATGAATGCACCCGTAGCTTGTAGTTTCAGATACAGACCAACCGATCTTGTGATCCAGTCAGCTGCCATTCGAACCTGAAGACCTTTAAGAACGTTCACCATGTATTTTGCATGGTTTGAAGTATATCCGGCATCCGATTCCGTCATCATCGATCCAAGTCCCTGCCAGAATGTTTGATGACTGACCCGCTGAGGGCCATAGAGCTCATGAGTCAAAGGAGCATACTCATTCGCCGCTCGGGTTTCTGGCGCTGCCGTCAAGGGATCAACCGCCCCTTGGACACCATAGATAAAAACCTGACTGCTTTGATTTGCAAGAACCTGTGCGGCATCATCGCCCATCACCGGGATGTCACCAAACTTTGCAGGGGCTGCGCCGGCGTACCACGCACCTGATGCCAAATAATCCAGCTTATAGTGACTGTCAGCGATTTCCGCTGTCGTTTGGTCAACGCTGGCTCGACGAAACTGTCGAAAGACGTCATAGCCCTGCTTACCAAAAAGAACAAAGGGTAGAATATTCTGGCTCATCATCTTACAGCTCGCATCGCGAAGCCCTATGAGAGAATTCTGAATTCGATGATGTAAACCAGGATTTTCAGGGTAGCGTGCTTGGAAACGCTGGGCAATTTCATGATAAGAAACGATATACTGGGCAATGGTCGCTTCATCTAGGCGACTCAGGTCAGAATTTTCAATTTTCTCAAGCTCCTGATACGCCATCAGCGTAAGCTCCCGCCACCGAGTCGACGCAGGCATATTCTGAGCTATATCGAGAAACGTCGAGACTTGCTCCCCTTCCCCGCCCATTAACAGAGTTGCGATATCAATCGATTGCCCCTTCTGAGTCTGACCTTCCGAGACAATCGCAGCCGCCACTAAAAGCGAACGAGACCGAAGCACCGATTCGGATTCCGCAACTTTTGAAAGCGTATCAGCTTTCGCCCGAATTAACTCCTTTGAAGCTAAGGGAGAATTAAATGCCCGAGGGTGCGTCAGTGGGTTCACACCCGCATCAAGAGCTTTATAAATATTGGGTTGCCGCATCGCATTCCAAAAAAGTTTTTGAATCGGGTAATTGATGTAGGCGTAAGCCCGGATCCCATAATTAAAGAAGCCGCGCGAAGCTGACCATCCTGCGTTTCGGATTGTCGCGACTTTACCGAGCAGTAATGAAATAGGGTAGAAACTTAAGACAATCGCTGTCCCAGTCGCCCAACGAGAAAACGCCCACCTGTCCGTGAAATATGAAGCGCCCTCGACCACTGGCCCAGTAATCGCCCCAACCACAGGAAGCTGAGTCGACCACTGTGAGATATGGGAAATCGTGGAAAGCATCCATGCAATTGGAACACCTTCATAAACATAGTTGGTCCCGCCCACGAGTGCCGCTGAGAGCGCGGTCATGCGTATGGGCGTGGCGTAGGTCTTATATGCCGACGCAATCCGACTGAAATAACGAGAGAGAATCCCTCGTTCCTTATCGGCCATTGACTTCATCTCGGCGTCGGTCCTCTGAACCATGGAATCGATGAGTATCTGCCTCCAATTCAGTTTTTCTTCATCTTTAATCGACGGTTTCGAATCACGAGTTTCGATAATGCGGCGGTACTGCTTTATCCATTCACCATTCATTGAAGGATCAGCAGAAAAGGTATGCCGTGGAATCTCGGAATGGGAGGTAAAATAATCCTGGCCTGCGGCATTTTGAGTGAATTGCCTTGCGAGTTTTTTAAGATCCACATGCAGCCCTAGATTACGAAGCGCGTGCCGAACTAAATCGTTCTGCTCTGCACTCCCCAATAACTTCTGCTGTTCAGCTAGGTAAACTTCAAGATCTTCGACATTTTCCCGTAGCACTTTAAGAACCGGCTGTACGCCGTCTAATTCCGGATGGATGACTTGGAGTTGGGCTAAGGTGACAAGCATTTGCATCCGAAGGGCCATGATGACATCACGTCGACTGATCCAGTGATTATGATTTACAACGTTGTCTTGCTGAATCCGGGGAGTTATCGTCGCAACGATATCTCCACTTTCGATCCGGTCAGTATTCAACGGACGGGGGGCACTCTCAGGAGTCAGAAACTCGAGCTTCGCGATCGTTGTATCATCCTCAGGCGGCGGCGCTGGCATAACAATTGGGGCAATGATAGGAGCCACAAATAAACTATCTTTGAATTGGTAAATGGGGAGAGCTCGCACGCCCTCTCGGGTTGCAAATATCGCAAGTTCACCATCGGCCGCAATATTAGTCGTAATACTAATTTGTTTAAAGACATGTTCATCCGTAACTCGTCGGCGCTTAAGTCGAGAGTCATAGATCGATCGGATGATGGTGAGTTCTGATTCACTGGGATCCCAGCCAAATTGAATTTCCTTACTGAGATCTAGGATCTGAACTGGGGCTCTTTGAATATCAATTACCGATAGCGAGCTTTCGTCCACCATAACATCCATGGTCCCGTCGGGCGAAGGCTTGTAAGTCCGACGAAACTGATGGGAAAGAAGATTAGGATCGATCTGGACAGGAAGCATCTCGCCGCCAGATGCCTCCAAGCGATTCTGATAATCTCGGACCCGGGGGTCCGCGTTGGGCTCGTCGGAGGGGCGCGGCTCACTTCCTTCTAGGTCATCCGCGTACGCGGTCGATGTCAGGGGAACCAAGGGCCCAAGGGCTAGCTGCGAAATCAAGGCCCAGAATAGAAAGTACCTTAGTAAATCAAATCCTTTTCTCTGAATCACAAACTCCCCCTTTGGAAGAAACTTAGTTAATAACCTGTACTTACACCGGTATCGGAACCAGTAATGACACATAGCATAATAACGATGGGGCATCATCAAGTTTCTTGCCGAAAATGGTTCAAATAGACATAGTGAAAAATCATGGACTTAACCTTGTTTTTTCATGCCATATTCCGGCAAATTATTCCGACGTTTCTAACCCTCTCGTTGCTTGGATCGGTTAGCCAGGCTACAGAAAATCAGTCGTGCGATCTGAAAAAGTCCAAATCAGTCGTCCAATACGAGGTTGGATTGGTCGCCAACGTTTTTCTCGCGCCACCTTCTCTCGAGGACTTTGATGAGGGTGCATCGGCTTTTGGTTTGGTCGGAGCCATTCCCCTTGGACCTATCGCGTGGGTCAATCAAGTTTCGTTTGGCTCAAGCCAGAGCATCAGTAACTGGCTCTTTGAATCGGCTTTTCGAGCCTACTTCACGCTTCCATTTCTGACTCCATTCACTCAAGTGGGCTTGCATAACCACCAGTATGCGCGGCTCAATGTCGGACATGATCAATTTGGAGTTAATGTTGGAATTGGGCTGTTGCTTCCGATGCGAGCAAATTACCGCTGGACTCTTGGGATGAAGATTCTTTTCGAAGGCGGCCAGACGCTCTCCACGTTTGGGGGAAGCTTTACCGTCGTACTATGATTGGATCGTGTTTTTAATAAGCCAAAGAATCACAACGCCGAGCATGGAAAAGAACGTGCTCTTTTCACTTTTAATAGCCGCCACGAGTGACGGCTTGTGGGCACTAGGTTCGCAGCCCGGAGATAGCAGTGGTAGCCAGCGTGGAACAGCTAGCTGATAATCCTCATACGCCGAACCGAAGGTTGCCACGAGCAACTCTTCTTCATAGGCAACGATGAAGGCATACTGAATGACAGAGTAAAGAAAGATAAAAACACTTAGTTGAGCAAATCCAAATAATAATCCGGTCGCGGTATAAAGCAGAATATTACCGACATAGAGGGGGTTTCTAAGATACCGAAAGGGCCCGGCATGAACAAGCGAAGGGACATGATCAGAGCGAGTGCGAGTCGGGCTACCCGCGTAGGCAACCCCCCAAAGTCTTAGCCCCTCTGCGATTACAATCGTCAATAGGGGCAAAATTATCCATCCCGCCGAAAGGGACCCTAATTCAAACTCTGGCCTCAAGAAGACCACCGGCACCACCCACACTAAGGGCGAAAAACTACGCCACTGAAACCAGGTCCGGCCCCAACGAGCCCAAATTGAAAATGGTTGGATTGCCTCTGTCACGAAAAGTAGTGAATCACGCATCGCTTCGCTTGTACAGTCAGGAAGGTCACTCTATAGTAACTTGGCAATCGAGCAGGGAGACAGCAGATGAATATTCAGATTCCCACAGTGTGGAATTCGGGATGGGTTGAGGTCATCGCAGGCAGTATGTTCAGTGGCAAGACCGAAGAACTCATTCGCCGCCTGAAGCGCGCGGATTTTGCCAAACAGAAAGTCCAAGTTTTTAAGCCCCTCACAGATAATCGCTATTCGTTGAATCATGTCACGAGCCACTCCTCCCAATGCTTGGGCGCTGTCCCCGTGGAAAACCCAGAACAAATTTTAATGCTTTTGGAAGATAACACTCGAATCGTAGGCATTGACGAGACTCAGTTTTTTTCGTCTTCCATTGTCGATATTTGCCATCGGATGGCGAACCGTGGATTAAGAGTGATTGTGGCGGGTCTCGATATGGATTACCTCGGAGCTCCGTTTGGACCGATGCCTGCACTCATGGCGACCGCTGAGTTTGTGACAAAGATGTCGGCTATCTGCACGGTCTGTGGTAATCCAGCCAGTCGAAGCCAACGCCGCGCTCAAAGTGGCGAGAACTCTCAAGTTTTAGTAGGGGCCGAAGAAATCTATGAAGCACGTTGCCGACGCTGTTTTGAACCTCCCTCTAGCCAACAAGCGATACCCCGACCCGAATTTCGCTCGCCTGAGTTGGGATCTTAAGAACCGCCCTCCGACAGCTAATGAAACCTTCTGCGGAAATCAACCGCGAGCCAATTGGTTGCCCAAGGCAATTTTCGAAGACTTTGAATCCGTTTATTTTGAGATCGGTGCGGGAACAGGAGATTTCATCCTGTCCTTAGCAGGAGCCAACCGAGATACCGCCTGTGTTGCGATCGAACGCTGCCGACATCGGGCAAAAAGACTTGTGATAAAGTCTAAAAATACGGGGCTAAATAATCTCTTTTCGTTTCGCGGTAACATTATACCGGCGATGATTCACGGCGTGCCGGACTCAACTTTGGATAGGATTTATATCCTCTACCCCTGCCCTTGGCCGAAGAGTTCGCAGAGAAAGAATCGATGGTACCTTCACCCTGTGATGCCGCATTTCTTGAGATGCCTCAAACCCAATGGGATGATTCTTTGGACCTCGGATCAGAAGTTTTATATCGACGAAGCGGAATATGTCTCAAGGACACACTTTGGCCTTAAGACGCTCGTTCATTCCGAACTCAGAGTGAATGATTGGAATGGCTTAAAGTCGTTTCCTCTGGGTCGCACGAAGTTCGAACGCAGTTTTATGGCGGCCAATCATCCCTGTTACGAATTGATCTCAGTTAAACCATAAACTTATTGAAGCCGAACGGACGTCATTTTTGAAATACCGGCGCGTTCCATCGTTACGCCGTAGAGTCCCTCAGCGATTTCCATGGTCTTCTTATTGTGAGTGATCACAATAAACTGAGTTTTTTCAGACATCTTTTTGATGACGGTATTAAAGCGTGAAACGTTGGCATCATCCAACGGAGCATCCACTTCATCCAACAAACAGAATGGGCTAGGTTTACGGGCAAAAATGGCCAGCACTAAGCTCACAGCCGTCAATGCCTTCTCGCCTCCTGATAAGAGCGTAATGCTCTGCAGACGCTTCCCCGGAGGCTGCGCCATAATCTCAACACCCGCATCAAGAACATTTTCATTGGCGGTCATGATGAGCTCAGCCTTGCCACCGTTAAAAAGGATGGGAAAGATTTCTACAAATTTTTCATTGACCGCATCAAACGTTTCTTTGAATCGAGTTTTAGTCGAGTCATCAATCTTTTGGATCGCTTCCTCTAAGATCTGAATCGCTTTTTCAAGATCTGTCCTTTGTTCCATTAAAAAATCATAACGTTTTTGTATCTCATCAAATTCATGGATCGCCGTGAGATTGACTTCCCCATACCGGCTGACTTTTTCTTTCACATTCTGAAGATGCTCTTCTAATAACCGAAACCTATCATCATCGATGAGATTACCCCAGGTGGTCTCAACCTGACTGAAAAACAGAGGTGTTTTACTAAGATCAAATGCCATCTCAGCATCCACTAGGGTCGGCTCGGCATGGTAGCGCTCCTCAGCAATCGCCCTGAGATGTTCCCAATGGGATTGTTCTTGAGTCCATTGCACTTCAGTCTGCTGGAAGGCATCCATAATCTCATGGCGCTCAGACTGTAAGGATTGGACTTTTTCCTTTAGACCCTGAACAGAATGACAAATTTCCTCAAAGGCTTTTTGAGCGGCATCAATTTCGACTTGCATGGCGAGCTGAGTTTGTTCTGCCTCAGCGCGGCGTTGCTCAATGCCGACGAGCTCTTCAGCAAGTTTAGCCTTTTCGATACCGCCAGCCTGGATCTTGGTCTGCATCGAATGAGATTTATTCTGCAACTCAAACACTTGTTCTTGGCGTTCCTCTTGGCGAGAGCGGCCCAAACGCTCTTGCTCCGTTAACCCACTCAACTTAATTTTGGTTTCCTGAGCCCTAGCTCCACAGACTTGCTGAGCCTCAGAAAGCGCCTGAATCCGATCCGCCAACCCTTCTAATTCTTGAGTCCTGGAGAGTTTATGCTCACGCACTTGAGATAATTGAGTCACCAATTGTTCCTGACGTGCTCGCACTTCATTGAGAGCCGTCAGATTGATTTCAGAGCGTTTCTGCAGAGCGACATACTCATTCTCAGTTCGCGTTAAAATTTCAGAAACGCGCTCGCGTTCCTTGCGATACTCAACCTTTTCGATATGAAGAGATGATAATTTTGTCTTCAGTTCATCATGAAGGCGTTCTTGATTCTGAAGTTGCGTGAGTAAATTCTCTCGTTCTGTCGTGCAACGCTGAACCTCAACCGATAGGGACTGACATTCTTCAGTCAGCTCCTCGACTTCACGTCTTCGAGAAAACACACCGATTTTAGCCGGCACAATACCCGTCGTAATCGTATGATCCGAGTGGGACGCAAGTTTTCCGTCGACAGTGACTAAGGTTTGTTGACTATGACCTTGCCGAATACTGAGGACAGTAGAAACATCCTCCATCAAAAAACACTGCCCAAAATAATGCCGAACGATGGCTTCATAGCCAGGTGTCGCGCGCACTTTATCCATCATCGCAAGGCCACTGATGGGATTTTCAGAGAATGAATTCGAAACTTTCGATAGCTCACTTAACGGCAGAATTCTTACCCGCTCCATATTGTTCTCAACAATCCGGGTCGATAATTTTTCGGCTTCTTCCGTGGTGTTGACTATGATGGTATTCAGCTCGTCGCCTAATAACACTTCTAAATGCTCTTCGATGTCCGTATCGGGTCGAAGAACCTCTCCCAGAAGGACAGCTGACCCCACGTCCTCAAGCTTCAAAAGCACTTCTCGAGCGGTCGGAGCATACCCTTCAAGGTTCTTCTGTAAGTCCTGCAAGGATTCCATGCGGGATCGTCGTTGATGAAAGAGCTCCCGTCGCTCGTACAATGTGTCCTCTAGCGTTGATAACCTCATGGAGAGTTCTTGGCACTCTGATCCTGCAGAACTCACATCGGATTCTGCTTGAGACGCACGGCTCTGAACCTCTAGGATTTTTTGATCAACACTCTCCGATAGCTCTTTCTGTGCCGCTAAACTTACGACAATTTCAGTCAGTTTCTGATTCTGCTCGTCCTGTAGGCTCAGACAATCACTCTGCTTCTGATTAAGGTGCTGACTCTGGTTTTCGAGAACCACTTCTTTCTGAGCCAATTCAGAAATAGAATTAGAAAGGCTGTCTTTAGACTGAATCGCGGCCCGCCATTCTCGCTGCGCCTGGTCCCACTCAGACGTTTGGGCTTGAATCGTATCGGCCATGCCGTCGATTTCGGACGTCAGAGCATCAAGGTGCGTCAGCTCTTTCGTGATCTCGTCTTGCAGAGAGCTTAGCTCGACTTGAACATCATCCAGCTGAGACTGAGCCTCAGACATGGTCTCATCTAAATGTTTCGATCGCTCTCCCACCAAACTCTGTTCACCCTCAAACCGCTGGATTTTTAAGACTAGGTCATGGTGCCGCTGGTCGAGATCGTGATATTGGCGTTCAAGCTCAATTTTCTTGAGCTCCGAAGCGGTGAGTTCCGCCTCTAACATCCCAGTTGAGGCGTCCATTTCCGAACGTTTGAGACTAAGTTCTTCTTTGCGAGCCTTCAGGGATTCAAGGTTTTCACGGTGTTGGAAAAGATTTCGGCCGAGAAGATAAAGGTCGACGGCCTCGAGCTCTGCTTTGAGCTCCTTGAATTTCCGAGCTTTGGTGGCTTGAATTTTAAGACTGCGAATCTGCTTCTCAAGCTCCACAATAATATCTTGGAGCCGCTGCATATTCTGACGAGTCGCCTCAAGCTTTCGCTCAGCTTCCTTACGCTTCGCCTTATATTTCGTGATTCCCGCGACTTCTTCAAAAATATAACGGCGGTCCTCAGGCTTAACACTGACCATTCGATCAATTTGTCCCTGTTCAATGATCGAGTAAGCTCGCTTACCGACTCCCGTATCCATGAAAAGCTCATGGATATCTTTGAGACGACAATTCGTTTTGTTAATCAAATACTCGCTAGACCCATCGCGGTAAACACGGCGAGTTATTGAAATCTCATCTGATTTATCAAACGCGGAAAACTGAGGCGCTAAGGCAACACCCTGGCGATCGAGGACGAGGGACACTTCCGCCATCGACGTGGCCGCTTTGGTGTCCGAACCATTAAAGATCACATCCGTCATGGTATCGCCGCGAAGATGCTTCGCACTCTGCTCACCCATCACCCATTGGATCGCATCGACGATATTACTCTTGCCGCAGCCATTGGGGCCAACGACACCAGTGATACCTGGCTCGAATGTCAGAATAGTCCGGTCCAAAAAGGACTTAAAACCTTGCAGCTCTAGTCGTCTTAAGCGCATTGTACTTTCTTTATGTTGAGGTTGCCTTTTGGCCCTTTAATGCAGCCTGAGCTGCCGCCAACCTTGCCACAGGGACACGGAATGGAGAACAGCTCACATAATTAAAGCCGAGTCGGTGGCAGAATTCAATGGTTGCTGTATCGCCGCCCTGTTCGCCGCAGATACCGAGCTTAATATTCGGGTTCCCAAGCTTCCCCCGATCACAAGCCATTTTGATAAGCTCGCCAACCCCCTCCTGGTCCAGGGTCACAAACGGATCTTTGGCAAAAATTCCCTTTTCAATATACCGTGCCAAAAAGATCCCCGCATCGTCCCGGGAGAGGCCTAAAGTCATCTGAGTTAAATCATTCGTTCCAAAGGAAAAGAAATCGGCTTGCTCGGCAATTTTTTGGGCAACGATTGCAGCTCGAGGGATCTCGATCATCGTGCCAATCTGATACCCGAGCTTGACATTATTTTTCTGACAGACCTCGTCACAGACTACCTTGATGGCTTTCTTTAAAAGACAGAACTCCTCGACTGACCCAATAAACGGAACCATGATCTCGGGTTCTAACTTAAAGTCATCATCTCGAATCAACTTACAGGCCGCTTCCATGATGGCTCGCACCTGCATTTCGTAGATTTCAGGAAACGATATTCCCAGTCGACACCCTCGATGCCCCAGCATCGGGTTAAACTCATGCAGAGACTTAACCTTGTGGGCGACTAATTCAGGGGATGTCCCCAGCGCTTCAGCCAAGTCAGCAATATCTTCGGAGGTTTTAGGTAGAAATTCATGCAGTGGCGGGTCTAGGAGCCGTATGGTTACCGGATATCCCTTCATTTCTTTAAAAATGGCCGTGAAGTCATCCCTCTGGGCTGGAAATAACTTAGCGAGGGCTGCCTCGCGTTGCGGGCGCGTGTCTGCCAAGATCATCTCACGAACCGCTAAGATCCTAGTCTCCTCAAAAAACATATGCTCTGTCCGACAGAGACCAACACCCTGAGCGCCAAACTGACGCGCGACCTTAACGTCATTAGGCGTTTCCGCATTCGCCCTAACCCCCATCACCCTCATGGCATCGACCCACTTCATAAACTCGGTGAAGTACTGATCAACCTGGCTATTAATGGTTGGGATATGGCCCAACATCAGCTCGCCAGTCGTGCCATCAATCGTGATGGTTTCTCCTCGCTTGATGACATGATTCCCAACGCAGAACTGCTGAGTCTGGTAATCAATGCTGATGGCCCCACAACCGGCGACACATGGCTTACCCATTCCCCTGGCGACCACCGCGGCGTGAGACGTCATCCCTCCCAAGGCTGTCAAGATCCCTCGAGACGCATCCATTCCCGCGATATCCTCGGGCGATGTCTCATGCCGAACAAGAATGCAGGGCTTACCCGCATCGCGAGACGCTTCGGCATCTTCAGACGAAAAAACAACGAGTCCAGAGGCCGCCCCTGGTGACGCAGGAAGACCTTTAGCGATCACGTCCTTAACATGCCTTGGGTCTAATCTTGGGTGAAGAAGTTGCTCAACCTGTTCAGGAGTCACTCTCGAGATAGCCTCTTCGGTTGAGATGAGCTTCTCATTAACCATATCGACGGCAATTCGAACGGCGGCCGAGGCAGTTCTCTTTCCCGTCCTTGTCTGCAGCATGAAAAGTTTATTTTTCTGAATCGTAAACTCAATATCCTGCATGTCTCTGAAATGGAGTTCGAGTTTCTCATACAGTTTCACCAACTCTTGGTATGGCTTTGGGAATGAAGCCTCCAACGTGGGTAAATCTCGACTCAATGAAGACTGAATATTAATCGGCAGCGGCGTGCGAATTCCCGCGACCACATCCTCTCCCTGAGCGTTCGGAAGATATTCTCCAAAAAAACGTTTCTCCCCGGTCGAGGGGTCTCGGGTGAAGGCAACTCCTGTCGCACAGTCATTGCCCATATTACCGAAAACCATCGCCTGAATATTGACCGCGGTACCCCAGTTTTCCGATATGCGATTGATCCGTCGGTAACTCACGGCTCTCGGGGACATCCAAGATTGGAAGACTGCCCCAATGGCTCCCCAAAGCTGTTCGGTACAATCCTGCGGAAATGGTTTACCCGTTTCCCGATTTACTATCGCCTTAAATTGTTCCGTTAGCTTCTTAAGATCTGAAGCCGTCAGTTCAGAATCCGATAGCACACCTCGGTCGTGCCTTGCTTCCATCAATAGCGCTTCGAAGTGATGCGGGGACAATCCCAAAACAACATCAGCGTACATTTGAATAAATCGTCGGTAGGCATCAAACGCAAATCGTTCATCGTTCGAATCGCTCGCCAGCCCAATCACTGTCTGGTCATTTAGCCCCAAATTAAGAATCGTATCCATCATTCCGGGCATGCTCACTCGAGCGCCTGATCTTACGGAAACCAAGAGCGGCCGATTCACGTCACCGAATCTCGTTTCAAGTATCTTCTCGACTCTCTTCAAGCTGCTCAGAACATCATTTTCCAATCCATCGGGATACTTTTGGTGATTCTTGTAGAAATAATTACAGACCTCAGTGGTGACCGTAAACCCCGGGGGAACTGGCAAGCCTAGACGAGTCATCTCGGCTAGGTTAGCCCCTTTACCGCCTAACAAATTCCGAAAGGTTCGGTCGCCGTCAGCCGCGCCCTCACCAAAGAAGAAAACTTGGCGGGCATCATTCATAAGTGATCCCGAAGGTATTCGACTACCTTGTCGATTGATAGCCTCTGCTGAGTCATCGTGTCACGCTCACGGACGGTTACGGTCGAATCTTGTGTGCTCTGCCCATCAACTGTAAAACAGAATGGGGTTCCAATTTCATCATGACGACGGTAACGGCGACCCACAGCCCCCTTTTCATCGTAGGCGACAACCCAGTTTTTCTTAAGACTATCGTGAATTTTATGGGCCAATTCGGGCATTCCATCTTTATTAACCAAAGGAAAAACCGCCGCCTTTACGGGAGCTAATTTTGGATGGAAACGTAGCACGGTCCGCTCCGGCTCCTGTTCTAACGCGTCCACAAGAAAAGCAAGGGTTGCCCTATCAGCTCCTGCGGAAGGCTCGATCACAAACGGCACGAACCGTTCCTTGGCTTGCTCATCAAAGTAACTCAAGTCCTTCTTACTGAATTCGGCATGCCTCTTGAGATCGTAGTCGGTGCGGTTTGCAATCCCCTCTAATTCTGCACGACCAAATGGAAAGTCGTATTCAATATCCGCACAACCCGCCGCGTAATGGGCCAATTCTTTCCCTTCATGCTCGCGCAGATGGATCCGATCCTGTTTAATCCCATAATTGAGGTACCACTCATATCGGGTCTTTTTCCAATACCTAAACCACTCGTCGGCTTCGGATGGCTTTACAAAAAATTCTAGTTCCATTTGCTCAAATTCACGGGAACGAAAGATGAAATTACGAGGGTTAATTTCGTTTCTAAAGGCTTTGCCGATCTGAGCAATCCCAAAAGGGACCTTCACGCGGCTCGAGCTAAGAATATTATCAAAATTGACGAAGATACCCTGACAAGTCTCGGGCCTTAGAAAAACCTGGGATGTGCTATCTTCCATCGCTCCCACAAAGGTCTTAAACATGAGGTTGAATTGGCGCGCCTCAGTGAACTTATCTTTCGACCCACAGGTGGGGCACTGATTCTTCTCTAATTGATCTGCACGGAAACGACCTCGACACTGGGTGCAATCCACCATTGGGTCTGTAAAGGACTCAATATGTCCGGAAGCCTCCCAAACTCGAGGGTTCATCAAGATTGAACAATCAACCCCAACGATGTCCTCTCGGGACATGACATTATCTCTCCACCAGGCCTCTTTAATATTTCGTTTAAGCTCAACACCCATTGGGCCATAATCCCAACAACCATTTAATCCGCCATAAATTTCGCTCGATTGAAAGATAAACCCGCGGCGGCGACACAGGGAAACTAGTTCGTTCATCCGCTGATCGTGTGTTTTTTGAGACGCCATGATTTTTACTCTTAAGTCATGAAATCTAATCGCTTTTAGGGCTTTAGTCCAACAGAGTTTCCCACACCCCCAAAACCAAGGGGGTCATTAAAAGCATGAGAGCGGGAGGGAGAAAGAAAACGATAAGAATCAGATTTAATCTCGTTGGCAAACAACGCTGATGATTTTCCATATCCATCGCCTGCTCCGCCTCGAGAAGCTCGGTGAGTTGTCGAATGGCAGACACTAATTCAGTGCCATTTTCGTAAAACTGACCCAGCACCCCCAGCCAGGGCCTAATCCCCTGAATCGGGAAACTGACTTGAACAGAGCGAAAAACATCGCTCAAGACCCCACCCTGCGAAATCTTAAGGCAGTCGCGAAGAGGTCTCGACATCCCTCTAAGAAGCGACTCGCTGACTAACTCCCAACTGGAATTAAAGTCGTAACCCGCCACCAGATAAAGACTTAGGGAGTGGAAGAATAAAATCATTTCATGCCGATACCGTCTTTGCTCCCTTAGACTTCGGCTTCTGGCCTTAAACAAAAACACTGACCCTCCACAGAATTATAGCCCCCACCATCTCGAATAAAAGTGATGCCAAAATCACAGCCCACCCCCGATAATCGGCGAAGAAAATAGCAACCATATTTGGCTCAAAGACGCCTAGGATAACAAGCAGGGCCCAGGGAAGCATGGCAACCAAAGCGACCTGCCCAAATGCCTGCGCCCTAAGCTGGGAAAGTCGACCCCTCATGCGCCTTTCCTGCTCGAGCAATACCAACATCTGGTTGAGCACCGGCCCCAACTCCAAATGATCCTGATACGAACGCATGAGGACCCTAATCCAACATCGGAAGGATTCTGAAGGTAGCAATCGAATAAACGCATGCATGCACTGGGAGATGCCCCTACCTTCCGAGAACTGACTCAAAAACGGTTTCAGGACTCTGGCAAAGCGGTTCTGAGGAAGCGATGCTAGGGTAAATAGAGCACTGGGAAGACTGTAACCGACGTGTATCAGACCCTTAAGAGCCACAAAAAAGCTCAGAGCTTCGCCTGAGATTTGCTGCCACCTTAGGTTTTGGGCATAGCGAAGCCCTAATGGAATCGCAGCAAAATAGACCAAGGAACAAAAAAGTCCGCAAACCGGACTCCCTGTGACCCAAAATCCGACTGCCAAAACAAAGAATCCTCCCCCAAAACACACTAATATCCATTGTCGAAAAGTAAGCCCCGGATTACCGTTCCAGATACGATAGAATCGCCAACTCCCGCGAGCCTGCCCCCAAACCCACCGACGGATCCAACGAGACAACCCCTCACCCACACACTGAACGATTAGGCTCGAAATTATCACTAGGCCAAATGCAAGAATCCAATTCACCATAGACAGTATTTAGCGTGCAATCCCTAGACCACTTTTGAACTTATGATTGCTAATCAGCCATCCATCGATAAGATATGACCAAAATCTGAGAGGGCTTTTTATGAAACAAGCTGAGGCGAACCAAACCTTTTCTTCAAAAAAAGTAACACTGATTGATGGCAATACTCTGCCTGAGCTCTACCTAAGGCGAATTAAATTGAGCCTTAATGATACCGCGTACCTTGTGAAACGCGATGGCACTTACCAACCGATCACCTGGCAGCACGTACACGAACAGGTCGGTGGCTTACTTAAAGCCTACGCAAAACTAGGCCTTAAACCCGGGGATTCTGTCTGTATTATGAGTAACACTCGGATGGAGTGGAACGTCATTGACCTGGCCAATCTCTGTTATGGACTCATCACCGTACCCATCTATCAGTCTAATACTTCCGAAGACGCGGCATTTATTATTGAACACTGCGACGCTAAGCTTATCATGGCTGAAGACAATTCCACCGCTGGTAAGGTGGCTGCGGCCCTTAATCGATTGAATCGAAAGACGACGCTCGTTTCAATTGAAGAGTGTTCAACCGTGGAATCGGCAACACCATTAAAAGTTTTTGCTCCCCCCTCAGCTAATCACCAAGAAACCTTAGAGACGATCTCAAACACCTCAAAAACAATTACCCAAGACTCCATCGCTTCCATTGTCTACACCTCAGGCACGACGGGACTCCCAAAGGGCGTCACGTTAACTCACAGAAATTTCATTTATGAAGTGCGTGGGGTTGTGAATGAATTTCGTATTGGAGCAGACGATATGACACTGAGCTTCCTGCCTGTCGCTCATATTCTAGGCAGAATTGAAAGCCTCCTACCACTTTTCTCCGGCTTACGTTCGGCCTTTGCAGAGAATATCAACTCCATCGCCCAAAATATGCAGGAAGTTCATCCAACGCTTCTTGTGAGTGTGCCGAGAATTTACGAAAAGGTCTTTGCTAAAATTCAGACGGATGTCGCCAATCAACCCAAGTACAAACAGGAGCTTTTTTCTTGGGCGATTACGACGGGTCGAGAGGTGGCCCGACGCAGGTCCAGTCAAGAAGGCATCCCTATTGCACTGATGTTAAAATACCAAGTCGCTGACCGGCTTGTTTTTCAGAAAATTCGCCAAAAAATGGGAGGCAATCTCCGAGCAACGATTTCAGGGGGAGCGCCTCTTTCAGCAGAATTATGCGAATTCTTCCATGCTTGCGGAATCCTCGTGATGGAAGGCTACGGACTCACAGAAACTTCCGCCGCCATCACCTGCAACACCCTGCACTCCTACGAATTCGGAACCGTCGGCAAGCCGCTCACAGGAATGGAAATCCGTATCGCCGAAGACGGAGAAGTCTTATGTAAAGGACCTATGGTCTTTAAGTCCTACTACAAGAATCCCGAAGCAACCCTTGAGGCCTTCACTCCCGATGGATGGTTTCGGACTGGTGATATCGGCGAAATCAACCAACGGGGCTCGCTCAAGATCACGGACCGCAAAAAGGAAATTATTGTGACCTCGGGTGGCAAGAACATCGCCCCTCAGAAACTAGAGAACATGATCAAGGGGCTTCGCTACATTAGTAATTGTCTAGTCCTTGGCGATAAACAGAAATACCTATCTGCCTTATTAACGCTCACAGAAGCTGAAATTCAAAAATGGGGCAGAGAATCAGGAATTGCCTTTGAAGGCTATTCGGATCTTCTCACTAAGCCTGAGACCATTAAACTCATTGGCGATCAGATCGCCACCATGAACCAAGCCCTTGCTCCCTACGAAACCATTAAAAAATTTCGAATTCTACCAAGTGACTTCACCATTGAAACGGGTGAGCTCACCCCGTCAATGAAGGTAAAAAGGAAAGTCTGCATCGAAAAATACCGATCCTACATCGACAGCATGTACACGTAGGCTGTTAGTTACCTTGGCTAAAACGCTGAAATAATCTGCTTGTATCGGGTGCCACGCTCTTCGTAGTTCTTAAACATATCCTGACTCGCACATCCGGGAGAAAGCAGAACAACGTCGCCCGATCGAGCTTTTTGATAGGCCAGATACACGGCCTCTTCAAAGGTTCCGACCAAGAAGGTTTCACTAAAATCGCCGACAGCCCGATTGATTTTCTCCTTTGATTCCCCTACCAGGATAAGGTTCTTCACGCGACGCTGGATAGTCCGGCTCAGAATCTCATAGTCCTCACCCTTATCTCTGCCCCCTGCAATCAAAATCACAGGTTGTTCAAAGCTCTCTAAGGATCTCAAAAGAGAATGGACATTTGTCCCTTTGGAATCATTATAAAAACTGACCTGATTTCGTTTTGCGACAAACTCCATCCGATGCGGAAGCGGCTCAAATGTCTGAATCACTTTCTGGATGGATTCATTGGTGACGCCAGCTAACTTAGCAGCCAGGATCGCCGCCATTAAGTTTTCTCGGTTATGAGTCCCACGTGGTTTAAAGACCTCCATCGCAAAATCATGGTCCTTCCACCGACTCGTTCTCAGGCGCGAGACGTTGGGGGTTGGCATAAAGATTCCCTGAAATTTCTCAACGTAATGCGGCGCAATCCGTTGCTCGGAGTCCGAAGTGAACGTGAGAAGTTTCGGTTTCGCCGAAGCCATAAACGACATCAATTTGGCATCTCTGAGATTAACCACCACATGGTCATTCTCATCCATATTTGCCATAAGTCGTATCTTCGCCAGGATATAATCATCGTAAGTTGGATACCGGTCCAAATGATCTGGAGCCAAATTCAAAAACACTGCCATATGAGGTTTAAACTGGAAGCAGCTATCCAACTGAAAACTACTTACCTCACAAACCACGTAATCCGCTTTACCACGCCCTAAAACGTATTCCGATAAGGGGATTCCAACATTACCACCCAAAAACGATTGCTTGCCGCCAGCCAATAACATCTCATGGATCAAATGCGCCGTTGTCGTTTTCCCATTAGTTCCCGTCACAGCAATGATTGGCTCGGAAATAAAATGGGACGCAAGTTCAATCTCGCTAATAACTGGAACTCCAGACTTAATGGCGTGCTCAAGAGGCTTAATATCGAGCCGAACACCAGGGCTTACCACGATAAAATCTTGAGAAGAAAAAGTCTTTAGAACATGCTTCCCTAACTCAACCTTGTACTTAAGTCCCTCTAAAGCATCTAAGGAATCCTTTAGGTCAGTTTTGTTAAGCTCATCAGTAACCGTGACCTTAATACCCTTCTTGAGCAAAAGTTTCGTCGCTGACACACCACTGCGCCCTAAACCCACAACAAGAGCTTTCATTCCCTTTTTAATCTTAAATGTCTGATTGATAGTATCCATCGTGCTTCTCCCTTATGAAATCGTTAACGTAATTTAAGCGTCGCTAAACCTAACATCGCTAAAACCACTGAAATGATCCAAAAACGAACCGTAATCTGAGGTTCAGCCCACCCTGAGAGCTCAAAGTGGTGGTGGATTGGGGCCATCCGAAAAATTCGCTTTCCGCGCCATTTATAGGAAATCCTCTGAGTGATCACCGAGACCGCCTCGACGACAAACACACCACCGACTAACGCAAGAACCAGCTCGTTTTTGGTAATAACCGCCATCGTCCCTAAGCCCGCCCCTAGGGCCAAGGCTCCAACATCTCCCATAAATACCTGCGCTGGGTACGTGTTAAACCAAAGAAATCCCATCCCTGCCCCTAACATTGACGATGCGACAATGGCTAACTCTCCAGAATCTCTTACGTAGGGGATAAATAGGTAATCAGCGAGCTTAGCGTGCCCACAGAGGTACGCAAAAACACCAAAGGTAAAGGCAGTGCTAATCACGGGGCCAATCGCCAACCCATCAAGACCGTCCGTGAGATTCACCGCATTCGAAGCCCCAACAATCACTAGCCAGGCAAATGGAATATAAAAGTAACCAAAATTAATTGCGACGTTGCGGAAGAACGGAATGTGGAAGGTCGTATCCATTCCTACACCCCAATAAAGCCAGCTAATGGCCACGAAAGCCGATACGGTTTGCCAGAACATTTTCTGACGCTCCGACAAACCTTTTGAATTCTTTTCCTTAACTTTACGATAATCATCTAGCCATCCAATCAAACCAAAAGCACTCATCACAATGAGAACAATCCAAACATAACTATTAGACAAATCAGCCCATAACAAAGTGGAGCAAAAAATACTCCATAAAATAAGCAATCCACCCATCGTTGGGGTTCCGGACTTCTTAATATGAGACTGAGGGCCATCATCACGAATAGACTGTCCCAATTGGCGCTTAGCCATCATCTTGATGAAAAGTGGCCCAAGAGCCAAACTAAGCAACAAGGCAGTCAATCCAGCCATTAAAGACCGAAAAGTGATGTATCGGAAAACGTTGAAGGCGCTGAAGTTTGTTTGAAGCGCTACCAAGAGGTGATGTAACAATGCAATTCTCCCGTGCTGAAGCTTTACTTAAAACTTCACCTAGGGGCAAGAAAAATATTTTAAACTGTTGAAATTAATAGGGATTACTTAGTAAGGCTTTCGACAATTTGTTCTAGCGCGATCGCCCGAGACCCCTTCACATAAATAATATCTGAAGGCTTGAGAAGAAGGCGCACATGGCTCAGCGCCTCCTTGGCGCTCTGGACAAAAAACCAGGGAATATTAGGCTTAGATTTCTTGATTTCGGCCACTAGGTGGGTCATTCCCTCGCCGACACCTATCACAATAAAGGGAAACGCGTTGGCATCACTTAGGGCTACGAGCCTTCGGCCTAGTTGAGCATGAAGTTCTTGGCTAAATTCGCCCAACTCTCGCATCTCACCCAGTACCAGTAACCGCCGCCGAGACGTATCGAGCTGGGCAAGCGTCGTTAACGAGGAATCAAGCGCCGAGGGGTTTGAATTATAAGATTCGTCAATGAGTAGCCGTGCCTGGCCAAGATCATAGATTTCGCCACGGTGTTTGGCCGCCCCTAAGAGAGGTAGGCGAGAGACAATATCTTCTGAAGAGACGCCGACTAATCGAGCTAAAGCAACGGCGGCCGCGATGTTTTGGGCGTGATGAAGACCAAAAATAGGCAGTGATTGCTGGTAGGGCTTACCCTGAATCGAAAGCGTGAGTTCAAGAGTCCCCCGATTGGGATGAACTCTATGATCGGCGATAAAGATATCTGCGTTCGAATTTTTGAGTGAATATTTCAGAACTGGGATTTGCTTTTTTGCGATCGTGGTTTCGAAGGCCTCAACGACTTTAAGATCATCAATATTAAGCGCAATCCCCTTCGTACTCGGGACGTGACCCGCCAAGTAATCCCACATTTCTTTTTTTGCCTTAAAAACCTTTTCGATGCTCCCCACTTTTCCTACGTGCGCGTCACCAATATTGGTGATGCAGCCGTACTCGGGCCGAAAGGCCGCGCAGAGTTCGGCGATCTCTCCGACGGCATTCATCCCCATTTCCATCACGAGGTTCTTGGTGTTCTTTTCAAGTAGCCACAGGGTCTTAGAAAGGCCGAGCAGGTTATTATAACTCGCCGGGGATTTTACCGTGGAGGGGCCAAGAAGAGTCGCCAACATCTCTTTGGTACTGGATTTGCCAGCGCTTCCCGTGATGGCGATCGCCGTGCCTTGGAATTGGTCTCGTAGCGAAATGCCAATTTTCACGAGAGCTTTCAGCGAATCGCTAACCTTTAAGGTGGGGATACTGAGATCGACATCGCGCTCAACCAAGGCCGCTGCGGCACCTTTTTCAACAGCCTGTTTGAGATATTCATGGCCATCAAAGCTCTCGCCTCGGATAGCGACGAATAAATCCCCTGGCTGCAATGAACGCGTGTCCGTCGAAAGTTGAGTGACCGACGCCCGTTCATTGGGCTTCTGATTCCACTCACCAGCACACCACTGTTTGATTTCGGAAAGTTTGATGGATTGCGCCATGGCTTAACTCCCAAAGGGTTAGATATTATTATAGTACTCTTCCACCACTTTTTTATCATCAAAAGGTAGCCGATCCTTGCCAATGATTTGATAGGTCTCGTGGCCCTTCCCAGAGATTAGGACAATGTCAGTTGGGGTGGCTAATTGAAGCGCCAGCTGGATCGCTTTTCTCCGATCCACTTCTCGATGGTAGTCCTTGCGAACTAAAGTAATCCCCTCCGAGATGGCATCCACGATTGCCTCAGGGCTTTCCGTTCGAGGGTTATCTGAAGTTACGATGACGATATCGCTGAGTTCGGCGGCGATTTGACCCATTACCGGACGTTTCTGCTGATCTCGGTCACCACCACACCCAAACACGGTGATGATCCGACGATCCGTCTCGATACCCACCATTTCTCTTAAAGAAAGTAGAACCTGCCTCAGTCCGTCTTCAGTATGGGCAAAATCCACCAAAACGAGCGGACGGGCAGCCCCGATACTGATCGGCTCCAACCTCCCACGAGGAGATTCTATTGAGGCCATCGCTTCCACCAACGCATCAAGCGGTTGGCCGTCATTCAACGCAAGCGCTAATGCTGTGAGGGCATTATAGATATTATGTCGACCCATCAGACGAGACCGAATGACAGCAGTCCCCCACGGAGACTTCAATTGGAAACTGACTCCTGCTCGATGAAACCTAAGGTCCTCAGCCATGATATCCGCTGACGCTTCTAGGCCGAGCGTCAGTTTAGAACCGGAAATTTCTCGGTTAAGCCCAGATCCAAACCTGTCGTCGGTATTAATGACCGCGACTTTCCACTGATAATCATCAAAAAGTTTTCGCTTGGCTGCGCCGTAGCTTTCCATATCTCGATGATAATCAAGATGATCATGCGTTAGGTTTGTAAACGCAATGGACTGAAACTCAGTTCCCCAGACTCGATGTTGGTCTAGGGCGATCGACGTCACTTCCATCACTGCGTGGGTTAAACCTGTCTCAACCATTTCGGAAAACATTCGCTGCAGATCCCACGCATCGGGTGTTGTCAGCGACGCCGCCTCTGCCCCTCGTCCAGAATCATTCATCACAGTGCCAATGGCCCCTGTCCCAATTCCGGAAGCTTGGAGCAATTGCCGCAGGATCAGCGCGCTTGTCGTCTTGCCATTAGTCCCCGTAATCCCAATAACGTTGAGCGATTTCGTCGGCTCTTGCCACCATCGAACCGACGCCATAGCCCACGCCGCCCGAGTTGAAGGGACTAGAATCGTCCTATTGGGAAATTTCCTAAGTAGGGTCGGATCTTCAATGACAGCGTAAGCAGCTCCCCGATTGAGAGCGTCCGCGACGTAGGCGTGCCCATCATGCTGAGCCCCTCGAATCGCGAAGAACAGCGAATTTAATTTCACCCGGTCATGGGATCGCTCAATCGATTGGATCTCCGTGGAAAGTGGGTTACCCGGAATGAGGTCGCTTAGCTTTGGCATTCGCACTGCCATTTCATACTCTAGAGACGCACAAAATTCCAGAGTCCTGCCAAGACTAATTGTATTAGATTTTAACGCTCAGGTGACGGCGCGTGGCACCTCGTCGAGTATTCTGGTTGTGGTCACGTTGAGTCGTTTTCTTTTAAGTGGCGAGAACTGTGCGCAATTAGCAAAATTGAGTTGAGGTCTGAACTGGCGTCTGGCTTGCATAGTAGGGGCAGTAGGAGGACCCTATGCGCTGGTTAAACCAAGTGCGCTACTTTTTGGCAGTTTTGGTGGCCGTTAGTGGCTGCGCGAATGATACGGCTTTTGTGAGCCAGTCACTGACTGAGTTTTTTGTTCAGGATTTCAATCCCCCGCACTTAGATGTGCTTTGGATTGTGGACGACCGCTCGCCCATGACGACTAACCAAGTGAAGCTCGTGGACAATGCCAAAGCCTTCTTTCAGCGTATTTCTGCAGTCAGTTCCGATTACCGCATGGCTTTTATTACGATGGATATGGATTTTCATCCGGCCAAATTGCAGCCGCTAGCTAATCCAACTATTTTAACGCCCGGAATTGGAACTCAAGCTCAACGACTCCAAACGTTTGGCAACATCATGAGCCAAATTATTAATCTCAATACGAGTGCCTTCAACAAAGGTCTTTCGGCAAGCCTTCAGGCTCTTTCAACGACTTTCGTTCCTAGACCCAATGTTCCAGTCGTCTTGGTTTACTTGAGTTATTCAGATGATTCCTCTCAACTTCCGGCCGGCGAATCCAATGCGGTGAGCTACTTTAAGAATCAGCTTTTAGCGAAAGTGGGTGGGCGAGAAGATTTATTAAGGGTATACGCCATCAACTATGTGGATTTGCCCAGTGGTGTCTCGGCAAACACTTTGGCGTCGCTGCCCTATCGTTGTGCTCAGCCTTACCAGAATGCTATCGACGGAAGTTCGTATGAGGCACGATATTTTAATCTGGCTTCAACACTGAGTGGTGCTTCGGCTGATCTGTGTAGTCAATCTGCCCTTTCTCAAGGATTTGGTGAGGCGATTGATCTTTCAGGCCTGCGTCTTAAAGAGCTGCCCCGGCGTTTTCAACTTAAAACTCAAACGCCCGCACGAAACTTAACGGTCGTTGTTCAAAAAGCTGGGCAAACGCTCGCCATTCCATGGGTATTGGATGAAATAACCCATGAAGTTGTCTTTGATTACGCTCCCGCTGAAGGGAGTACGATCCAGGTGACCTACGGGACTTAATGAATTCTAGGCGTTTGAGGATTGTGTGAGTCTCAGTTGTTTGAGCGCTCTAACCCAGAACGCTAGATTAGGGGCGAGTTCGTCTTCGAGCTGATCTGCGATGGCTTCGTACTCTGCATTTTCCTGTTGGTGCACAATGGATTGCAGAATCTGACAGAGTTCCGATTCCATTTTTGCCAGAGATAGCCCGTCATGAGAAATCTTAGTGAAATCAAGTTCAAGAATCCCACGGGTGGTCATCATGGTTTCGATGAAGCGCTCAAGCCCCTCAACGCAGCGGACAAAATAATCATTCGCCTTAATATTTGACCCACCCCGAAATAACTCAGCCACTTTGACTAGACTTGTCTTCACGCGCTCTAAAGACGAAAGGGCCATATCAATCCCGCTCTCAGCCCAAATGGCTCGGTCGACTGTCTGAATTTCAATATCGTTAACGGAATCACAGTTTGATTCGTAGCAATCAGGTTGGTGCAGCAGCCCTCTCAATGACTTTCCGTCGACAGTTATTTCCGTAACGACACGAGCTGGCGACATCGATGTCATGACATCTTCTAAAATCTCTCCCAATTTTTTTCCGGCTTGCGCGTCAATATGATGGGCGGATCCGTCAATACTTATCTTGGTCACGTATCCTCCTAGGCTTGGAATCGGTTATGCAACAGTTCTTCCTTAAGAGAGAGAGCCTTAGCATGAACTGAATCCTCTTTAAGAATTCGATCAATCTGCTGTTCACAACCTCGCCAATCCGATTGTTTGTATAATAAAGACGCTAAGGCAAATCTGACATCCAATTGATTCGGCTCATTTTCCAAGAAATGATTGAGTCGAATCTTGGCGCTCGCAAATCGTTCCGTGTGATGGGCAGTTACGACCAAATTCATAATAGCGACGATACTTTGGCTATCTATATCGAGAGCCTGATAGAAGAAGGACTGAGCGCCCTGCATATCATTCTCTGCCATCGCAACGATTCCCAAACCACAGAGGGCTTTAGGGTGCTTATCATTCACTGAGAGCGCCCGTTCGAAATAGCTTTTCGCCTCCGCAATCTGATCGCGTTGGATTTCGAGGGTGCCCAAGTTAATAAAAATGGCGCATGAATTGGGGGACACCGTAAGAGCCTGCTCGTAGCATTGATGGGCCTCATCGTATCCGCCCCGACGAGTCAAACAATTTCCAAGCTCCCGATGGTAGTGGTATCTTTCAGCAGTTGGCAAACTTTGAGCATCTTTAACTCGATAGAAATGATCCATCGCCATTAAATCATTGCCTTCGGCGGAAAATGACTGGCCCAGCCAAACCAAAGCAGCGTCATCTTGGTAGAGTTCATAGACAGCTTTGAAACATTTTTTCGAGGATACCGTTTCACCGAGCCGTAAAAGGCAAACACCCAATCCCATAAGCGCCTTCGGATCTCGGATATTCTTTTTAAGTAGGAATGAATAGATGTTGCGAGCAAGTAAGAAGTCTTTGCTCTCGAGCAGGACTTGAGCGCATGACTCCAAATAGGGCAAAGGATAATTCTCAAGCGGCTGGCTGAGATCACCAACCGCTTCAGCTTCCGCAGGCGCTGGGCGGATCTGAACCAAGAACGAGCGATATCGGGGAGGGTTTTCCGCCAGAAGAGCCTTTTCAAGGGAACTTGCAAGCGACCTTGCATTAGTCGGAGATATTTCGTTAATTTGAATGGCTTCTGCTCCCTCCAATAAATTGAAGAAGGGATCCTCTGGCCGTGGTCTAGCAATAAGTGGATTGATTGACATGGGTGTATCCCACTAAGAGCAAGGGCTATGCCAATCATTCAAATTTTAGAAGAGAGTAATGTTGCGTACTTAGGAGATTTTCAGAATGGGTTTTCCGTCAACCGTTCTACACACCGCCATTACTTTGACGCGATAACACGCCGTATCGTCGACTATAGAGGCATTCGTTTTTCAGACGTCCTTGACAGGCTTGCGCTCGCGGGGTCGGTCGGGACGCTCGAAACAATCAATGCCCTGTTTAGTCTTGACGGTGTCTTTGAGTTCATTGATGGTATTATTCTTGAATTCGTCGATTTTTGATATCAGTTCAAGGTCCACCGAGACGACTTTATGGGCGATTGCGGCTCGGCGATCAAGTAATTCCTTAACCCTCTTGCGATAATATTCCGAATCTTGAGATGCCGGATTCGACTGCTCAAAGGCCTTTGCGATTTTAAAATCAAATGATCGAATAATGTTCAGGATGCGATCCCGATTATCCACAAAAAACTCAAGGTCTTCCCATTTATCCAGGTTCGCTTGATCTAGGAATTTAACTGATACTGCGTAGAACTTTTCATAATACTGATTCTTAAGCTCTAGATAATGAAGAACGGCGTCCATGTCTAACCCCCTTGTGATTTCTTATCAATGATATTTGAAGCCGTTTTAAGACCTTCAACAGCCTCTTCCCACGCGCTATTTAAGGTTTCAAGAATATCAAGCGCCTCTTTGAGAGGTTTTGTAGAACGATCCGTATTGGAGTCTAAAAGCCTCGCTTGAATAAAGCCGTACAGCGACTCAAGAGATTGAGCGATCTGCTCAGACTGCTTAGGGTCGAGTGTCGCTTGAAGTTCATTGACGATTTGAAGCACTCGAGTGATCGATTTCCCCTTGGTGTTCATGTCATTCTGCTCTGTGGCCTCGATTGCTCGCTTCAGAAATCGAATGGCACCAGCATAAAGCATCAATAGAATAGTCTCTCGATTCGCCGTCATCACGTCCGTGCGACGGTAGGTATCGATGATATCTTTTTTGGTTTTTTGGTTTTCTTTCATGCGTTTCTATTCCCTTAAAATTTTATGATCATGCGCCTCCAGGTTGTCCTTGAAAGAAGGCTCCCTGTTTCTCCATCGATGAAAGAGCTCCCTGAGCTTTGGCTAACCTCTCCTTGAGCTTCTCCACTCGGACACCGGCTTGTTTCTCTTTGGTTGCGATCTCGGTATCAATTTTGCTCATCTGTCCTGAATAATTCATTTTCTGGTTACTCAATAACCCATCGCCAGGTCTGGTCATCGAGTTCAGCGCATGGCTCAGTCTCGGGATAATGCCAGTTGTTCCGTCTCCCGTTAGGAAATCGGTCACTTCGTGGTAGTGGCTTTCAAGAACATTCTCAAACTTCTTCTCATCAAATTCTAGAGTCCCATTGCGATTAAATTGAATCCCAATATCGCCGAGACTCTTCACGTTTCGGTCAATCCCATCAAAGCCCAAGAAGTTCATTGATAGAGCCTGCTTCAGCCTTTGCTCCGCAGCTCGGATGCCGTAATCTCCTCCGAGAGAGTCCATGGTTTTACTCTTTTCGTCTAAAGTATTCTGCTGCTGGATAAACCCGAAAACCTGGTTTAGGTTCTCTACCAGATTTTTCACTTTAATCGTGGTTTTTGGGATGTCCTGTTCAACCGTAATCGCAGTTGGCTTGCCAGGATCCGTCGTTCCCCTAATACTGAGAGTCACTCCGGGAATAAGATCGGTGATTTCGTTAGTGGGGCTTTCAATCTCAAAGCCTTCGTAACGGATCAAGGCATTAGTGGCATCAATTTCTTCATCAATAAAAAAATCCTCTTCCCCATCGACTAAGTAAAATTCTGGGTACTCCACATCATTCTGCGATCCGACACCATCTGCAATCAACATAAGGCGGTAAGGAGCCTCAGGGTCGCTCTGGTCATTGATGACGCTCGCTTTCATGCCAAGTCGAGAGTTATTAATCAATCGAGCCACTCCGTCTAGGGTAGCGTTTTCGTTGTCGACAAATAAATCTTTGGTGCTGCCGTCCATCGTTGAGAATCGGATGTACCCCGTTCCGATATGGGTCTTATCTTTATCTTCAAATCGATTGGTTACCGCTGACGCACTCTTGGCTAGACGCATGACTTCGAGACCATATTTACCTGGATCGGCAACACCCTTATTCGCACTCCCTGTAACGACTTTGGGGTCATCAGCGGTGACTGCAAATTCCCTGAAAGCAACCGGCGTTCCCAAAGGTGGTAAAAGTTTTTTCACCCCGTCAATTTTTCCCAACACCTCATTGAGAAGCTCGACTTTGGAAGACATCGAACCTTTTCGCCTCTCTAGACTTTCAATGGGTTTGCGCTCGGCCTGCTGAGCCATCTGAAAGGCCTTTTGAAATTCAGGGCTCAGAAATTGAACGCCATCCATTCCAACTTCAGGCACGGTTTCTCCTTAAGGTTACGTTACGGCCAATGCCGTATGACATGAGTGGATCAAAGAGGATATTGTGGGGCAGAGATTGCCCTACCTTCATTATAAAAAACTGGGAGAAAGATTCAATCTTAGATCAGTAGGTCTTGTTGATTTTATTCAGCGTATTTTTGACGTTCTTGCTGGAGCTTGGAACCTTGGGAATGAAGGTTTGTTTGGAACTCTGGTGACTTGGCGACTCTGACAGAAGTTCAACGAGGGTCGCGCTGTCAACAATTTGACTGGTTAGGTTTGCCTCTTGAACTTGAGGCTCGAAACTTTCAGTCGCAACCGCGGCATGGCCCGGTGCGTTCTGTTTGGCACCCAATCGCTTCTGGGGATTTTTCCCATTTTGCCGACGCTCCTGACTCGTTTCAGTGGACGCGTTGATTTGGTAGGTTGGAATCATCGGAACAGACTTAATATCCATAGCCGCCTCCTAACCACTTATCGGACACCCCGTGCCTAAACTTCAGAGTTAAAAATTCTCAAGAAGTCTCAGCGCAATCGTGGGTTGCAAATTCGCCTGCGCCAGAACAGCCACACCCGTTTTCTGTAACACTTGAGCTTGCACGGCGTTGGCTGCTTCTTTCGCCATATCGGCATCCATGATTCGTGACGTTGCCGCTGTTAAACTTTCTTCGTAGGTATTTAAGTTATTGATCGTTGAATGCATTCGAAATTGCAGTGCACCTATTTTAGCTCTCGGAGTACCAAGTTTCGTTAGCGCGTTTTCAATGGTGCTAAGAGAATCAAGGGCTGAGTCCTTATCACTCAGTTGCACGTCGTCAACGCCGAGAGTAGAAGCCCTAAGATCAATTTCACCCGAATCATAGGTAATGCGATCCCACTCGGTATTTTCAATCCCAACTTGGAAAACTAATTCCTTGGCACTTCCTGATAAAACCTCGTTACCGAAATAACGTGTTCCGTGCGCGAGTCGCTCAACTTCTTCGCGAATCTGCCCCACTTCCAACTCGAGCATTTCACGCTCCTTATCGCTCACGTTATCCGAAGCAGCTTGAATGGCGAGTTCTCGTAGCCGGATGACAAGATTGCCGACTTCGTTCATTCCACCCTCAACGACCTGCATCATAGAGAGAGCATCCTGAGCATTTCGACGAGCTGCCTGAATACTTCGAACTCGAGCTTCCAAATTATTGGCAATGGAGAGGCCCGCGGCGTCGTCACCCGCTCGGTTGATCCGCTTCCCGGATGCCAGCCGCTCAACGGCCTTACTGTAGTTCTCTGCGGTACGCTCCAAATGGCCACGGACATTTACTGAAGCCATATTAGTCAAAACTGTGATAGCCATAACTCCTCCAAATTGACGCAGCCAATTAAATGACTCAATGCATCTATCGGCATCGCGTCAATGGAGTTTAGGACTATTTATGCAAAGCGTTATAAAAAGAACCCACCGCACCGTTATGCTATATGAAGTATGCGATTTTATTAATGTAAATGGCTCTGGGTATTACGCTGATTTAACGTTTGGAGAGGGCGGGCACACAGAAGAATTGCTGCATCGCGGCGCGAAAAAGGTATTTGGGATCGACCGAGATCTTGAGGCGCTAGACCTATATCGTGGGCGCGCGGAGGGCGGGCTACACCCTAATCTTGAACTCATCCACGGAAAAGCCATTGACCTAAAGCAATGGGCCAGCCCTAGTAGCTTGGATGGCATCGTCGTCGACCTTGGAGTGAGCACTCGGCAAATCCTACATGGACCTCGGGGCTTCTCACTTCAAAATGATGGGCCCTTGGATATGAGGATGGACACCTCATCGGGTGAAACCCTTGCCGAGATTTTAGACCGAATTGACCCCGATGATTTAGCCACTGCGCTTTCTGATTTCGGAGATATCAAGAACGCTCAATATATGGCGAATAAAATTTTAAGCGCACGACAAGCTGGGGATCTTAACTCGACTCTAGCACTTGCTAAGCTCTCGGGGCCGCGACGCGGCCGGAGCCATCCGGCCACCGCGTTGTTTATGGCGCTTAGGATTCTCGTGAATGATGAGCTCCATCAGCTCAGAGACGCCATCCCGATCTGGATTGAATGTCTAAAGCCAGGGGGCAGGATTGCGATTCTATCTTTCCACTCCTCAGAGGACCGGATCGTAAAACAATCGTTACAGAGATTAGCTGGAAAATGCATCTGCCGCGTTGCCCCCTGTGTGTGCTTGCCCGAGATGAAAGTGAGCCGTGTGCTTAAGAAACCGATGATCCCGTCGTGGGATGAGCGTAAGGCTAATCGCCGTTCCCGAAGCGCAAAACTCCGCTGCGTTGAAAAGCTTAGCTTAGTCGACTAAACTAAGCCTATCAGTCTCCCCTTCAAAGGAATTAACATGGCTAGATCATTGAAGCGGCAAGTCATGGCCCTTTCATTTCTTCTCTTTGCGGTTGCTGCCCTTACCATTTGGGTCAGGGCGACCACGGTGCGTTCAACCTATCAGTTTGTTCAGAACGAAAACCAACTTCGATTATTGGAACAAGAAAATCAGGTCCAGAGAGTCAAATGGATTCAACTCACAACGTCTGCCAATCTCGAGCGGCTGGCTATTAAGCTCGGGCTAAGGGCGCCTCAACCCACGGAAAGTAATCAATCCGATGTATTATCGTCCCACCCATAAACCAGCGAAACCATCTCGAGAGTATTCTCAGAGACTCGGGATAATTTTTGTCGGATTCGCACTGCTTTTTGTGGCTTTACTCGGTCGACTTGTCCAGCTTCAGTTACTTCCAAACTCAGTTTTGGATTCTCTTGCGACTAAGCAGTTTCATAAAACGAATCGAGTGGGTCGATACCGATTCCCTATCTTAGACAGAAATCAGGAAGAGTTGGCAGTCAGCATCACTTCAGGTTCAATCTATGCTCGCCCGAAGCAGATTAAACGTAAGCAGCGAACGGCGTGGGTACTGTCTCGACATCTCGGCGAATCAACTGGTTTCTGGCTTAAGAAACTCCGTTCTGGTCGTCCCTTTATTTGGTTGCAGAGGCAGGCTCAACCACAAGTTTCTCAAAAAATAGCGGCCCTTAAACTTCCTGGCGTCTACGTTGAACAGGAAAATAAACGCGTCTATCCGAATGGCACCGTCGCCGCAAATATTCTTGGATTTACTGATATCGATGGAAAAGGAATCTCAGGCGTCGAGTTAAGTCTCAATGACGAACTGATTGCCGAAGAAACAAAAACAAAAATCCTCAGAGACGGCAAAGGCAATGCTTCGTATATTGGCCCCAAAGTATCTACTTTAGAAGAGCAAGCACGCTCCATTTATCTTACGATTGACCGTCGAGTTCAACACGCCGTAGAAGAACTTCTTGCTGAAGGTTCTCGAAGTATGGAAGCCAAATCCCTAATGGCGATCGTTATGGATCCTTACCAGGGGGAGATCTACGCCTTGGCCCAGTACCCTTCGTTCGACCCGAACAAACCATCGCAATCTCCTCAGAGGCAGATTACCAACCAGCTGATCTCGCATCTTTATGAGCCTGGATCAACAATGAAAGTCATCTTGGCAGCGCAGGCCCTCCAAATGGGCCTATTCTCGCCCCATTCTCAGATTGATTGCGGCGGAGGAAAAATTGCTTTTGGTGACAAGGTCATTAGGGAGGCCGAGATTGATCATAACTATGAAACACTCCCCTTTGATAAAGTCATTTGTTACTCGTCGAATATTGGCGCAATCCGAATTGCTGAGGCTCTTGGAACCCAGCAGGTCCGCTCAACAATCGATCAATTTGGGTTAACCGCTAAGACAGGGATTTCATTGCCGGGAGAGATTTCATCACTCCCTAAAGATGACCACTACTGGCTCCCGATCTTTCTCGCGACGACTAGTTTTGGGCAGGGGATTTCGACAACCCCAATCCAGATGCTGACCGCGTTTGCACCATTTGCAAACGGGGGCTATCTCACGAAACCCAGAATTCTGATGAGAGAGACATTTACTGCCCAGTCTAATATTCAAAAACGGATTCTAACTCCAAGTACCGTTGAGGCCATGCGAAAAATTTTGCTCTCCGTGACGAGCGATAAAAAAGGGACTGGTATTTCAGCGCGCGTCCCCGGCATTGAGGTCGCTGGAAAAACAGGGACAGCCCAGAAATATGACCCCACATTGGGCTATAACGCTCAAAAATACTTCAGCTCCTTCTTGGGGTTTCTGCCAGCCGAAAAGCCTGAGTTACTCATTGGAGTGTGGGTTGATGAACCAAAATGGCCCTACTATTCATCGCAAACTGCGGCACCACTATTTAGCAAAATTGCTCATCGGTCGATGCAGATTTTAGGTCGATTTCCTCAGAAGAAAAAAATGCCAAAATTAGTCGCGAAAACAAAAAAAGGGAGGAAACCAGAGATCGCGTCAGCGACAATCCCAAAAAATACCACGAGCATTCAGCTGACCCACGACTCCGATGGCCATTTAATGATGCCTGACCTTAAGGGGCTATCCATGAGACAAGCCATTGAGCTCATGGGAAAACATACCCAAGACCTAGAAATCAGTGGGTCTGGCTTTCTGGCGACGCAAATGCCTTCGGCCGGCTCCAAGCTAGGAAATTCCACCCAAATTAAATTGGGATTTACCCAAGAATAATCAGCTAGCTTTCTGAGTCTTACTAGGCGATCCAACCGCAAGCCAATCTTGCTCAGAGAAGTAAAGACCATGCATCCGACCGAGACGCACTGCCTGTGCCGCCTGATCTTTGCGGTCTAATCCTGAGAGTTTTTCAAGTTGCTTACCCAATAACTGATCAGATTTCGCTAGTCCTAGTAATTCAACCGCATGACTTCGATTGCGTTTCATTGAGTTCCCCCTTGGAAAATTAAACTTCCTCCAGGGTACCAGCCCTTTGTGCTCCAATTGTGCCTAGGCAGTTGGGATGAGCGAACTGTCAAAAGTTTTGACAGCTGTCTAGCAAGTTACGGTTGAATAAGATTCGTACGCTTGTATTCGGCTGGCATGCAACTTGCTCTTGCTAAACTCGAAGCGACGCTCCTGTGTAGGAGACGCTAAATGAGGAGTAGAGATGAAAGCGATTACCCGTTTATTTTTTGTAAGTGCCCTTGCCTTGGGCCTAGCCCTATTTTCCCATCCAGCCTTTGCGGGTGGTCATGGAGTGTTTCGTAGCAAAACTGTTATTAAATCTCGGGGATTCCACGGCGGCTTTCGCTTTAGAAGCCGACAGGTTTTTGTAAACCGAGGTTTCCATGGCGGCTTTAGGTTTAGAGGTCGACACGTTTTAAGAAGCCGAGGCTGTCGAGTCGGTTGTCGAAAATTCAGAAGTTTCCGCGCTGGGTTTGTATCTCGCGGTTGCTCAACCTGCTTCGGTGGACAAGTTCCATTCCAAGGTCCAGTTCCGATTCAGAACCAAATGCCGATGCCGATGCCAGTTCCCATGAATAGCCCAGGATTTGGCTCGCCCGGCCCCGTTCCACCAATACCAATGCCACTCCAGCCCGTTTCAAGAATCAGCGTTGGCGTCGGCGTTCAGGTTTCTTCAGGCATGGTAATCCCTAGGCCGATCCCGTCATTGTAAAGGGATAACGCTATTGAGACACGGGGGAAGTGGCATCTCGGCTTCTAAGTTTAGATTGCCGCGTGGCCTGGATTTTAGCGGAAATATCGTAGGGATCCCAACTGGACGCGACGTCCTGAATTATTTTAGCCCCTTCGTTGGCAAACTTTTCAAATAACCGATGAGACTCGTCGATATCTGTAGTTTTGTGACTCGTCGCTCGAAGGCGCGCCTTGATATAGTAATACATTGGGTTCGGTTTAAAACCGCGGCTTTTGAAATCAAAGGCATCTCTTAAGATATCTTCCGCCAAATCCAACTTCTTCAGCTCAACACTAGATAATGCTACCGCTATGCTTTCACGTTCTCCATGACGGATGGAGGTCGTCGAGAAGTACCGTTCGAGAGGAGCATTGAAATTATTCTGCGCAACCTCAATCTCCGCTAAATACCCTGCTAAGACAGAATCAAACGGATAGATTTTCCAACTGGAATTGAAACTATCATGAGCCTTGTCCAATAGGCCTAATTCAAGTTCGCACCGGCCCTGCGCCAATCCTAATAAAAGGTTTCCACGCTCGTTCGACTCTGCCTTTTGGAAGAAACTCACTGCTGCCAACCAATCTCTAGTCCGCATCCGACTCAGCCCCTGATAGTAGAGGGCCATGCCATCATCTGTCAGAAACATAGTTTGAATTTCATAGAGGTTTTTAAGCCACTCATCGCGTTTACTGTCTGCGAGTAAGCGCCCCGATAATTTCCAAAACTTTAGCGCATGGTCCGCTACGGATTGCCGCCCCTCAAGAAGAAGCTTAATCTGCATCACCCGAAGGCTAGCGTGAATGTCAGTCGGACGAGCCCCTGCTAATTCATCCCACAATAAAAGCGCCTTTTTATAATCTCGCATTGAGAAATAGTATTCGGCGGATCGAATTTGCGAATCGGGATTTGAGGCACGGACAGAGAAAGAGAATCCTGATATGAGCAAACTAAAGAAGAATGCTACCGCTAGCCTCACTTCAGAATTTAATGACAGCTGTGGTTCTCAGAGCAAAGGCCGTCTTGGGGTCTGCCACCCGAAGCCCTAAGCCAGGAAAAAGCAGAGCGACATTGGCCCCTAAATCAAAATTACGATAAACCCCATAGGTCACACCTAGATCAAGCTCAACCCCTAAGTTGGCATTATCACCCGGAGCGACAACAGCTTTTCTTGCAATCATCGCTTCAACCCCAGTGGACCAGGACTCATCCCAATCAACACGAAATCCAGGTCGCAAATAATAGACACCCGAAACCGTATCGTTATTTCCATAAACCATTAAACTTCCATAGCCGACAAAGGGCCCATGATAGAGTCCGAGTAGTTCCTTGCCTAAAATGAGCGACCGACCACGATTGCGATTCAGGACGACAAAACCATTGAGATGGTCTCCATTAAGATCATCATCGCCAGACGCATATAAGAATTCGATGAAGGCCTTAACCTTGTGGTACTCGTAGGACGCTGTTAGCAACGCGGCATAAGCATTCAACGTATCCGTGCCACCGTTGGCCCCATCACCATCATAATCGACGGCATCACCAGATAGCCAGGCGATCTCACCACCGAACGTAAAGTATCCGGCGGTCTTCTTGATATACAAATCTAGAAAATTATTCGACAAAGGGTACGGCGTCTTAGTTGCCAAGGGATAGGCTGGCTGATCAGCCCCAGCCGGGCTCGTCGCCGTCGGCATGTGGTACGGGTTAAACGGATTCCCAGTATTCGCACTGCCTGTCAGATCTGCTGACTGAGCCGTCGCTCTGGCTTGTTTCTCATACATGATCCCCGCATCCACCTCGGCCTCTGGGTTATCATATTGAAAATAAAACGTATAAAACTCTTGATCACTGGTATTGCCTAGCGTCGATAATTTACGACCTTTTGAGTAGGCGACACCGCCGATGATATGACCCAAATGCAGCCGGTACTCAACTCGGTCCAGCGCACTTTGAAAATCATCCCAAACCTGATCGCCACTATCATAAACAACACCGTAGCCCCAGGAAACAGGAACGCGGCCCATTCGAAGCACTCCAAAGTCTGAAGCCCATTCCAAGTAAGCTCGATTCAAGGTGAGATAAGTTGCCGAGGGATCTCCAAAAACATAACCACCTTGACCCGACCAAAGACCATTCGAGGTGACGGGCGTAAAATTAGGCGAGCTCAATAAAGACCATTGTGATTTAAGACTGAAATGATCATCAATCACGACATTCGGCTGCAACATCGCTCGCGCTAGAATGTACTGCTTCACCGCATTGGATCCGCTGCCTAACCCCAGACTACTAAAGTTAGAAGCTTCGGACCGAAAATGGCCGTTAAAGTTCATTGATACCGCCCAGGAAATGGCGGATGTACTGAATAAACAAAGGAATATAGCTTTCTTCATAAGGCAGTAAGCTACGTCAATCACTAAGGGAAGTTAAGTACTATTTTTGGCAAGCCATTGGCTCAGGCGCCTCCCCGACGCCTCATCTCTTCATCGTAATATTTCTCATAGAGATTATCCCACTGGGGACTATTCTCAATGGGAGCATTTTTCTGTGAAAGAATCCTTTCCCGCACAATATCTCCAACCTTATTTAGCTGAGAAAGGTAGCTCAGGCAGATCTTTCGGCTTTCTCGAACTGCCTGTTCCTTATCAGAATAGGTCGCCATACCCGCTTTTTGGATACCATCAAGCATCAGGTGGACAATGTGAGTCATTTTATCATCAGAAATCATATCGCTACCTAAAGGATGATTTTACGATCCTTGACCAATTGGTTTTTAATCATATGAAACATTTTCTGCCGATCGATGTTAGGACCAGCCTGCTGAAGATATTTCTCCAGAAGGGCCTGGGCCTCACGGTTGATATTGTCCTCAATTCGAAGTTCAGCGATAAAAATCTCTTCCATCTTCGCTAGGACTTGAGAATCGGAAAGTTTCAACTCAACGACCTTAAGATTACGCAACGTAGTCAGGACTTTCTGACACAAGGTTTTGACCTGCAACTCCTTTAATCTCATACTAGGGACAGTAGACGAAAATGGCTAAACGGGCGAGAACATTTAAACCAAGACCAATCGCAGAAAGATTGGGGGGCTACGCGGTCGGCTTAGCCCTTGTGGGAGTTGTGATGAGCTTCGGCTATATCACGTGGGCCAAGTATCAGATCGACCGCCGTATCCAGCAACTTCGTAATGCTCGCCCCACTTACATCTATGCTCCGTTCACCCGACTTCATCGGGAGCAACTATTTGGGCCAAACCAAATCGTAGCCCTACTCCGTGATGCTGGTTTTTCGCAGGTATTGAACCAGGGAGATTTCTTACCTGCCACTTTTCATATCAAACGCCAGGGATCCTCTCAAACCATTGATATCTTTAGGCCTGAATTCGTTGAACCAGGAACCGACCTTAAGAAGGAGCGTTTTAGGATTGAAACTGAGGACGCCCAACCCAACCTACGAATCACCTCCTTAGTCTCATTGGATCATCCTGAATCAGAAATCACTGGAATTGAACTTCCTCCGAAACGCGTCGGTGCTTTTTTTGCCGGCCGCATCCGAACCCAACGGGCGGTTTTACTCTCCGAAATGCCGGTCTCCGTCCGATACGCCGTCATGGCCATTGAAGACATCCACTTCCTATCTCATAAAGGAGTCAGCTTAAGGAGCACCATCCGGGCGCTTTGGAAGGATCTTCGCGCAGGACGATGGGTTGAAGGGGGAAGCACAATCACTCAACAGCTGATGAAAAATTTATTTCTCACTCGCCAAAAAGCCATCGCACGTAAAATAAAAGAAGCCGTTTTCGCGTTCATTGCGGAATCTAAC
>Ga0105164_10000294_pt1 | contig 37448 bp, 39 predicted proteins | sample VDWuncwatermetaG_FD_89674 | JGI IMG/M metagenome (GOLD analysis project Ga0105164, IMG submission 89674) | Wastewater microbial communities from Netherlands to study Microbial Dark Matter (Phase II) - VDW unchlorinated drinking water | ecosystem: Environmental > Aquatic > Freshwater > Drinking...
TTCTTCAGGAAAAGCTGAAAGGTTGTTTTTACAAAATTCCCTTATCCGGCTTAAAGCCAAGGGCCTATAAAGTGCCTTGCCTTTATTAACTACCTTCCTTAACAGCCTTGAGCCTTTTATCTTTTCTTTCTCTAATCCCAATATATCTTTTATGAACTTGCCGTTTTTTCCCTTGATCCTGAAAACCTGTTTCCTTCCCGGATAGGTTACTTTTCCCTTGCTTAATTTCATCGTAGGCAAAAATCTTCCCTCCTCATCCGTGACTTCGCTTATTTTATAAATAACATCTAAAGAGGGCGCATCAATGCTCGTGCCCATATTCGTCCCCACCCCGAAATTGTCCACCTGGGCACCATTGTCCAGCAGGTCATTAATCTTAAACTCATCAAGGTTGCCACTGGCGAATATTTTTACATATTTTAGGCCTGCGTCATCAAGCATCCTTCTGGCTAACCTCGATAAAAAAACTATATCTCCGCTATCCAACCTTATCCCGCGCAGTTGGTAACCTTTCTCCTTAAGATACAGTCCTATTGTTATGGCATTCTCAATGCCCCTCTTTGTATTATAGGTGTCCACCAGGAGTATTGTCCTTCCGGGAAAAGTATTAGCGTAAGCTAAGAAACCATCCAGCTCCTCTTTAAAACACATTACAAAAGAATGCGCCATAGTGCCGACCACGGGTATATTATATAATTTTCCCGAGAGGCAATTGGATGTCCCGCGGCAGCCTGCTATATATGCTGCGCGCGCGGCTTTAATACCCGCGTCCTGCCCGTGAGTCCTGCGCAGGGAAAAATCGTAAACACCCCTGCCCTTAGCTGCCAGGACAACGCGGGAAGCCTTGCTTGCAATCATGGACTGAAGGTTTATGGTGTTTAAGAAAAAACTTTCTATGATCTGCGCCTGAATAATCAAAGCGCTGACGCGTATTACAGGCTCATTCGCAAAGAATACCTCACCCTCGGGCATTGCCCAAATATCACCGGTGAATTTAAAGTTCTTTAAGTATTTAAGGAATCCTTCAGAAAAAAGTCTCAAGTTTCTTAAATAATCCAGGCTTTCTCCGGTAAACTTTAGCTTTTTTATATAATCCAGTATATCTTCGAGGCCGCAGGCAACAAGATAGGCGCGATTTTTAGGTAATTGCCTGACAAAAAGGTCAAAGGTAGCGCAATTTTTATTTTTATAGATAAAAAAGCCCTGCGCCATAGTTAATTCGTATAAATCAACCAATAAAGAGAGGTCCATTCTGCGCTTGTTATTTTAAAATCAGTTCCCTGTATTTATCTTCGGGAAAATAGTTATCCTTGAATACGACAAAACCTTCTTTATTTACAAGGATATAGGTAGGCACGCCGAATAAGCCGTAAGAATGCGCAACTTGCGCATCTAGATCCAAAAGGACCTTAAAGGTTAACGGGCGTTTTTTTAAGAAAGCCTCAACTAAAGAAGAAGGTTCCTCAACATCTATGGCAAGCACCTCCCAGCCTTCTTTGGCAAGCTGAGGATATTTCTGGTTTAAATTGTTAAGCTCTGAGCGGCAATAAGGGCACCAGGTAGTCCAAAAAATAATAGCCACTGGTTTTTTACCCTTATAATCAGATAAAGCAACAGAGTTTTTACTTAAATCCTGCAGTTTAAAATCCAGCGCTACTTCTTTTTCTTTGCCTTCCGGACTTTTTGCCTGTATGCAGGATATGCCGGTCAAAAAAATTATGCCGCTAATCAAAAAAAACTTAAAACATTTCTTCATTTCTTACAACCTCCTTATTCCGGTATAGATAAAATATACGCCCATGGCAATCAGGAGAAAAGAAAAGGCCCTTTTAACAACGATAAGCCATTTCCCTGCCTTAGGCAAATTAATCAATACTGAGCTGAAAGTGCCTATAAGGATTAATAACAGGCCCATCCCGTAGGCAAAACTGAAAAGAAGCGTCGCAGCGTATAATATATTTTTCTTTGTGGCTAAATAAAATAATATCGAGCCTAAAACAGGGGTTAAGCAGGGTGATACTATGAATCCGGATGTTATCCCAAGCAAAAATGTAGAAAAATAGTTTCCCTTTTTTAAGGAAGCGAGTTTAACTATGTTAGGAAGTTTTATGGTAAATAAATCCAACATTGAAAGCCCGAAGATGATGATTATAACCCCGACGATCAAATAGGTCTTTGGGTTTGTGCTGATAGCCCCGAATAGAGTCCCGGTTAAGGAGGCCAATATTCCTAATACGCAGTAAGTTGCCGCAACCCCCGTAACATAAAATAAACTTAAAGCTAATCCTTTGCCCCTTGACCCGGCAGCCCTTACGCCTATATAGCCGGCGCTAATCGGGATAAGCGGATATACGCAGGGAGTAAAACTTACTAAAACACCCCCAAAAAAAGCGATTAAATAATCGAATGGTCCACCTGATAGGTTCATGTTAAAGGTTTTTTAAGACTTAAGGGATTCATCTATCCATTTAAGATAGGGTTTATAGCCAGCGGCTACAGGCAAGGCTATAATCTCCGGCACCTCATAACTATGCAGGGATTTAACAAGTTTAATTATTTTATTAAAATTTTGTTTTTTGGACTTCGCTATTAAAAGCATTTCTTTTGCCTTATCTGGCTTTCCCTGCCACCAGAAAAAAGACTCTATTTTTAGCGCGATATTTACGCAGGCAGCCAGCTTATTTCTTATAAGACCGGAGGCTATACGCTTTGCTTCTTTTTTATTAGAGACGGTTATAAAAATAACGATATACATTATCCTGAAATACTTTTAGCTAACCTTACAAGCCGCGCTCCCAGGCGTATGCATTCTTTTGTAGTCCTGGCATCAGGAGTTCCGATAGCAGCCGGGCCGTAGTGGTCTCCCTGTGGATCGCCTTGAATAATCATACCATGGATGAGGAAGGCGTTCAAGATATCTAAAATCGTTGTTTCATTTCCTCCGGCAAGGTTACCGCTTGAGGCAAACGCCGCGCCGATTTTACCCTCCAGCCTGCCGTGAAACTTAACCGAATCATCCAGCAGTTTCTTTAATTCAGCGGCCATGGTCCCGTAATAAGTAGGCGAACCAATGACGATAGCGTCGTATTTAAGCAGTTCATCAACCGCAACATCTTTGACGTCTTTAACTAAAACTTCCCCTCCCTCCTTCTTCACTCCCTCGCCGATCAATTCAGCCATCTTTTTGGTATTTCCTGTCCTTGAATAATAAATAATTAATACCTTTTGCATCTTAACCTCCTAAATAAAGCCCTCATCAAGGGGCCCTTCGTCAACTTTTACCTGCCGAATCCTGCCTATCTGGCCGCATATATCAAATATAACCGTGGGCTCCTGCGTTATCAGATTAATCTTGAAGTTATTTCCCTTGCTATCCTGCATATTGTATTCGGCGATTTCCAGGCCTTCCCCGAACTCTGATAAAGAACCTTTTATGCTCTCTTTTGTGCTATTATGCGTGTGTAAAATAAACTCGAGCTTGTAATTCTGCATTATTTTAACATCATTACTGAGATTAATCTGCCGCAGAGCTTTCCTTCCTTGCGAAAAGAAAAAAACTCATCCTTACTACAGGAGGTGCAAATTTCAGGGTCAAAGATATTATCCTCTTTTATTCCGGAATCCAGAAGCTCTTTTTTATTGACGCCGATCAAATCGAAATAATACCTGTTGCCTCTTTTAATCATTCCGGGATCTAAGGACGCGGAAAAATCACTACCTACCTCATAACAACATTTCCTTATTGCCGGGCCGAAATCCGCGCAGAGCTCTTCCGGATTTGTATTAAATTCCCGCTGCATCAATTTAACTGCTTTGCCTGCAATATGTTCTTTGGTGCTGCGCCACCCCGCGTGGATTAAACCGATTGCCTTAAGTGTATAGTCGTACAAAAATATAGAAGGGCAATCTGCGCTAAATACTGCCAGAGGCAGATTTTTGCAGTCGGTAATAAGTCCGTCGGCATCAGGGATTGCGCTCTCGTAAGATAAGGCGCCTTTACCCTTATCGGCTTCCCTTACATATACTATATTAGTCTCATGGCTCTGCTTTGCGCAAATCAGGTCCCGGTAATCTATGCCTAGTAGCGATAAAAAATTTTTCCGGTTGTTCATTGAATCTTTGGTATCGCCGTAGCATAAAGACATGTTCCCGTCGCTGCGCAAACTGAAAGATGAAATAATGGTTTGCTCAGGCATTAATCTCTACGCTTTTTTCGCGCGCCTTATGGCCTTTAATGATTTTTATCTGGTATTTTTTAGCATGCAGGTAGTCTGATAGCAAGGATACAAGCTGCGCATTAGCTTGGCCATTGCAAGCCGGCCTGGTCAAATAAACCTTAAGGTGGTCTCCTTCTTTTTTTACTAAGCTCCTGCTCGCTTTAGGTATTACGCGGATACTTAAAATCACTTTGCTTCAATCTGTTTTTCTTCTTGTATATTATTAAGCCGGTCTGAAAATCTATCCAGGTGCTTCTGGCTGTCGTCGTATTTTGTCTTGGCATTGGAAAGATGTCCGCCCAAAGTGTCAAAATCCTCTTTAAACTTATTTATCTCTACTCCCAGCGTGCTTAAATTCTTTAATATGGCTTTGGCATTCTCTTCTATTTTTAAGCCCTTTAAACCAAGGCAGATCACCTGTAGATACGCATAAAAGGTGTTGGGTGAAACCGGAATGACTTTCTTTGCCATGCTATAGGAAAAAAGGTCCTCTTTAATAATTACTTCGTAATATACATTCTCCGCCGGAATATACATAAGCGCAAAATCATAAGTATTTTCATCCGGAAGGATATATTTTGAGGCGATTTCGTCAACGCGGTTTTTCACATCCTGGATAAATTTTTTACGGTGGGCACCCTTAGACTGTTCGTCAGCCGCATCGAGCAGCTTCTGAAAATTCTCTAAACTAAATTTGGCATCAACGCTGACCAGCCGCTCGCCGAGCCGGATCACCGCATCTACGGCATCGCTTGACTTAAAACGGTATTGCATCTGGTAATGGTCTTTGGGCAAAACCTGGGATAGCAAGTTCTCCAAGAGCGTCTCACCCATCTGCCCCCTGAATTTAGGCGCGCGCAGGAGTTCCTGTAAACTTGAGATATCTTTACCAACTGCATAAATCTGCTTATTGGTTTCTTCAAGCCTGCCCAATTGCTCTTTTACATTACCGAATACGTTTGTTGCGCTAGATAGGTTTTGCCCTATTATCTTATGGGATTCCTGCAGGGTGAGATTCATCTGGTTCAAGCGCTCGTTTACCTGGGAAGATATCTTAAGGACAATAATAACGATAATCGCTAACAAAAATAATGATATGAAACCAATTAGCCAAATCATAGACTTATTATAACACTTTCTGTTATCCCGTTAAAGCAAATAATCGCTTTTTATCCTTTTTATACTCCTAAAAATGTTGGTTTTTACATCGGGGCAGATTTTTTTCAATCCCTTGATGATTCCAGTGACCTTTGTGCGGTTTGAGGCAATGGAATTAGGGCAGGCGCATTTATGGTGCGGAAAATCCAGCTCTTTTGCGAACTTGATAATCATATCCTCATCAACATACGCAAGGGGCCTGATAATAGTTATTTTGCCTTTGAATAATTCCTGCCTGGGGTTCATTGCGGATATCTCACCGTGGAAAAAAATGTTCATTAAAATAGTTTCTATTATATCGTCTTTGTGGTGGCCGAGTGAGACCTTAGTGCAGCCGAAACGGTTGGCAACCTCGAATAAGGTTTTTCTGCGGTTCCAGGCGCACCAGAAACAGGAGATATCTTTGCGTGTCTGGCCTGGCTTTAAAATGGCGATTTTTTCAATATGATAATTTATCCCCTGTTTCTTAAAATACTCCGCCAGAATCTTTGGGTGCTGGCAGGGATACCCCATATCAATATGCACTGCCAGAAGTTCATATTTTACGGGCACAAACTTTCGGCGGTCATTTAATACGCGCAGCATGGTCAGGCTGTCCTTGCCTCCGGAAACAGCAACTGCGATTTTATCCCCTTCAGAAAGCATCTTGTAATCACTGATTGCCTTTCCAACGCGCTTTGAAATATAAAATTCAAGGCCCTGTAATACTCCCATTATATTTTCCTTTAACTGATGAAGCATTTGAAATCTTGAAGTCACAATTTGTGACTTCAAGATGGAGTGGCGTTCGCCGTACCAAGCCACCAACTAAAATTATTTTAAAGTTAGGGACAGTCCTAACTGCTGCAAATGAACCTGACGATTTTCGAGCGAATGCCGATTTTAGCCAATGGAGCTTGAGCTATTTCGGGAATGCCTGTGGAGCGATAGCGACAAAACAGGCATGGCGAAGCTGTTTGAGCCCCGAGTGAGAGCACGAGGGGCGAGTTCAGCAGTCGCCGAAATGCGAAAGAACATTGGCGTGCCCGTATATAAATACATTAGGTTGGGCAAAATCGACTTTGAGCGAGAAAAACGGCAGGGTCATTGAAAATTAGTTATATTCTTCCGGAAGAAGAGATCATCCTACGGATATCTTTATTTACTCTATGCTTTAAGAGTTCTTCAAGGGAGAACGGAATAGCCAGTGACCAGTTCTTGTCGCTGATTATGCCAGGGGTATTAATCCTGTATTGATACGGATCTCCTTTAAAGATATCGGCCAGATACAGCCAGTCAATTACAGTATTTATACAGAATATCGCGCTTGAATTTAAAGTTACCTGCAATGCTCTACGGACAATCTCTGTATCGGATTTCTCACCATAAGGCCCGGATAATTTTAGATGCTTCCAGAGTTTTTCTTTCTCCTGATAGCTATTCAAATACAAATCTATAAAATCTAAAAGATGCTCTTTAGGGAGAGTCCCTGTGCTTTGGGACAGTCCCTCGCCTAAAATAGCTACTAGTTTCTCCACAGAGTCAACGCTATTTAACCAGCGCAATCTGCCGTGACTGGAACGGGTTAAATCAAAGAGTTTATTCTTTACATTGCCAAAATTTATCTGACGCTGGTCGCTACATTTCCTGATAAATAAATCTTCGTCTATAGTTCCTGCCTCATTCTCCCACCAGGCTGGCCAATTAGTGGTATCATGCGTAGATAACATTGCTACGGAAAGGGCGCGGTAATTTTCGGCCCTTAGAAAATCATGACTTATCTTCCAGTCCTTTACCCAGCGCTGAACGTCATTACCAGGTATCCCTAATTCTCTCAGGGTATCTGTGCAAACTTTAGGTATAATTCCTAAGTCCTCTGCGCATAAAAGCATATTTGTATTATCAAGCATGGATAGCAGGATATTTCTGCCATGCGTAAGCCAGCTTGATTCATCGGACGGGAAAAAACTCCCGTTTAACCCTTTATTCTCTATTGGCTCATTAAAAGGAATGCTCCAGATGCGGAACAACCCCACTGCATGGTCTATCCTTAAGATATCATAAAAGTTCTGCGAATATTTGAGTTTTTCTCTTAGGTACCTGTAACCGTCATTTGCTATACTTTCCCAATTGTATGTAGGCATTCCCCAACGCTGCCCCCTGGCGCAATACATATCAGGAGGTGCGCCTGCGGCAAATTGCAATTTAAATAATTCCGGGTGCGCCCAGACATCAGCGCTATCTCTAGATACTAAAATAGGCAGGTCTCCTTTTAGCAGGATTTTTTTGCATCCCGCATACTCTTTTAGCGATTTAAACTGGAGGTAAAGCTGCCACTGAAGCCAGACTTGAAAATCAATCTCTTGTTCATGGCCCTTTTTAAAATCGTTTAAGACCTCCTTGTTGCGGTTTTTAAACCTCAGTTCCCAATCATACCAGGGCCTGCCCTTATGGTATTCCTTAAGCGACATAAAAAGGGCAAAGTCGCTTAGCCAATAGTAATTTTCTTCTATAAAGCCCTTGAGGCCGGAATAATCAGGGCCGCCATTGCCCGCGTAAAGTTCTCTAAGGAATAAAACCTTTGCCTCCTTAATTGCATAATCTAAGCGAGAATTACCGGCAGGAAAAACTTTCTTCAAATTATTTAACTTATTCTCTAGGGGTTTATTTTTAGGTTGATTTATATCTCTTATGCATATGAACATCGGGTCCAATGCAAATGAACTTACTGAATCATAAGGGCAAAATGTCGAGCCTACCTGATTCAGGGGCAAAAGCTGAATTATGGAGTTGCCGGTTAGATGCGCCCAATCTATCAATAGTTTTAAATCCGAAAAATCTCCTACCCCTAAACTTTTTCTTGAGTAAACGGAAAATAAAGGAACGCATACCCCGGATCTTTTATAAGGGCCTATCCTTCTCCAGCCCGCAGCCGAAGCCGTTTTTAACAAATACTCTAAGTTTTCTTTTCGTAACATTATATTATTGTAATCCGTGTAATCCGTGACCTAATCCGTGAAATCTGTGGTTTGAAAACGCTTTCAAATACTTAATTTTTAGGCTTGACTAAACTTGGCTTTTATGGTATATTTTTTATGCTAAAACAATCTGCGAGAATTAAGGCCATCGCCTTAACTCCGGATAAGGCCGTGAAAAACGGCCTTTTTATTTTATGCAGGACTTTTAACGGGCAAATAAAAGTAATCCTATAATTTTGTTAGCCCAGAATATTGATAGCAGCGCTGCCAGCGCCAAAAACGGGCCGTAAGGTATGGTGTGGTCTTTTTTTATCAGAAGGTTTATTACGCCTATAATCAAGCCGAAGAAAGGGGCAATAAAAAAAGTCAGAAGCGCCCTTTGCCAGCCAAGGAAAGCGCCTATCATTGCCAATAATTTTATATCCCCACCCCCCATGGATTCTGTTTCACCTTGAATAGGGGGCCGTTTTAAGAGTTTAAAATAGACCAGGTCAAACAAGGCTCCCGTAATCCAGATAATCCCTCCGCCGACAATTATACCTAAAAAAGAATTAAATACCGGTTTGAAATTAAAAGAGAGCGGATTCAAGTTTACTCCTCTTATAGCGCTAAAGATAAACCCTAAAATCATCCCCCCGACAGAAATTTCATCCGGTATTATGCGCTGCTTTATATCTATGAAGGCTGCTATAATTAAAAGGCAGGCAAAAAGAGTATACACGAAGAAATCGTAGCTTAGGGAGTATTGGCCAAAGAATAATACGAAGGCTAAGGCTGTGATTAGCTCCACAAGCGGATAGCGCAATGAAATTTTTTCACGGCAATAACGGCACCTGCCCCTTAAGGCGATGAAGCTAAAAAAAGGCACATTATCGTATCCGGGTAACCTTTTTTTACAATTAGGGCAATGCGAACGCGGCCAGACTACCGATTGATTCTGAGGCATCCTATGTATACAAACGTTCAAGAAACTTCCCACGATGGAACCGAATATAAAAGCGACTATTTTCCCTAACATAGCTTTTCCTCCAATGCTTTACGCATTAGCTCTTTAGGCGCAATTTCACCGGTCCAGATTTCAAAGGAAAGCATACCCTGGTATAAAAGCATCCCCAGCCCGTTAGATACCAATGCGCCTTTTTCTTTGGCCAATTTTAATAATTTTGTCTCTTTAGGATTGTATATAAGATCATAAACCAAAAGCCCTCTATGCATCTGGCCTTCGCTCACAATTAAGGGATCGGATTCCTTCATGCCTACCGACGTAGCATTAACTAATAAATCGGAATTATTTATATTAAGGCCCTCTATAGAATGCGCCTGGTTGAATTCTATCTCCTTAAAATTTAGTTTTAAATGCGCTAACAGATCTTTAAGTTTTTCCTCTTGAGTGTCATAAATAGTAACCCTCTTTACCCCTGCCTTAGCTAAATACACCGTAACCGCTTTTGCTGCTCCTCCGGCGCCTATGAGGGAAACAGTTTTTCCTTCAGGTGAAAATCCTAAATCCTGCGTAAGGTGTTTTAGGAAGCCTTCTCCGTCGGTATTAAACCCTTCCAATTTATCCTGCGATGCCCTTATGGTGTTAACCGCGCCGATTAACCCTGCCTGAGCTGAGAGCCTATCCAAAAAGGGGATGACTTGTTCCTTATAGGGTATTGTAACATTCAGGCCATAAATATTTTTTTGGGATAGCGATTTAAGGAAGTTTTCTAATTCCTGCGGCTTTAATTCAAAAAGCCCGTATCTTGCGTCTAAATTTAAGGCCTTGAATGCCGCGTTATGCATCAAAGGGGATAGGCTATGTTTGACAGGGTATCCGATAAGGCCGAATATTTTTGGAGAGGGGGTCATTTTTTTAAGACGATCCCGAAAAACATCTTCCAGTGCTCATCCTTAAAATAAGCAAATGGTTCAGTGTAGCTCTGCATAAGCTCGGATGCTATCTCATCTAATGTTAGCTGCCTCATTTTATTGGGCAGGCCCCCCCTTGGAGGAGCCTCTCTGGGGAATCCTGCGTAGATAAAGCGCCAAAACCCATCCCAGTCCCTTTGATTAAAACTTCTGAACGGCTCTCCTATGTAAAGCTTAAGCTCCGTCTCAGTCTCAAGAAGCGTGATAGGCCTGTGCCTTCCAGATTCAGAATCTGCCTGAAAAAAAAGGTTATTAAAATGAATCTCTGCGCTCTCAACTGCAAATACCCAGAAATCTTTAAGCGGGTGCTGATACTTTACGGTAAGGAATAAAACGAGGAATCCTAAAGGTAAAAGAAGCTTAGGAATAATCCTTCTTTTAGGCCGCATATTTATTTACGGAATTCAGGTACGCCAATATCGATGCTTCAATGATATCGGTGCTTGAGCCGCGCCCGGAAAAAATCCTGTCTTTAAATTTAACCCTTAAATTTACTTCTCCGATGGCATCCTTACCCCTGGTAACTGCCTCAAGCCGGTAATCTAATAACTCAACCCTGGCTCCGGTAATCTTATCTATTGCTTTAAAACAAGCGTCAACTGGGCCGTCCCCTGAAGATAAACCCTCAAATGACTTAAGTTTAGCTTTTAACCTTACCGAGGCTTTTGGCTCAACCTCTGTGCCGGAATCAACCCGAAAACTTATCAATTTCCATAACGGCTTAATTATCCTTATCTCATCTTCGACTATAGTAATTAAATCGTCATCAAAAATATTCTTCTTCTTATCTGCTAATTGCTTAAAACGCTGGAATGCCTTATCTAATTGCTTTTTGGTTAAATGAAACCCTAAGGATTTAAGCCTTTCATTAAAAGCGTGCCTGCCCGAATGCTTACCCAATACAAGCCCGAGCCCGTAAAATCCGACATCCTGCGGTTTTATGATTTCATAAGTAGAGCGTTTCTTTATCACGCCGTCCTGATGTATCCCGGCTTCATGCCTGAAAGCGTTTGAGCCGACTATCGCCTTATTAGGCGCGATAACAAAACCGGTCAACTTACTTACCAAGCGGGAGGTTTTATAGATTTCCTTCTTTTTAATGCCTGTATTCAGGTTAGCAAAGATATCTTTTCTGGTGTCTAATGCCATGACAATCTCTTCCAAAGAAGCGTTACCAGCGCGTTCGCCAATCCCGTTTATGGTGCATTCAACCTGGCGCGCGCCGCGCTTTACCGCCTCAAGAGAATTAGCCACCGCAAGCCCTAAATCATTATGACAATGAACGGATATGATTGCCTTGCCTATATTGGGAACGCTTTCTTTGACGGAGGCGATTAACCTTGAGAATTCCTCCGGTTCGGCGTATCCAACAGTATCGGGTAAATTTAACGTAGTTGCCCCTGCATCAATAACTGCCTCAACAACCTTAAAGAGAAATTCGCGCTCGCTTCTTGAGGCATCCTCGGGAGAAAATTCTATATCCCGGCAGTATTTCTTCGCGTACTTGACGCTGGCAACGGCAATCTTAAGTATTTCATCCTCTGCTTTTTGTAGTTTATACTTCATGTGTATCCTGGATGTAGCCAGAAAAACATGGATACGCGGGCGGCGGGAAAACTTTACTGCCTGATAAGCGGCGTCTATATCCTTCTTTAGCGCGCGGGCAAGGCCGCATATGATCGGCCCTTTTATATTCTTTGCAACTGCGCAGACCGCGTCAAAATCCCCTTTTGACGAAACAGGAAACCCCGCCTCAATTACGTCTACGCCCAAATGCGCCAGGCCCTGGGCTATTTCCAATTTTTCATTCTGGTTTAAAGCTGCGCCTGGGGCCTGTTCTCCATCGCGCAGCGTTGTATCAAATATAATTATTTTTTCCATTACTTTTTCATCCAGGGCATCATTTCTCTTAACTGCTTTCCCACCTTCTCGATAAGATGATTATCCCCTTCGGCAATAAGCTTATTAAAATTAGGCCTGCCGTTTTCATTCTCCTTAATCCACTCGCGGGCAAACTTTCCTGATTTTATTTCTTTAAGAATTTTCTGCATTTCTTTACGGGTTTTAGCAGTAATAATTCTCGGGCCTCTGGTAAGGTCTCCGTAGCAGGCGGTATTAGATACGCCCCTGCGCATACCGGATATGCCGCGCTCCTGAATCAAATCGGTAATCAATTTCAACTCATGCAGGACTTCAAAATATGCTATCTCGGGTTGATATCCGGCCTCAATCAGGGTATCAAACCCTGCCTTGATCAACTCTGTAACCCCGCCGCAAAGCACTGCCTGCTCCCCAAAAAGGTCTGTCTCGGTTTCCTCTTCAAAAGTAGTTTCAATTACTCCTGCTGTAGTTGCCTTTAAGGCCTTGGCGTAGGCAAGCGCTAATTGTTTTGCCTGGCCCGACGCATCCTGGAATACCGCTATCAGCGACGGAACACCTTTGCCTTCTTCGTACATCTTCCTGACTAAGGCGCCCGGTCCTTTAGGCGCAACCATAAATACATCTACTTTCTTAGGCGGTTTTATCTGTTTAAAATGGATATTGAAACCGTGGGAAAAACATAATGCCTTTCCTTTTTTTAAATTCGGCTTAATGCTCTCTTGATAAACTTTTGCCTGAACATGGTCCTGAGTAAGTATCTGGATTATATCCCCTGCCTTTGCAGCTTCGGCAGCTAAAACAGGGATAAAGCCATCCTTCTTTGCCTCTTCGTAATTAGGGGTGCCGGCTACTTCCGAGACAACTACATTGCATCCTGAATCACGCAGGCAAAGCGACTGGCCCCTGCCTTGAATACCGTAACCGATAATTGCTATTGTTTTTCCTTTTAACAGATTTAAATCCGCATCCTTGTCGTAATAAATCTTTGCCATTAACCCTCCTAATCAATATGCCAAGGCTATCCTGCCGGTCCTGATAAACGCGCTTATTCCGACATTATTCAGCGCCTCGAGCAATTCTTTTATTTGCGCCTGATCTCCTACTGCCTCGATAATCGCGCTCTCCCCTGCATGCCTGATTATTTTTCCGGCATATTTATTCAGTATGTTTTCCAGCTTTGCTTTTTCCTTAACCGAAAACTTGACCTTGGCTAAAATAAGTTCGCGGTCAACATGCTCTTTTTTAGTAAAATCGGTAACGCTTATGACATCTATGAGCTTATTCAGCTGTTTTTTTATCTGCTCCAGAACTTTTTCATCCTTTGCCTCAACCACAATGGTCATATATGAAACGCTCGGGTCCATGGTTTCGGAAACGGCCAAAGAAGCAATATTATAGCCCCTGGCGCTGAATAAGCCTGCGACCCGCGCTAAGACTCCGAATTTATTTTCAACTAATACTGATATTGTATGCCGCATTTAAGCTAACCCCTCAATCATCCTGTTTAATGCCTCTCCCGCAGGAACCATTGGAAAAACATTCTCCTCCGGCTCTATGCGAAAATCTATGAAGACTGTATTATCTAAGGATAACGCTTTTTCAATGGCAGGCCGCACTTCTTCTTTTTTCATGACAAGTATTCCGGCTGCGCCATAGCTTTCTGCGAGCTTAACGAAATCTGGACTGTAAAGCGCTACTCCGGAATAGCGTTTCTTAAAAAAAAGCTCCTGCCACTGCCTGACCATCCCTAAATAGCCATTATTTAGGATTGCCACTTTAACATTTATCTTGCTTTCCACGCAGGTCGCCAACTCTTGAATGTTCATCTGTATTGAACCGTCCCCTGCGATATCAAATACCTCTTTATCCGGACAGCCCAGCTTAACCCCCATTGCCGCGGGAAAACCGAACCCCATGGTGCCAAGGCCTCCCGATGAAATAAATGTCCGCGGACGGTCATACTTGTACCACTGGCATGACCACATCTGGTTCTGTCCGACTTCAGTGGTAATAATTGCATCTCCTCCGGTGGCCTCAAAAATCTGCTCAATCACATACTGTGGCTTGATCTTACCCGCATCCTTGTAAGACAAAGGGTATTTCTTCTTCCAGCCTGCCACAGTTTTAAGCCAGCCGGATGTATCGGGCGTACCTTTGATCTGGCTTATCAATTCTAGGAGGATATTCTTTGCATCCCCGACTATTGGGATATCAACCCGGATATTCTTGCTTATGGATGAAGGGTCAATGTCAATATGGATGACCTTTGCGTACGGGGCAAAAACATCTATCCTTCCGGTAACCCTATCATCGAAACGCGCGCCTATAGCAATGATTAAATCGGATTCCATAACCGCATGATTTGCATATGCGGTCCCATGCATTCCGAGCATGCCTAAGGAAAGTTCATGCGTCCCCGGGAACCCCCCCAAACCCATAAGCGTCATAGTAACGGGAGCCTGAATCTTCTCGGCTAATTTTTCCAATTCGCGATAAGCGCCGGAGGTAATAACCCCTCCTCCGGCATAAATAATTGGCTTACGGGAAGCGAGAATTAACTTTGCCGCTTTTTTTATTTGTCCGGGATGGCCGAAATAAGTCGGCTTGTAACTGCGTATATCAACTTTTTCAGGCCAGATAAATTCCGTATCCGAAAGCTGGATATCCGAGGGTATATCAATAAGCACCGGCCCGGGCCTGCCAGTTGAAACGATATAAAAGGCCTCGCGGATAATCCTTGCTAACTCTTTAACATCCTTCACTAAGTAATTATGTTTTGTTATAGAACGTGTCACTCCGGTAACATCAGCCTCCTGAAAAGCATCGTTACCTATTAAGGATGTTTTCACCTGGCCGGTAATAGCGATCATGGGGATAGAGTCCATGTAGGCATTGGCAATGCCCGTGGTTAAATTAGTTGCTCCCGGACCAGAAGTAGCAAGGCAGACTCCCACCTTGCCTGTTGCCCTTGAATATCCATCTGCAGCATGCGCAGCACCCTGCTCATGGCGCGTCAAAATAAACCTTATCTTTGAATCATAGAGTTTATCGAATATAGGCAAAACCTGGCCTCCGGGATATCCGAATATAACCTCAACCCCTTCGCGCTTCAGGCATTCTAAAAGTATCTGCGCCCCTATCATTTCAATATTGCTCCTTTATCCGCTGAGCTGACTAATCTGGAATAACGGCTCAAATAACCTGTTTTAATCTTTGGAGGCACGGGTTTCCAGTTTTTAAACCTTTTTGCGATTTCTGCTTTGATTAATCGCGCCTCCAGTTTTCTGTTAGTTATATCGATCTCGATTATATCCCCGTCTTTTAAAATCGCGATCGGGCCCTTTGATGCTGCCTCGGGAGAAATATGGCCGATGCAAGGCCCTTTTGTGCCGCCGGAGAACCTTCCGTCGGTTATCAAGGCCACCGAATCCTCAAGGCCCATACCGACAATTGCCGAAGTAGGAGCGAGCATCTCGCGCATTCCGGGCCCACCCGCAGGGCCTTCATAACGGATAACTATGCAATCGCCCTTTTTTATTTTACGGTTTAAAATCGCCTTCATCGCTTCTTCTTCGCGGTTAAACACCCGCGCCGCGCCGCGAAACTTCATCATCTTCTCATGCACTGCTGACTGTTTAACCACTGCCCCGTTTGGCGCGATATTTCCAAACAAGATAGCGATTCCGCCTTGTTTATGATAGGCTCTGGAAAGCGGGCGGATCACCTCTTCATCAAAAATTTCCGCTTCATCAGCAATAGCGTATATCGACCTACCGCTTAAAGTCATTGTGTTATTCAGCCTATCCTTTAAACGCTTAAGCACTGCGGGAATTCCCCCTGCATATTCTAAGTCCTCCATATAATGCGTGCCTATCGGTTCAAGGCTTGAGATATGCGGGGTGGCTTTACTAATTTTATCAAAAGCCTTAAGGTCCAGATTTATCCCTGCCTCATTTGCAATGGCCATTAAATGCAAAACCGTATTGCTTGAGCCGCCTAAAGCCATATCCACCACAATGGCATTTTCCATTGATTTTTTATTTATGATCTGGCGCGGCGTAATGTTTTTTTTCACTAATTCCACAATGCGCTCGCCGCTTGCCTGCGCAATACGGCGCTTTTTTGCGGAAATTGCCAAAGCAGTCCCGCTTCCCGGCAAAGACATACCCAGGGTTTCTGTTAAACAAGACATAGTATTTGCGGTGTATAAGCCCTGGCAGGACCCTACTCCTGGACAGGCCTCCATTTCTAAACAAACCAGGTCTTCGGAAGAAATTTCTCCCTTTTTGGCGCGGGCAAGCGCCTCATAGGTATCATGGACAAAAGCTAACTTTTGTTTCCTGAAACGCCCGGAAATCATCGGCCCGGCTGTAACGATAATCGCCGGTATATTTAAACGCGCAATTCCCATAAGCATGCCGGGAGTTATCTTGTCGCAATTTGTCAAACAGACAATCCCGTCTAATTGATGCGCATTACAGACTGTCTCGATAGTATCTGCCACTATTTCGCGCAGTGCCAAAGGATAGCACATTCCCAAATGCCCCATGGCAATACCGTCGCAGATACCCGGGATCCCGAAGAAAAATGGAACGCCTCCGCCGTAACAAACCCCGCGCTCAATATAGCGCTCCAAATCGCGCATTCCGATATGGCCGGGGATTAGATCCGTAAAAGAAGTAGCCACTCCGATAAAAGGCCGGCTTAAATCCTTTCTGCTTAAACCAGTAGCATGTAAAAGCGCCCTGTGCGGGACTCTTTCCAAACCCTTTTTTATTTTATCTGATCTCATATTTCCACCTCTTTAGTCCCTGATTTTAGTCGGCGCCTTCTGCGTCGTGAACAACTTCTTTTCCTTCTTCTCGTTTACGCACTATAACGCGTTTTAAGGTTACGTATTTATCCACCAAATCTTTGTTATTTACCGCGTTTAGCTGCTTAAAGAGAAAATCAAATTTATGTTCTATATCAAGCGCAATAGCGCTGCGCACTTCATCCGGCAGGCCCATGATATCTTTTTTAAAGGGCCCAAGCGCCTTCTTTCTAGTTTTATAGAAGAACTGCTCCTCGGTCTCCCCTTCCTTCTTCTCTGAAGCAGCGTTTAATTTTAACCAATCATACATCTTTACCTTTAGTTCGTTTGGAAAATGCCTGCTTTCATAAATCATATTCTGAAATTCCGTTGCCAGATGCACCTCGGCTGCGCCGCATTCAGCAAACTTATGGAATGCCTCGACAGGCAGGGTTGACGCGCCATGCTGCACTGCTCCGGCAAGGCCGTATTCTTTCTTGGCAATCTCAGATAAATTCTTAAGCGTTTCAAAATCTAATTTTACCTGCGCGATAGCCCCATCCGGCAAAACCACCCCTCCGTGTGATGTCCCTGTCTGAACGGAAATCTTGCTTATACCGACTAACCCCTTGCGTAATCTTTCTTTATACCCGGACATAAATGCAGCCAGGTCCTCAGCCGTTGAATTCTTATGCCCCACCTCTCCGATTTCACCGCCCACTGAAACGGTTATCCCCTTTGGCTCTATGCGGCGGATAAATTGAGTCAGCTTTGCGCAAACCTCATAATTACATTCCTGTTGCTTCTTTACATCTTTTTTTGATAAATCTACCAACGTAGAAGAATCAATATCAATATTATAAAATCCTGACGCTAAGCAATCGGCAATTAATGCCTGCAATGCCTCTACCTCTTTCTTGGGATTCTCAAGGAACTTCTTAGCGCTTAACTGGCAGTGGTCTGCCTGAATAAAGACAGGGCCAGCATAACCTTCTTTTATCGCAGCGCCCAAAATTACTCCCGAATATTCCAAGGGAGGCTGATTGGTATAGCCCATTTCTGATTTCGCGATTTCAAATATGAAAGCTCCCGAGCCGTTGCTTTTTGCCACCCTGAATAATGCGGCCGCCAGATCATAGGTCATGCTTCTTAAATTTATTGCCGGCACTGTAAACCCCTGCACCAATTGCGTATTTACCCCCACACCAAAATCTTTGGTGTGGGGGTGTAGCCTATCTTTTATTGCAATTGGTGCGGGGGTGAAGCCGCCGAGTTCGCCTCTTCCGCGCGCAGTATAAAAATCATGAATACTTGAAGGATAAATACCGTTTTTATAAGCGAGAGAAAAAATCTTTTTGGCTAATTTTTTCTTCGCAGCGGAATCATCGCTTATTATCAAATCCATTACAATCTTTTCTACATCCAAAGGCTTCCTGCCCATGCTAAACAACCCCCTACGTTAATACCTTAATCAGGTTATAAATCTCATCGATTTTTATTTCTTTCTTTTTTATCGCAGTTTCAAAATCAACGGTGATAAAATTATGATTATTTAAAGCCACTACTTTATCTTTTGCTCCGTTTAGTAACTGGATAACCGCCTCCTGCCCTAAACGTAATGCTAATTGCCTGCTTGAGGCAGTAGGGCGCCCGCCTCTTTGAATATGCCCTAAAACCACAGCCCGGGTTTCGAGGGTAGTTATTTCGGTTATCTTCTTTGCAATTTCAACTGCAGAGCCCGCGCCTTCAGCCACGATAATAATCCAGCTTAACTTTCCTCTTAAATTCCCGCCCACTATATCATGGCAGATATTAATCAAATCGAATTTCTTCTCGGGAATTATCGCCTCTTCGCATCCTCCGCCGAGAGCGACGCTAAGAGCGATAAATCCGGACTCCCTGCCCATGACCTCAACCACAAAAATCCTTTCCATGGATGTGGCTGTGTCGCGTACCTTGTCAATAGCGCTAAGCGCTGTATTTATTGCTGTATCAAGGCCTATAGTTAAATCTATCCCGTTAATATCATTATCTATTGAAGCCGGGATACCGATACAAGGAATGCCGTATTTCTTATAAAACTCATGCGCTCCGCGAAAACTCCCATTGCCGCCTATAACAATCAGCCCTTCTATAGAATACTTTTTTATAGTATCGAACGCACGCATCTTTCCTTCTTCAGTTAAGAATTCCTTACAGCGCGCGGTTTTTAATATTGTCCCGCCTTCATTGATAATACCTGATACAGAGCGGTGATCAAGTAATTTTACTTCATCATTGATCAGCCCCCACCAGCCGCGGAATACTCCCATAACCTCTACATTTTTACCTGTGGAGCAGCGCACAACAGAGCGTATTGCAGCGTTCATGCCGGGCGCATCACCTCCGGTAGTCAATACTGCGATTCGTTTCATGTGCCTATTTCCCAGCTGGCCAGATATTCCTTTTGTTCAAGGGTTAAGGTATCGATTTTAATCCCGAGTGATTTTAACTTTAGGGCAGCGATATTTTTATCAATATCATCGGGCACCTTGTAAACCTGCTTCCTTAATTTCCTGTGGTTTTTGACCATATATTCGGCTGAGAACGCCTGATTCGCAAAAGACATATCCATAACTGATGCAGGATGGCCTTCTGCTGCGGCAAGATTAATCAGCCGGCCCTCCCCTAAAAGATAAATCCTGCGGCCGTTTCTTAATATATATTCTACGGTAAAATCGCGTATCTGCTTTTTCTTCTTGCTTAACTTCTCTAAAGCAGGTATATCTATCTCAACATTAAAATGCCCGGAGTTTGAAACAATGGCGCCGTCTTTCATTAACGCAAAATGCTCTTTGCCTATCACATTTATATCTCCTGTAACGGTTACGAAGATATCGCCAATACTGGCAGCGCCTTTTATCGGCATTACCCTGAATCCGTCCATATTTGCCTCAAGTGCGCGTAAGGGATCAACTTCAACCACAATAACTTTTGCTCCCTCACCCTTTGCCCTCATCGCTACACCCTTGCCGCACCATCCATAGCCGCAGACAACAAAGTTTGAGCCCGCTATCAATTTGTTAGTTGCCCGGATTATTCCGTCGAGGGTAGATTGCCCTGTTCCATAGCGGTTATCGAATAAATGTTTTGTAAGCGCGTCATTTACGGCGATTATGGGATAACGCAATTTATCCTGTTTCGCCAGTGCGCGTAACCTGATTACTCCGGTAGTTGTCTCTTCTGTTCCTCCTATAATATTACGGTAAGCGGTGAGCGGTGAGCGGTGAACAGTACTCACCAAGTCCGCCCCATCATCCATAGTGATATCCGGCTTAACCGCCAAAACTGCATTTATATGTTGATAATATGTCTTGGTATCCTCGCCCTTAATTGAAAACACCGGCACCTTAAGATTTTTTGCTAAAGAGGCGGCAACATCATCCTGGGTTGAAAGCGGATTGGATGCGCATAGAAAAACTTCTGCGCCTCCTGACTTTAATACCTGCATTAAAACTCCTGTTTCAGTGGTAACATGCAGGCAGGATGCGATCTTTTTTCCTTTTAAAGGTTTCTCCTTTGAGAACCTTTGAGCAATAAGCGCTAATACAGGCATATTATTTGCAGCCCATTCGATTCTTAATGCCCCCTTTTTGGCTAATTTTATATCCTTGATGTCGTAATCCATTTAAACTCCTTTTTTACGTATCTATCACCGCAGCACTTATCTTATTTGGGGACAGTCTCCTTTCAAAGCTTTAGCCTACGCTATGACGGAGGCTATCCCTGTGTGCAGTACTTATCTAGTTATAACCTAGTTGCTTGCTTCTTTAAATCTGCTGCCTTATCGGTTTTCTCCCAGGCAAAGCCCTCATCAGTCCTGCCAAAATGGCCGTAGCAGGCGGTCTTTCTATAAATGGGCTTGAGCAACTCCAGTGATTCTATTATTCCTCTGGGGGTGAGTTTGAAATTCTCACGCACAAGCCTGACTATCTTATCATCGGATAATTTTGCCGAGCCGTAGGTATCAACATAAATAGACAAAGGATCTGCATGCCCGATAACATAAGAAAGCTGGATCATGAACCTATCTGCAAGCCCGGCCGCCACCATATTCTTAGAAATATAGCGGCACATGTACGCCGCAGAACGGTCTACCTTGGTCGGGTCCTTCCCTGAAAAAGCGCCGCCGCCGTGAGGCACAGAGCCGCCGTATGTATCCACGATAATCTTTCTTCCGGTCATCCCGGTGTCGGATTGGGGCCCGCCGACAAGAAACTTTCCGGTCTGGTTTACATAATACTTTGTCTCTTTATCTATCAATTCTTTTAATACGGGCTTGGCAACAAGATCAATAAGCTCGCTTCTTGCTTTATCGGTGATATGCTTACCTGTTTTATCCAATATCTCATCGGTATGCTGACAGGCAAGCACCACGGTATCAACCCGTTTTGGTTTTCCGTTTTCATACTGCACAGTGACTTGTGATTTGCAGTCCGGGCCTAAGTATTTAAGCGTTTGGCTCCTACGCACATCAGCCATGCGTTTGACTAATTTATGCGCCAAAGTAATGGGAAGCGGCATGTATTCCTTGGTCTCATTACAAGCATAACCGAACATTATACCCTGATCCCCAGCGCCACCCAGGTTAACTCCCTGGGCGATATCCGGAGACTGACGGTTAATGGTGTTGACGATTGCGCAGGTATGAAAGTCAAAACCGTATTTAGGATGAGTATAGCCGATACCCTCAATTATCTCCCTGCCTAATTTCTGCATATCAACATAGGCATTGGTGGTGACCTCGCCGCCTACTATCAAAAGCCCCATGGTAACATATGTTTCGCAGGCAACCCTTGCATGCTCAGGGGTAGGATCATCTTTTAATATTTTATCCAATACCCCATCCGATATCTGGTCGCATACCTTATCCGGATGCCCCTCGCCCACTGACTCAGAAGTAAAATAGTGTTTACGCACTGCCATTCAAACCTCCTTAATTTGCCCCCTACTGTATAGCTGCAAATTAATCCCGCAGCTTGCAGGGAAATTGTCGTAGAGAATTTCCCTGCGTTTAAGCAAGGGGTAGGTTATGTTCCTTTTTATTTATCTTGGTGAATTTTTCTTTTGCCAGGTTGTAAAATTTATAATCACCTATATCATACCACGAACCCTCAAATACAAATCCGTAAACCGCAGACCTCTTTGTAAGCCAGTTTATATAGAAACCGGTGGCATCGCGCTTGTTTTCTCTTGAAGCCAGGTATTCCTTAATCAGCTTTAGTTTTGCTTTCGGAAAATAATAAATGCATGTTGCTGCCAGCGTAGATTTTGGTTTATCCGGTTTTTCCTGAAAATCTACTATCCTGTTAAATCTATCCAGTTTGATTACCCCGTATTTTTTGGCCTGGAGCCTGCTCTTGATATCATACGCTCCAATAAGAGGGCTATTCTTTTTTTGGAGCGCAAATGAAAGAAAGCTTTTTAATTCGCTGTCGAAGAGATTATCACCCCCTACCACCAACAAATCATCCTTTATCCGCATTTTATTTATAGCAAAATTCATATCGCCTATTGCCCCGAGTGAGCCTTCTATCGTCTTCGTTAAATCATCTACCAGTGTCAGGCGCTTTCCAAGCTTAAGGCGCTTAGCCCATTTTTTAAAGTAAGATATGAATTTACTGTTTGTAACAACAATGATCTCGTCAATTAAAGGTATAGGCCTTAACTTATCTATTATATAATCTATTATGGGCCTGCCTTCAACCTCAAGGAGCGGCTTTGGGAATCTCTTTGTCAAAGGGTAAAGCCGCGTGGCATAACCTGCCGCTAATATCAATGCCTTCATCTCTTGGCCAATTCGTTTTTTAAATAAGCTACCCTCTCCACAGGAGTGGGGTCTATGCCGTAAAGAACTGCCAGATAATACGAGATAAAATCCCCCGTGTAACAAAGAGAAAATATCCTGCTTAATAGCCCTTCCCCCCGAGACCTGATTTCAATTACCTTCACGCCTTCTTTTTTTAAGATATCCCGCGTTATATCCATCCTTAAAGAAACGCGCGGATGCACCCCCTTATCACGCAGCATTACCACTACAAAATCCTTGAATAATTTCTTGGGGTTTACCCAGCCTACTATCTCATTATGGTTCATCTCCGGAAATACATGGCTTGATGCAAGCGCTTTTGAATTCTCCGCAATCTGAGCGCGCATGCGTATGGAGCAAAAATCAAAATGCACCGAGGGTGAATAGATAACCGTGAACTTATTATACAGTTTTGCAGCAACTGCTTTTGCAATATTATCTTTCAAAGATACCTTAGGGCTTAATGCGTTATCCCTTAATTCTTCCAAAGCCCTTATTGCCTGGTTTATATATGCGGCCTGCTCCTTAATCAACCCTAATTTAGCCAATATTACAAGCGGTATGATACTTTGATAACCAAAGGCGCAGCGCGGAGGAATTCCTTGAGGGATACCGATAAAGGTAATGTTGTGCCCTTGCGCTAATTCCTTTAATTTTCCGCCGGATGAAACCGCAATAATGGTTGCGCCTCTTTTGTGCGCCTCTTTATAAGCGCAAAGCGCCTCCTCGGTATTACCGGAATAGCTGGCTACAAATACAAGCGTCGAGCTATCCACAAAGGCTGGGATTTCATAGTCCCTTGAGACTACTATTGGTATTGAACTTTCAAAATATAAATATGACCTGACAAGGTCAGCGCCTATTGCCGAACCGCCAAGCCCGGTAAAAATTATTTTTGAAAAATCCCTTCGCCCGAATAATATGCCTGCGCCCTCCCCTATGCCTAAAGCTGCGCGGCACTGCCCGGGAAAATCAAGCAGTAAACCCAGCATATCGGATTTATCTAACTTTTTTAAATTCCCCAAAGCCAATCTTTGTTTCTCAGCGCCCTTCATTTCAAAATCTCCCTTAATTTTTTCTGGCTGAACTCCTCGATCTCCCTGCAGGTAGAAAGCCTTAATGCCTTTGCGGCGATATCCTGCGCCTCTCTGAATAAAACCGAACGTATTATATATTTTATCTCAGGGATTACTTGCGGAGGCATGCTGAACTCATCAAGGCCTAGCCCTAAAAGCATTAATACAAAATTCGGTTCGCCTGACATTTCTCCGCACATCCCCACCTTGATCTTTGCCTTATGGCCTGAATCGATTATATTTTTAATCAACCTTAAAACCGCGGGGTGCGCCGGTTCATAAAGATAGGCTACTTTTTCATTCACGCGGTCAACTGCCAGGGAATACTGGATTAAATCATTAGTCCCTATGCTAAAAAAATCCGCTTCCCTGGTTAAAATGTCGGCTGTCATTGCCGCAGAGGGAACTTCAATCATTGCCCCTATCTTAATATCGTCATTATAAGGCGCCTTTCTTAGCTTTAACTCTTGCTTGGCTTCCTTCAGTATTTTGTTTGCCTGCTCTAATTCCTCGATTCCTGAAATCATCGGATACATAAGTTTTAAATCACCATGCACCGAAGCCCTTAATATCGCCCTTAGTTGCAGTTTAAATATATCCGGCCGCGCAAGGCAGAACCTGATAGCGCGCCACCCCAAAAACGGATGCATCTCGGCCGGAATCTGAAATTGGGATAAAAATTTATCCCCCCCTAAATCCAGGGTGCGGATAATAACCGGATGCGGCTTCATTTGTTCTGCAACATATTTATAGGCCTGGTAATGCTCTTCTTCCGTAGGAAGGTCTTTCCTGTTCATATAGAAAAATTCCGTCCTATACAGGCCTATGCCGTACGCGCCATGCTGTTTTACCGAGGGGACCTCTTCGGGAAACTCTATATTTGCATTTATCTCAACTTCCTTTCCGTCAAGCGTAACCGCAGGAAGGTCTTTTGCGGATAGGAATCTTTGCGTGACGCTTATTATTTTTTGTTCCTCCTTGCGGTATTCGCGCAAGGTCTCTTCGTCTGGATCAACGATAACTATCCCCATACTACCGTCGACAATGAGTATATCCTGCGGCCTGATCTTTGTTGTGGCTTCCTCAACACCTACCACCGCAGGTATCTCAAGGGATTTAGCCATGATGGCCGTATGCGAAGTTTTTCCTCCGATATCCGTGACAAAAGCGGTAACGCTCTGTTTATGCATAGCGGCTGTATCCGAGGGCGAAAGGTCATGCGCAACAACAACCACTTTTTCTTTTAAATCAGAGAGCCCTACCCGGACCTTGCCTAAAAGATGCCGCAGGATTCTTTTGCCCACATCATTTATGTCAGCTGCCCTTTCCTTTAAATACTCATCCTCTATCCTAGAAAATACCTCTATGTATTTTTTTAAAACTTCCGAGAAAATATATGCGACGCTTAATTTCTCTCTCTTAAGCCTGGAGATAACTTCTTCAATCAGCATGTGGTCCTCTAAAACCAGAAGATGTGCGTCAAATATCTGCGCCTCTTCCTGGCCAATCTCAGCGCTGATCTTTTTTTGCAGGTCTATGATTTCCCTGCGAGTCTTAATAAGGGATTCCTCAAAAAGTTGAATCTGGATAGGGAGATCTTCATCACGGATTTTCTCTTTAGGGATGACCAATTCCTCCTTGCCTATCTTATAGGCAGGCCCGATGCTTATCCCTGAAGCCGCCGCTATCCCCTTTAGCTTTATCATAAGTCTTCCTCGCTGGTGACAATTTTCTCCAGTTCTAATATCGCAAGCTGGGCATCATGGCCGTCTGCTTCGATTGAAATCGTGCTCCCTTTTTCAGCCCCAAGTATTAGTATGCCCATAATAGATTTTCCGTTTACTTCTTCTTCTTCGCGCTTAACAGTAATACGCGAATCAAATTTATTCGCTATCTGTACAAATAAAGCGGCGGGACGCGCATGTAGCCCCTGCTTATTCTTTACGATTAGTTTTTTTCTTATGACCGCCATATCTTATATCTCATCCATCAACCCCAGGATTATTCTGGCCAAATTTAGCGGGTTATGCCTTATCACGCCATCTTCAATAATCCCGAAATCATCTTCGATAACACGATAACCCATATTTTCTATTTTTTTTCTATCATTGATGACCGGATATGAGCTCTGCTCGGCGTAACGGCTGAGCGTCTCCGGAGGTATCTCACCGGTATTAACGACGCAATAATCAATAACGCGCGGGTGGCTGTGATTTACAAGCACCTTTATATGGTCTGACGCGCAAAAACCATCCGTCTCACCAGGCTGAGTCATCATGTTGCACACATACACTTTAATCGCTCCGGAATTAGCAATCAAGCGCGAAATATCTTTTATAAGAAGATTCGGCACGATGCTGGTATACAAAGAGCCCGGCCCCAAGACAATCATCTGCGCTTCTTCTATTGCCTTTAACGCATCGGGAGTAGCAAGCGATTCAGCAGGGCTTAGCGATACTTTTTCTATCGGCCTGTTGGTCTTTGGAATCTTATTCTCTCCGACCGTAGTAGAGCCATCCTTATGCTGCGCCACCAGGACCACGTTATTCAATGTCGAAGGTATTACCTGCCCCCTTAATGCCAGGACCTTGCTTGTCTCTTTGATTGCTTTTTCGAAATCTCCGGTTAATCTGGTCATCACCGTAATAAAAAGATTGCCGAAACTATGCCCGGAAAGCTCTGATGTCGTATCAAAGCGGAATTGAAACAGGTCGCGCATTAAAGTTGAGGCATCTGCTAAAGCAACCAGGCAATTACGTATGTCGCCCGGGGGCAAAATATCGAATTCCTGGCGAAGCCTGCCAGAAGAACCGCCGTCATCAGCAACCGTAACAATAGCAGAAATATTAGAAGTGTATTCTTTTAGGCCGGTTAATAAAACCGATAACCCTGTCCCGCCCCCAATAGTTACAATCCTTGGGCCCCTACCCAAATGTTTCTTCTGGTATAAAATATCTACTAATTCGCTGTTTCTTGATGAAGGGATGAATGCCGCGATAAAAGAACGCATCATCATCCTGATACCTAATATTAAAATAATAATTCCTGAAACAACTACTATGGTGTCCAATATCTTAATTGCCCAGAATTCTTGGGCGCGTAGGTGCGCTGTCCCAAAAATCAGCAATATCACACCGAAGGCGCTTAAACCAATCCAGCGCTTTACGCCGATTCCCGGGTATAACCACTTCAATATACTGTTAACTACTCTTTTCATCTCGATATTTTAGTCTATTTTAAGGATTTCAAATCTTTTTCTCGTCTTCCTGAGAGATGATCTTGATCACGGCTTTATCATCGGTACAGCCACGTAGGGTATCGCGGAAATACTTGTCTTTTAAGAGGCGTGAAATACGCGCAAGCGCTTTTAAATGCGGGCCCGCAGAATCCTGAGGCGCCACAAGCAAAAAGAATATATGTGCTAATTCTCCGTCTAAAGAATCAAAATCCACGCCTTTTTTAGAAAGGCCAAAAGCGGCTAAAAGATTAGTAACGCAATCTGATTTTGCATGAGGAATAGCAATGCCCTGGCCAATAGCGGTCGAACCCAAAGTCTCCCTGTTGGCCAGCGCATCAATAAGTTTATTCCGGCAGCGCTTTTCTATTTCTCCCGAGCTTATTAAAACATCCACAAGCTCCTTGATAACATCTTCCTTTTTAGTAGCTTTTAAATCTGTTACGATTGCCTTTTTTGACAAAAAATCCATTATCTGCATATGTTTCTCCTTAATTTGCCCTCTCTCTTTATAGCTGCAAATTAATCCCGCAGCTTGCCCCGCAAAATGCGGGGCGTTTAAGCAAGGGATAGGTTATTTATATTTTTTAAAAGCGGGAGACGGGATTCGAACCCGCGACATTAACCTTGGCAAGGTTACGCTCTACCAACTGAGCCACTCCCGCATAATTTCTTTCCGCGTAAATGGTGCGGACGGAGGGATTTGAACCCCCAAGGGTTTCCCCAATAGCTCCTAAGGCTATCGCGTCTGCCAATTTCGCCACGTCCGCGGGTGTTAAAAATTACTTGAGCCTCCCGAGACTTAAAAACCCTTGCTTACTTCAGGTTTTTATCCCAACGAGCATAAAATGCGAGTTGGGGCTGAACTCGGCTGTGCCGAGTTCTCGCTCGGTGTTATAATTTTTTTGAGCCTCCCGAGACTCGAACTCGGCACACGCGGCTTAAAAAGCCGCTGCTCTACCAGATGAGCTAGAGGCCCAAAATTTAAAACTCCAGAATTTCCTTTTCTTTATTCTTTAAAAGTTCGTCTATCTTTACGATATATTTATCCACCGATTTCTGCAGTTCTTCTATGCTGCGGAACTTGTCATCTTCAGAAATAGCCTTGTCTTTTTCTAATTTTTCGACTGCCTCTTTTGCATCGCGCCTTATAGTACGCAACGACACCCTTCCCTCTTCAGACATTTTATGCACGACTTTAGCTAACTCCTGACGCCTCTCTTTTGATAAAGGAGGAAGGGATAAGCGGACCGCCTTTCCGTCGTTAGATGGGGTAATGCCCAGATTGGATTTCATGATTGCCTTTTCAATCTCAGCGATAGCCGTTATATCCCATGGCTGTATCAAAAGTAAATGCGCATCAGGCGCGGAAATGGAAGCGAGCTGTTTTAATAAAGTAGGCGTGCCGTAATAATCTATATGTAAACCCTCTACTAAAGTCGGGCTTGCCCGTCCGGTCCTTATTTCGGAAAATTCCCTGCTCATAGACTCCAATGCCTTTTTCATTTTTTCTTCTGTTTGATGCAAGATTTCTTTGGCAGTCATAGTTTTTGCCTTTCGTTATTGCACAATAGTGCCTATTCTTTGGCCTAACACTACTCTTTTGATATTACCTTCTTTATTCAAATTAAATACAACAATAGGTAATTTGTTATCCATGCATAAACTTATGGCTGTAGCGTCCATAACCTTTAAGCCCTTTTTTAAGACATCTATATATTTTAATCTGTCAAATTTCTTTGCCTTCTTCACTTTCATCGGGTCAGCGGAATAAACACCGTCCACCTTTGTTGCCTTAAGAATCGCATCGGCATTTATCTCCATTGCCCTTAATGCTGCGGCTGTATCGGTGGTAAAGTAAGGATTCCCTGTCCCAGCAACAAATATCACAACGCGCCCTTTTTCCAAATGCCTTATAGCCCTTCTTTTGATATAGGGCTCGGCAACACGCTCCATTTCAATAGCAGTCATTACCCTTGTGGGGACATTTATTTTTTCCAGTGCATCCTGCAGGGCAAGGCCGTTAATCACAGTGCTAAGCATTCCCATATAGTCGGCAACAGACCTGTCCATATCAAGGCCGCGCGAGCCGGTGTTCTCCTGCCCACGGAAAATATTTCCACCGCCAAGAACTATCGCTACATCCACTTTTAATATTTTGATTTCTTTTATCTGATGAGAGAGGGAAACTAAAACAGGCTGGTCAATACCGTGTGGCCTTTTTCCCTGAAGCGCCTCACCGCTTAACTTTAGGAGGATTCTTTTATAAACAGGGTGGTCCATTATTCGCCGATCTTATAACGTATGAACCTGCGTATGAGGATATTCTCGCCTAATTTAGCAACAATGCTCCCAAGATAATCTTTTATACTGATGCTGGGGTCTTTAACAAATGGCTGCTCCAGCAGGCAATTATTCTTATAAAACTCGTCTGGGGTTTTTTCTGCCCCTAAAACATCTTCGGGCACATCCTCCCTCTTTAAATACGAAGGGTTGCAGGCGGCTATCTGCATGGATAAATCCTTGGTGAATTGGCAGAAATCGCTGTTTCGCGCTACAAAATCCGACTCACAGTTTACCTCAACCAACACCCCTATTTTGTTACCCGGGTGAACATAGGCTTCGATGCGGCCTTCCTTAGCTACGCGCTCAGATTTCTTTGCCGCTATTTCTAAACCCTGCTTGCGTAAAATTACAGCTGCCTTATTAATATCGCCCTTTGCTTCCTCAAGCGCTTTTTTACAGTGGGCAACGGATGAACAAGTCATATCTCTTAATTGCTTAATTGCATCAATCGATACTTTCATTTTTAAGACTTAACCCTTTCTTTTAACTCTTCCCTTTTCCTCAAGCCCCTGTTTCGCACGGCCTTTTTTTACAGGCTTAGATCCTTCTTCAAGGGGCGCTTCGGTCTCAACTATCTCTTCGATTTCTTTTATTTTTATCTCTTCTTCAGGAAGCAATGCCGGCTCTACTTCCGATTCCTTCTTCTCTTCTTTTACAGCAACCCCCTCCTGAGAAAGATAAGATAAAAATCTCTTTCTGCCTTCGATTACAGAATCGCTAATAATCGCCGTTACTGCGCCTATGGATTTCGTAGCATCATCATTTCCGGGAATGGGATAAGCGACTAAACTCGGGTCGGAATTCGTATCAATAAGCGCGATTACCGGGATACCCAGCCTGTTTGCTTCGTTAACAGCTGTCTCTTCCTTTTTGGTATCCACCACATACATTGCCTTAGGCATACGCTCCATTTTTACGATTCCGGAGAAATTCTTGTTTAATTTAGCTAATTCCTTTTCAAGCTTAGCAACCTCTTTTTTGGTAAGCTTGGCGAAGGTCCCGTCCTCGCGCATCCTTTCTATATCCTTAAGCCGGTTTATGCTCTTTTTTATGGTAGTGTAGTTTGTAAGGAGCCCTCCGGGCCAGCGCTCGGTAACATAATATACGCCGCAACGTATCGCCTCACTTTTTACAACCTCCTGCGCCTGCTTTTTTGTACCCACAAAGAGTACGAATTCGCCTTTAGAGGTGATATCCAGTATAAAATCCCTGGCGCTATTGATACATTCCTCGGTTTTTTCCAGGTCAATTATGTAAATACCGCTTCTTTCACCGAAGATAAATTTCTTCATTTTGGGATTCCAGCGTTTTTTCTGATGCCCAAAATGCACACCTGCTTCTAATAGTTGCTTTATTAATTCTGATGGCACTTTTTTAATCCTCCCTGTGATTGATTAATGCGGTTGGTTAAATTGAATTGTTAGTATATCATAATATCAATTGTATGCAACTAATTTTATCGTGCACCTAACTAATCTCCTGCATGGAATAAAGCCGTTTATATAAGCCGTCCCTGCTTGAGAGCTCGCTGTGGCTTCCCTCTTCTACTATCCTTCCTCTATCAATAACAACTATCCGGTGAGCGTTTCTTACCGTGGAGAGCCGGTGGGCAATGACAAAAACGGTTCTTCCCTGAATAAGGCGGTCTAGCGCCTCCTGTACAATGCGCTCTGCCTCAGAATCTAACTGCGAGGTTGCTTCATCAAGTATTAAAATCGGAGGATTTTTAAGTAAAGCGCGCGCTATGGCTATCCTCTGGCGCTCCCCGCCCGAAAGCTTCATCCCCCTATCTCCGATAATTGTATCATAACCCTGCGGCAGATGCCTGATAAATTCATGCGCGTGCGCCTGACTGCAGCCTGCTCTATTTCTTTTTGGCTTGAAGCAAGTTTGCCATAAGCAATATTTGCCCTTATAGTGTCATTAAACAATATGGTTTCCTGCGTAACAATACCGATCTGCCGGCGCAGTGATTTTAAGCTAACTTCTTTTATCTCTATGCCGTCAATCAAAATACGCCCTCTTACAGGATCGTAGAAACGCGGTATCAAATCTATAAGAGTGGTTTTCCCTGTGCCGCTGGGGCCCACAACCGCTAACATCTGCCCTCTCTTGACATTCAAGTTTATATCTTTTAATACCTGGTTATCTGCGTAATTGAACCATACATGTTCAAAAATAATATCATTCTTAAACCCTCCTAATTCAAGCGCAGCCGGCTTATCCACCACCGTCGGGTTGGTTTCTAACACCTCGTGGATGCGCTCGCTGGCTGCCATTGCCTGCTGATTCAAAGAATTAACCTGGCTTAATTTCTTAAAAGGCCTGATCATTGATAAAAGGGAACCCAAAAAGAGTCCGAATATGCCGAACGACAACCTTCCGGCAATAACCTCGCCTCCTCCCCAGAAAAAAACGAAAACCCCCGCAATGCAACCTAGAAATTCCGTAACCGGGTTTAAAATGAGCATGCGTTTTATGGACTTCATGGAAATTTTGTAATAATCGCGGTTTACGCGGTTAAACTTCTCTATCTCATAATCCTCCATATTAAAAGCCTTGACAATCCGCGTGCCGATAATTGTTTCGTATAGCAGCGAATTTGTATCTGCCATTTTTTCCTGCGACCTCTTTGAAAGCTTTCTTAAGGCCTTGCCTACCTTAATTATCGGAATACTGATTAAGGGTAGCAGTATAAATGTAAGAAGCGCCATCTTAAAATAAATAAAGAATGTCAGGGAGGTAAAGATAATCACCTGTAAGGTCTGGTAAATCAAGTCGGTTGAGCCGTAGGAAACCGCATTCTCTACGAGTTTTACGTCATTTGTTATCCTAGAGATAAGCTCGCCTCCCCGCTTATTGGTGAAATAGTCAAGGGATAGCGTCTGGATCTTGGCGTAAAGTTTGGCTTTAATATCCCTGACAACCTTTTGCCCTATATCCGACATAAGATAAGCCTGCAAAAAGGCGAATAATCCTTTTAAGAAAAAAAGCGCCAGGATGCCTACTGCCATATAATTTAAAAGCGCGGCCGGCTCGATATTATTGACCTTATCCACTAAGACGGATAAAGGATGAGGCAATTTGGTAGGTATAATGATTTTTTTATTGGTCAGGACCTTGTCAGTAAGCGGGACAAGCATGGCCAGGGAAACTCCGTCAAAGAGCGCGGAAAAAGCCATGCAAACAGTGGCTATTGAGAAACGCCCAATGTACGGCCTGACAAATTTCAGTAACTTCAAATAATCCTTCACCTAAGCTCTTCCTCCATAATCCCAGCCACTTAGGAAGGGCTGGGTCCATCTCTCACTTCTCCTAAAAGGAAAGATATTTTATCATATCAATTGACTTTTGTCGAGCGATTTGCTATGATTTTTAATGAGTCCGCCACAGTTCTTTGGCGGACGAATTAATCCTCCGAAGCCCGTCAGAGGCTATTACAAGTCTATTCCAAGGGCGAAGGAGGATCATCTCTTTGTTTATTATGCAAAAATTAAAAGTGGGCGTGGTTGGCGTAGGCCATCTGGGTAGTATCCATGCCAAAATCTATAAAGAAATCCCGAATTGCTCGCTTAAAGCTATCTGCGATATAGATAAGGAGCGCCTCAGCGCTATTTCCCATGCACTGGCTGTTCCTGCCTACTGCGATTACCGCGAGCTTTTCGGTAAGGTAGACGCTGTAAGCATAGTTGTGCCTACTAAACTACACCAAAAAATAGCTTTTGACCTCCTTAAGCATAAAATCCACGCCCTGGTTGAAAAACCCTTTACCTTGACGCTAAAAGAAGCCGATTCACTGATAAATGAGGCGAAAAAAGAAAAACTGATACTTCAGGTGGGGCATTTAGAAAGGTTTAATTCGGCATTTGCCGCCACATTAAAGCTTATCAAGCGTCCTCGGTTTATTGAATGCCACCGCTTAAGCCCTTTTCCAAACCGCTCGCTTGACGTAGGCGCGGTATTAGATATTATGATTCACGACATCGACATAATCTTAGGCCTTGTCTCTTCTAAAATCAGGAAAGTTGAATCTGTCGGAGTTAATGTGCTTACAAAGTTCGAAGATATCGCCAATGCCAGAATAACTTTTAAAAACGGCTGTGTTGCTAACCTTACTGCCAGCCGCGTGTCAGATGAAGCTATGCGTAAAATCAGAATATTCCAGGAAGATACCTATATATCCCTAAACTACAAAAAAGCCAAGGCAAGCGTTTACAAAAAAGTTGGCCGAAAGATTATAAAAGAAAACCTCCCCATTGAAAAAGAACAGCCTCTGCAAAAAGAGCTGCAATCCTTTGTTGACTGCGTCCTGCGAGGGGAAAAACCCCTGGTATCAGGAAGCGTTGCCAGAGAAGCAATGGCAGTTGCTTTAGAAATCCAAAACCAGATATGGCGCAAAAAAATATTATAATAATTTGTGGCGAGGCATCGGGAGACCTTAACGCAGCAACCATTGCCAAAGAAATATTAAAGTTAAACCGCGATATTAAAATTTACGCCGTGGGAGGAGAACTTCTACGTAGTGCCGGAGCGCAAATTTTATATGACATAAAAGAACTCTCTGTCATGGGGCTTTTCGATGTTTTAAAGAAACTTCCCAAATTCTTCGCTTTAAAAAGATTTCTCCTTGAAAAAATCAGGGAAATAAAACCGCAGGCGCTAATCTTTGTGGATTTTTCAGGATTTAACCTGCGCTTCGCCAAAGAAATTAATAATACTATTCCCGCTATCTATTATATCAGCCCGCAGGTCTGGGCCTCAAGGCAGGGAAGAATTAAAACTTTAAGGAAATACATCTCAAAAATTATCGTGCTTTTTAGGTTTGAAGAGGAATTCTATAAAAAGCATGGGGTGAATGTTGATTTTACAGGGCACCCTCTTGTGGATATCGTAAAAGCCACCATGGATAAAAAAGAATTACTTAGTTCGCTCAAATTCCTGGAAACAAAAATAACCATTGCGCTTCTGCCGGGTTCGCGCAAACAGGAGATAGTAAAAATACTTCCTGTTATGCTAAAAACAGCTCGAATTATCGGCAAAAGAATCGCTGCGCAATTTGTAATCGCAAAATCCCCAAATGTTGGTTGGGATATTTATGACCGTATAATTAAAAAATTTAGTTTGGATTTAAGGGTGCTCGAAGGCAAAACCTACGATTGCCTTAATATATCTTTCTTTGCGCTGGTTGCTTCAGGAACTGCGACACTTGAAGCCGCAATGATGCAGAAACCCTTTGTGATAATTTATAAAATGAGCCTTTTGAATTATATTTTATACAGGCCGCAGATAAAAATACCTTATATAGGAATGGTAAATATCATAGCCAAGAGAAAGATTATCCCTGAATTTATCCAGTTAAAAGCAAGCCCCAAGAGAATATCGGCTGAGGTGTTAAGAATCCTCAAAAATCAAACGGAATTAGAGGAAATGAAAAACAATTTAGGCCTTGTCAAATCCTCGCTCGGTGAACCCGGAGCCGGCCTACGCGCCGCCCAAATAATAATTAACTTCCTCTTTCCACATTTATAAACGTACGCACTTTTCCATGGCTGGTTTTCTTTTTGGTAAAATAAACTTTCCCTGAGCAAAGCGCATACATCGTACCCAGGCCTTTAACATTTGCGCCGGCTTTGTAAAGGTTGACACCCCTCGCCAGTATCTGGCCCGTTTTTACAGGATACCCGCTTGAAACTTTCATCGCCTTATCTTTCTTTGGTGTTGATTTTCCGCCTGCCATTTTATTCTCCCTTTTTTTACGGGTTACGGTATACGGGATGCTTTACCCATGTCCCGTTAACCGTTACCCTCTATCCGTTCCCCGTACCCAATCTTAATCAAGTGAGACCTCTTCATCCTTAACAGGCATATGGACATTTAAGCCCTTATGGGTAAGCATATCGAATAATGCCTGCGATTGTTCCGGGTCGCCATGCACCAGGAATATACGTTTTAAAGGAAGGCACTCTGAGACAAAATTCCAAAGTTCATCTTTGTCGGCATGCCCGGAAAAAGCGTTTATAACCACAACCTGCGCATTAAGTTCATATTCCACTCCGAATATCCTGACAAAGCGCACTCTATCGACTATCCTTTTACCCAAAGTATCGCGCGCCATGTAGCCTACGATAAGTATTGTATTCCTGGTATCTTCGATATTATTTATAAGATGGTGCAGTATCCTTCCGGATTCGCACATTCCGCTTCCTGAAATAATAACCATCGGCCGCTTATCGTTATTGAGCGCCTTGGACTCTTTCTGGTCGCGAATATAACGAAGGCTTAAGAACCCAAAAGGGTTTTTGCCTCCGTTAATAGCCTCGCGGGTTTCTTTATCCATATAATCCGGATGAGATTGAAATACCTCTGTTATGTTTGTGGCTAAAGGGCTATCCACATATATGGGGATAGGCGGTATTGCTTTTTCTTTCAGGAGTTCGTTTAAAAAATATATTACCTCCTGCGTGCGTTCAAGCGTAAATGAGGGGATAAGTATCTTGCCTTTTCGCTCAATGGTCTGGTTTATGGCTTCCTTCAATTTCACTTTTGCGTCTTCAATAGGCGCATGCTGCCTTCCGCCATAGGTGCTCTCTAAAATCAGGTAATCAAGGCCCTTGATAAAAGTTGGGTCATTGAGTATGGGTAGCCCTTTTCTTCCCAGGTCAACAGCATACCCCAAACGTATTGATTTTGCATTATCCTTTATATCAAGAACAACTATTGCCGAGCCTAAAATATGTCCGGCATCGAAAAGTGTGGCAAAAATATTCCTGGCAATGCATATTTTCTGTTTGTAAGATACGGGGTGTATCTTTTTTGCGCTCCTGCTTGCTTCTCTCTGTGTGTATAGCGGTTTTCTTAACGGCAGGGCTAATCTTCTGTTTATTTTATTAACGTAGCGAACATCCTCTTCCTGAATCTTGCCTGAATCCTCGAGCATTAACTTGCATAGGTCCTTGGTAGCAGAGGTTGCGTACATTTTTCCGCGGAAGCCTTTTTTGAATAAACTAGGGAGATTTCCGCAATGGTCTATATGCGCATGGGATAATAAAAGCGAGTTTACAGCGCAGACGTTATAATGGAAATCCGTGTTGGCCTTATAGGATTCATCGCGGCGGCCCTGGAACAATCCTACATCTAGAAGGACTTTTGATTTATCCTGAGAGATAAGGTGGCTTGAGCCTGTGACGGTGCGCACACCGCCTAAGAATTTTAAACTGATTGGCATTTAATCCTTCTCTTCTATTTTTAAAACAACTAAAATTATTAATAATAAGTACACCAGGCTAAAAAGCAAAAGGGTCTTATTATGAAGGAAGTATTCAACCAAGGCAGAGGGATTGTTGATTATATTCTTTCCTACCCCGTAGAGTATATACTGTATCCAAAACATCTTAACCGGAGAGCCGATGACAACCGCTCCTAAGTATTTGCGGAAAGCGATTTGTGTAAGGCCGGCGCCCAAATCCAGGAACCTATACGGTATAAGCGGGGCTGCCCTGAATATAAAAAGCCAGAAAAAATTTATCCTGCCAAGCTTTTCATCCAGGTGTTTATATTTTTCAGGGATGTTTTTTTCTACATATGCCCTTCCAAAGCGCCGAGCAATGTGGAATAATATGCTTGCGTTTATTATTTCCGCTATACATATGAATACCGTGCTAAGGCCGGCGCCGAATAAAACCGCCCCTGAAAGCCAGAATACATCTTTTGAGAAGAATATAAAGAAGGTGATGATTACATAAAGCAGGATATACAATATACCGCTGTAAAGTAACGGGTATCTTCTTAACGATTCTTCTATTACCCGGGCATCAAACGTCAGAAACCTTCCAAAATACCAAAGGGATGCTAAAACCAGCGCTAACGCTAAAAATTCAATCTCGTATTTTTCTCTTTTATTCACCCCCGCACCTTCTTTCGTATTTAACTCTCTTTACTTCGCTGAATTTAAAATTACCGAATACAAAGAAGGTGCGGGGGTTCATGTATTATTTGTCGTAGGTAGAATAATAATACGGCGTAAA
>Ga0105164_10000295_pt1 | contig 37422 bp, 38 predicted proteins | sample VDWuncwatermetaG_FD_89674 | JGI IMG/M metagenome (GOLD analysis project Ga0105164, IMG submission 89674) | Wastewater microbial communities from Netherlands to study Microbial Dark Matter (Phase II) - VDW unchlorinated drinking water | ecosystem: Environmental > Aquatic > Freshwater > Drinking...
ATCACCGACCTGCATATTGACCGATATTGCCCGCGTCACGATCGCATCGTCGACACTGTGAAGGAGCTTCATCCGGATTGGATTTTTATCACCGGGGACCTGCTCAACGTTCCCGAAGGACTTTCTCATCTCTTTCGATTCCTCGAACAGCTACGCGCCATAGCCCCCATCTACATGACGCTAGGCAATCATGACCATTACAGTGGTGTGCCGGTAGCAGAGTATGCCGAACTGGCCCATCGACACAAGGTCACGTTGCTGGTGAATCAAAGCGCCATCGTGTCAGCGGGGAAAGGAGAACTTGCGATTGTTGGCGTCGATGACCCATCGCTTCATCGTGCGGATCTTCGATGTGTCCCGCCTCGCGCCGAGTCACGCTTTACTGTGCTGCTCGCCCATGCCCCCAACATCCTCGACTATGTGGAAGATCATCATGCCATTGACCTAATCCTCTGCGGACATAGCCATGGAGGGCAGTGGAAAGTGCCTGGAATCCCCACCTTCTGGCTTCCTCCTGGCTGTAATGGTCGCGTGGACGGGTGGCACGAATCCGGCCCACACAGACTGTACGTCAACCGAGGGTTAGGGTGGTCGTTCCTCCCATTTCGTTTGAACTGCCGGCCTGAGATTGCGGTGCTTGAGTGGGTGCGGGAATAGGTCGAGCTGCAAGCTGTATGATCGTCATTCTCGCATCCGTTCCAGCGCTTCCCGGGCTCGACTTCTGACAGTTTGGTCCCAATCCTGTTCCATGACCACTTTCAGTCGCTCACGTGTGTCAGTTGCCCGGAGTCGTCCCAGCCCCAAGGCGGCGCAGGACCGCACGTAGGCATGGTCATCTTCCAGGGCCTTCACGAGCAACGGCACCACCGATAGATCTTGCAACGAGCCTAGATGACTGGCTGCCATGCCCCTAATGCGATGCTGTTCATCACCCAACGCTCGTTGTAGGGTGGTGATAAAAAGCTGCTTCAAGGCTGGCACTGCCGATTGAAGCCCATCGACGCGATACGCATTGACTTCAAGCAAGGTAAACGCAAGATCGAGTCGTTTGTCCTGGACGGTTTCTCGCTCGAACAGCGATAGGAGTCTGGCTCGCTCGCGAGACTTTTTGCGGCGACGGTGGAGCGATCTTAGCGAAATGAACAGCAGGCCGAGAGCCACAAGCCTGATCGTAGCCATTGGCACAGCCTGATCGACGATATAGTCTTGGGTCTCAACCGATAATCGTTTCCAGACCCACACGCCGGTCACGATGAGGCCGAGTAGTACGGCTAGCAGGGTCAGGTTGGCTTGCCCTTGATCGCGATGGTCCACCATACGGCGGAGATCATACGAACGTGAAGGAGGGGCCGTCAATGAAGGGAGTCTGGAGGAAACCAACGGCTTGACCTAGGTTTCCCGTTGTGACTATTCTGCGAAAACATTAGCGTCCGGTGTGTTGCCTATGAGACTTACCATTCTTGGCTCCGGGACCAATGTGCATCCCACCCGTGCCGCGGCCGGGTATCTGGTGCGCACGGACCAGAACATCCTCCTCGATTTCGGCCCCCGCACCTTGATGAACCTGATCAAAACCGGTGTGAATCGACACAAGATCACGCACATCCTGTTCTCGCATTTTCACGCCGATCACTTTTCTGATTTCATCACTTTCTTTTTCGATGCGATCATCTATGCCAAATACGGAGGAGGGCATCGCCCAGGGATGACGCTGATCGGGCCGAAGGGGACGATCCGTCTCTTACGGTCGATCATGCGCAGTTTCCCGAGTTTTGACTCAGCTCCATTCCGCGTGACCTTGCGCGAGGTATCCAGCAAGCCGTTCATGATCGGAGAGACTCGTATCGTGCCCAACCCAGTGGTCCACGTACCAGACCTCTCATCCGTCGGCTATCGGATCGAGTACCGGGGGAAGGCGATCGTGTATTCTGGAGATACGCAATATTGTGATGCGCTTATCCGACTATGCACAGATGCCGACTTGGCCGTGCTCGATTGTTCATTTCCAGCAAACAAGCCTGGCCCCGCCCATCTGCACGCTGGACAGTGTGGTCAGGTGGCGAAGGAGGCCGGGGTAGGCCAACTTGTTCTCTCGCATTTCTATCCAATTGCGGATCGATACGACGTCAGGGTTCAAGCGGCTGAGCAGTACGGTGGCAAGATTTGGAAGGGGAAGGATCTGCTGACGATTCGAGTCTAGCCTGTCAGGGTGTTGAAAAAGTCCGCGAGCTTTGTTCTCGCATTGCTCAGAGGCTCAACGTACGGTACTGAGTACGCTTCGCCTCTTCGCTCGCTGCGGCCGCGCTGGCGGCCATTTTGAACACCCTGCTCGATGCGGCAAGGAGTGTCCGTTATAGCCCTTCTTCGCGAGGAGCGCCGCCCAAGATCTCGATGAATTTTGTCAGGCGAGCGGTCTTTCCCTCTTCTCCTGACTTGGAGTAGATCGCCAAGAGATTTTTGATCATGCGAGACAGAATGGCTTGAACCGGACTTTTTTGGAGATACTTCTCATCAAACCCGTATCCGGCCTCGGTCAGAAAGCGAGCGCAGTTTTTTTCGGTGAGCAAGGCGCCACCGTTGAAGCAGTCGATGAAAATCTTATAGCGATCAGACTCGTACTTCACCAAGAAATGCCCCGGCATGCCGACGCCATACAGCGGGAGTGCCAAACGCTGTCCGATCAAGAGATAGACGGCTGACAAGCTGATGGGGATACCGACTCGCCGATCCATGACGCAGTTGACGTAGCTGTTCTCAATTTCATAGTAGTTTTTAGTATTTCCCTTAAACCCTTGTTCGGTGAACAGGTATCGGTTGAGTGCGTTGACGGCCTCTTCACCGGACGCTCGATAGCCAATCCGCGCTCGAACTTCGTCTGCCATGGTATCGAGCTGATCACGATAACGAGCGACATCAAGGGCAGGATAGGCATAACGGGCGATCAGGAAGGCGCCGGCTTCGAGGCTCATCGCGTCGTCCGTGAGGGACGTCAGGCTCGCTAGTTCATCCTCCAGCTTGCTGCCTCGGATTTCCTCTAGGACGGACGCGATCCGATCGGCCATTTCAGGTTGCTCAATTTCCGCCTCCTGGAGAAGCGGGACGGCCGATGGGCCGATATCGATGAGCCTCCCGCTGATGGTACGGACAATTCGGTCGTCCTCATCGGACAACAGGCGAATCAGCGCACGAATTTGATTCTCCGGCATCATCTCCTTCGACTCTCCGTCGCACACAGGCTGACGTCTGGAGGCATTGAGATCATGATCTGACGGATTCTGCCGTCAGTCAAGCGATCCACGGTTCGGGGTGAGGTTACCCCATGGCACGGCGGAACGCCTTGGCCCCGCCGTACAGACAGAGGGCATCGAACACCAGCATGACCAAAACCACCATCCCGATGTGTGGCAAGGCTTCAGTCCAGCCGGACAGAATTAACGGCCGCACGGCATCGATCGCCCAGGTCATCGGGTTGAATTGCGCCAGAAAACTCATCCAGCCTGGCATCGCCGTCAGCGGGACCAATGCGGAACTGAGGAAAATCATCGGCAGCGAAAGAAATCCCAAGACGGAAAAGAAATCACCGTGACTTTTCACGGAGAAGGCCATGGCCATGGAGATGGCCGTCAGGCCGACACCGAACATCATGCCGATCAGCAGAATCATGGCCACCCCTAGGATGCCGGTCGCGGGGTGAACGCCGAAGAGGTAGGAGACGCCAAGAATCACAAGGACTTGCATCGACGTAATGGCCATGACGAAAATAAAACGGCTCAGGATGACGGAGGTTCGATGGATCGGCGTGGACATCAACCGCTCGAGGAACCCGTTTTCCTTGTCGAACAGCAGATCGACCCCGCCGGCCAAGCCATTGTTCAAGACCGTCATAACGACGACCCCGGCCGCGAGGAAGCTGATGTAGTTGGGAGCCTGCGTGACCTGTGTGTCTGCGGCCCGTTGAAACAGGTTTCCGAAGAAGATAAGCCAGAACAGCATCGGCTGCACCAAGGTGAACAGCATGCTGAATTTTTCCCGGCTCAATCGCCGAACCCACCGCATCGTCAACGCGCTGATTTCTTGCCAGTAGTGCGCCACATGACTCCTTTATACCGTCTCAGATTCCGGGATAGATTCGGTGATGGCCCGTCCCGTATGTGCGATGAACACATCGTCCAAGCGCGGACGGTTATATTGAATAAACTCGATGTTACAACCTAATCGATTGGCCGATTCGAGAATGGTGGGCAATGCTTTTTCAGGGGATTCCACTCTGATATCCAAACCCTTGGTGGTTGCCCGCACGGCCTTGATCGCAGGCCGATCTTTGAGCGCGGACTCTAACGAATGAATCCGGTCGGTCTCTTTCAAGGTCAGGGACACAATGTCTCCACCGAGGGCAATTTTGAGCTCGACTGGTGAGCCTAGCGTTTTGATCTTGCCCCCGTCGATAATCGCGAGTCGATCGCAGAGTTGATCGGCCTCATCCAGATAGTTGGTCGTCATCACAATCGTCATCCCACGGGCTTTGAGCATTCGAACGTACTCCCAAATCCGGAGACGGCTTTGTACGTCGAGGCCGAGTGTGGGCTCGTCAAGAAACAAGACTTTGGGGTTAGGCAGCAATCCACAGGCGATATCGAGCTTGCGCTTCATCCCACCGGAATAGGTCTTGGCCGGCCGGTCCGCATGGGCCTCCAGTTCGACCAGTGTGAGCAGTTCTGCGATGCGTTTGGCCGCTTCTTCTTTCGTCAGATGATAGAGCGCGCCCAGCAATTGTAAGTGTTCACGTCCGGTGAGGAACCGGTCGATCGCGCGTTCTTGAGGCACGTACCCGATGAGGGTCCGAACCTTGTCCGCATCGCGTACCGTATCGTACCCCATGACCGTCGCCGTGCCCGATGTCGGGTGCAGCAAGGTGATGAGGGTGCGAAGCGTGGTGCTCTTGCCTGCGCCGTTCGGTCCCAGCAGGCCAAAAATCTCTCCTGCGTAGACTTGGAACGAGAGGTCATCGACAGCCCTATAGCTGTCATAGGTTTTGCTCAGATGGCTGACGTCGATTGCGATGGTCCGATCCATTTAGTCCAAGCCCTTTATGCCGTGAGGTTCGTGGAGCATGAATTGAACCAGATCGTTCAATCGACGAGCTCGTTGGTGGAGCCCATCCGCTTCCAGTAAAAATTGTTTTTCCAAGGGGGTACAGTCCAAATAGGTTGAGAGAGTATTGACCAAAACTTCATCACTGACTTCTTCGCGAAAAAACCCTTGCCACGCCGCACTATCTTCTCTCGCCTGAAGGTACCGTCCAAGCACATCGACCAGCGCTTGCCGAACGCCTTTGGCCAGCCCCTCGGTGGCGCACATGGGCGTGACCTGAATCGTCGCTTCGCGATAGGGCTTGTCGAAGTGTTCTTCGGAAATCTCGCACCGTTCGAGCCCTTGTAGCAAGATGTTGGAGCGCCCGTCCGGCAAGGGTTGCACGCTCACGATCCGTCCGATGCATAGCGCGGGATAGATGGCTGGATTCCCATAGTAGTCCGGCTCCCACCCTTCTTTCAGCAGCGCCATGGCAATACATTGACCGCCCATTGTCACATCAGCGATCATCCGGCGATAGCGTGGCTCAAAAATGTGGAGCGGCAGATTCGTCCTGGGGAAAAAGACCACGTTTGGTAACGGAAACACCGGAAGGCGATCGGGAATTGGAAACGGTTCGACATGTTTGGACGAACTCCAATCAGACGGCCCCCGCTGATGATCAGCCTGCATGGCTCACGATAGCTGACACGTGTGAAAATTGTCAACGCCGTTTGCTCGGCGTCGAGCCAAGAGCAAATTCGAAACATCGCTCTGAGACAGTCGATTGGTTCATAGGTCGGATGCGTGATATAAACGATGCACCGGGAGGGCTCAGGTTACGTGATCCATTTACAATTGGCTGACGAGACAAGGCAGCGCGTGACAGACTGGGGACGGATCCTCATGGTAGTCCCTGTCTTGCTGAGCCTGACTTTGCCGACGGCGCTCGCCGCAAGTCCGGCTTCCGCACCCTTTCAACCGGCGACTGCCGGCTATCGGTACGAGTTTCCCAGAGACCATGGATCGCATGCTCGCTATCGAACCGAGTGGTGGTACTACACAGGCCATCTGCGGTCGAAAAACGGACGAGCATTTGGCTTTGAATTGACCTTCTTCCGTCGAGGGGTGCCGCCTGACGAAATCAAAACTCTGCCGTCCAAATGGTCGATCAGCCACCTCTATCTGGCCCACTTTGCCGTGACCGATATCAACGGGAAGAAATTTCATTTCTCGGAAAAGTTCAGCCGGGATGGGTTGGGGAAGGCCGGTGCCGATGAGTCGCGGCTTCGCGTCTGGATCGATGATTGGCGCGCGGAGGCTGCCACGGACTCGACGGGCTCTCATACCGTGGTCGCCCACGACGAAACCCATTCGCTCGCCCTCACACTCCAACCGGCCAAGCCGCTCGTCACCCACGGCGCAGCAGGTATCAGCCGAAAAGGGAAAGATGTCAGTCAAGCCTCTCACTACTATTCGTTTACCAGACTCGTGACAACGGGCAGCCTGACGATCGACGGCGAACAGTTCGAAGTGACGGGTCTGACCTGGATGGACCATGAATTCGGGTCGACCGAACTCGGGACGGATCAAGTCGGATGGGACTGGTTCAGTATCCAATTGGAGGACGACACCGAGCTCATGCTGTATCGGATGCGGCGGAAAGATGGCTCGTCCGATCTGGCTTCCAGCGGGACCGCCGTGTCGCCGGATGGACGCACGCGACACCTGGAGGTGACCGACTTTCAGATCGAATCCACCGCAACCTGGACTAGTCCTGATAGTAAGGCCACGTATCCCAGCCGATGGAAGCTGACATTCCCGTCGCTCGGCCTAGTGCTGGATGTCACGCCGCTGCTCGCGGATCAGGAACTACGCACCTCGCGCAGCACCAAGGTCTCCTATTGGGAAGGAGCGGTGGCGGTGACCGGGACTAAGCAAGGCAAACCCGTGAAAGGCCAAGGCTACGTCGAGCTAACCGGCTACGTTGAACGCCTCAAGCTGTAGGGGAAGACTGGTTAGTCGTCTTCCATCCGATCCGCCACGCGATCCCATTCCTTAATGGCTGGCTTCACGTGGTGATCGAGATAGGTCAAAGCAGCGTCCCAGACTCAGGGAGTTTTGTTCGCTTCCGCTTCTTAATCATGACGTTTCCTCTTGGCGCAAAATCTTTCAAATTGATCCCTGCTGGAATTGGGGTGTGGGACTGGGTATTTCAGGTTTCATAACACTTTTACTTAGAACACCAGAGCCCGATTCCATCGTTTGAGATTGCTCCTGTAGCTTGGTAACTGCCAGCATAATCTTGCTTGCCTGCTCTACGCTTGCCTTGTCGGACTCTTCTCCGGCCAGAATCCGTCGCAACTCCTTCAATAATTCAGTCTCTAGGACATCGAGTAGCTGGTAACAGCCTGCATCACCATACTTATCGATGTAGGAGCTATACGCAGGCAATGCAGCCTTAGTGGTGGCGGTAACGTGATCGGCTTTCAAGAGGTCTCCAGGAAGTCCACTCTTAAGAATGTGTAACCTGGCTACGGCACCGAGCAGGATTGCCTGGTAGGCAGAGAACAAAGCCCAAGCTAAGTCAGAAATGAATGGGCGAGATTTATGTGCATCTGTTTTTTGAAGCTTTTCAGGGGGACATGTGTTCGCTATTGTTTCAAAGAATTTCCTAGTAGTCGGATCGAGCGTTGCTTTCTCTAAAGCCCACTCATATTTTACGCATGCCACCATGGAGGCTGGCATTTTAAGTGGAGCCAACTTCTCAATTGCGTCCCATAGTTGTTCAATAGCTTCCACGCGACGTTTATCAACCACTGCCTGCCTGCTTATGAGTCCTGATAGTGCGCCACTTCTCAAGGCCTCGATTTGACTTTCTTTCGCGCGGAGGTCTGCTTTGAAACCCTCTTCACTTTTCCGCAGATCTGCTCGGAATGACTCAAGTTTCTCATTGAATTCGTGCTGAACGCTAGCTCTAAGTCGCGTTTCAATTACGCTTCGAAACAACCATGCTAGGGCTGCGATGAGTCCTACGGAGGAGAATGTAGAAAAAACCCAATCAAGGAATGTCACGTTTCATCGTTCCGATACGAAATACATTATTGCCAATAAACACGGATATGTTTGAGACTCTATGTGCCTCCATTGGCTGTGTCAGTCGAATCACTTGCTCGGCCTGCGTGAAAAGATGACGCTGCCGCAAACTTGGCCTGGGAAAGGCCGCTCATCAATCGCACGCGAATAACGTAGGACTTCGCTTCAACGTTGGTCCGCTTTCCTTATTCCGGCTTTGATCTCCCGCACATCGTCCAGGACTTCTTGCCACACATCGCGTTTGGCCTCGAATTTAGCGAGCGCCTTATCGGTCAGCTTCTTACTCGTTCGCAATGCTTCCGATAATTGCGGCATCTTTGCGTTCCCTAGCCCGTTGTGTCACTGATCTCGACGATCATCTCTCCTGCCTTGAGGAGAGGCTCTGCTACCGGCCATGCCTTTGCGAGGATGGTCATCAGTTTACTATTGGATGTGTTCCCGCATCTAACCCACAAGATCTGAGGCGGTGCTCCGAGTTGGGTGACGAGATCAATCATGTCGCTGTCCTTTGTCAGGATAATCGCTTTCGCGTCTTTTGCGGTCAGAAAGATGTCTCGATCCCGTGCATCACGCAGACGTAGGTCTCTCGCTGCCACGGCGTCCACGCCATAGGTGGAACTGAGCCATTGAGCAATTACTGGAGAGAGCTGCGCATCTACCCAGATCTTCACGCTGCGAGAATGGGATGATTGAGTCGGCTGCTGGCAAATCTAAGGCAGGCAGAAATATCTTCCGCTTCGAGGTCCGGCAATTCTTCAAGGACTTGCTGCTGAGAAAGGCCGGCAGCAAGTAAATCCAGCACATCCACTACCCGAATCCGCATCCCGCGAATACAGGGTCTCCCACCGCATTGCTCTGGATTGACGGTAATGCGTTCGACTAGTTCGGCCATGATAGATGTCTTCTGGTCGAAGAAGCTCCTAGGATCTGACAACAACCCCGCAAACCCTGTGACTTTGAAGTCTACTGAAATGCCTAATTATTATCAACCAAAGCGTGCAGCACGAGACAAGATCTCTGGAGTTGGAGAAATATTAGCGATCAGCGCTTCTGCTTGACTCATCGTCAATTCCTATGATTAGGTCCCGCACCACGATGAAGCTATTTCGTTCACTCCTTAGCCTCAGCCTGTTTGGGTTCTTCTTGTTCTCCAATGGCTGCCAAAAGGAGAGCGAGTCGGTTGTCTCAATCGCGCTCCATCCAACGAACGCAAATATTCTCTACGTCGCCACGAACGATGCGGTCTACAAGTCCCGCGATGGCGGTGGGACCTGGGAGCGATTCCCGAGTTTCAGTGCGCGCCGGGTGACGACGCTGGCGCTTGATCCGCTCCTGTCTGCCACGATCTACGCCGACTGCGATGGGAGACCTGGTGTAAAGGCCTTGTTGATCCCAATTTGGGATCGTGATAGAGTGGCTCGTGCGCATCATTGCTAAGCGGACGCTACGGAACTTCTGGAAGCGATACCCAAAGGCCAAGGGTCCTTTGGAAGCCTGGCACCAGGAGGTCGCGCATGCCGATTGGATATCCCCATCGGCTGTCAAAGCGCACTTTCGTTCGGCCAGCGTCCTGCAGGGCAATCGGGTCGTCTTCAACGTGGCGGGGAATCAGTACCGGCTTATCGTGAAGATCAATTACCCGTACCGAGTAGTGTATATCCGATTCATCGGCACACACGCTGAGTATGATGCGATCGATGTGACGATTATCTAAAAGACGAGGAGGCGACATGATTATTGCTCCGATCAAAACAGCCCGAGACTATGACCGGACGTTAACTCGTATTGAACAACTGATGGAGGCGAAGCCAGGCACGAAGGCTGGTGACGAGCTGGACGTACTCACGACGCTCGTCGAGGCGTACGAAGCGAAACATCACGCGATTTATCCTCCCGACCCGATCGAGGCGATCACATTTCGGATGGATCAACTCGGCATGACGCGGAAAGATTTAGAGACGGTACTGGGTGGGCGAGGACGTGTGTCGGAAATCCTGACGAAGAAGCGAAATCTCTCGCTTGAGATGATTCGTCGACTCCACCGCAAGTTGCACATCCCCCTGGAAAGCCTTATCGGCACGGCGGCCTAACCACTCTTTCACCTCGCCACCGATGGCGTTCAGCCCTTCCGGCTTGACGCCCGTCAGATCCCTGTGATTAGGTCCCACCACCATGCGACTGCGTCACACTGTCCGTACGCTGGCCTTGATCACGCTCCTGACTTCCGTTCTCGGCTGCCAGAAAGAGAGCGAGTCCGTCGTGTCGATTGCGCTCCATCCGACGAACGCCAATATTCTCTACGTGGCGACGAACGATGCAGTCTACAAATCACGAGATGGCGGTGGGACTTGGGAGCGATTCCCAAGTTTCAGTGCGCGCCGGGTGACGACGCTCGCGCTTGATCCGCTCCTGCCTGCCACGATCTATGCCGGCACAATGGGGGACGCGGTGTACAAGAGTCCGGATGGCGGGCAACATTGGCTGCCGCATAATGTCGGCTTGAAGGAACATGTGTCGTTCGTGAATCAGTTCGTGTTCCATCCGATAGTGAGCGAGAAGATCTATATCGCCACGACTGTGGGCGCGTTCTATACGAAGGACGCAGGCCGGGAATGGGAAGAACGGATGAACGGGATGAAGGAAGTTCACATTGTGACGGCCATCGCCATGAATCCCAAAGCCCATACTACCCTGTACGGCGGAACAACGGGCGGGATGTATCGCTCTGAGGATGGAGCGATGTCCTGGAAAAGGATCAACAACGGGTTGATTCCCGAGAGCGAGCTGATGGCGTCGATGGCGTTGGGCGTGAATGCCATTGAAATCGATCAGACGAATCCTACTATCGTTTACGCGGGGACGACGAAAGGGCTGTTTCGCACGGTTAATAAAGGTGAACAATGGGAGCGGATTGGACCATCCCTCCCTGATCCCTTTATCAGCAGCATTCTGCTCCACCCCACGGAGCCGTCGCAGCTCTATGTCGGTGGGCCGAAAGGGGTATGGAAAAGTTCGGATAGTGGAAAGACCTGGCGGGCGGTGAACCAGGGCATGACAACCCTGAACATTCGCGCCCTAGCTATGAACCCGAAGAATCCGCAACTACTCTACGCCGGCACGAACGGCAGTGGGCTCTATCGCTCCACTGATGCCGGCGCGACCTGGGCGGCGGTACCGCTCACCGCCGCGCCGGTTTCGAGTCAATAACTGCTTTTTGCGCCTGCTTCTCCATGCTGGTAACGGCCGCTATAGGAGACCATGCGATCTGAGAGCGTTTTCCACTCGTCTGCGGTCATCAGGTCCTTCATCTTGAACCGAAGGCTCAGTACCCTGGCCGAGCTTTGCGCCCGCTGAATGTTTGCCTCGTTCACGATTTTTGAAAATTCGTCGGGTGTCGCCGTATAGCTGGTGTTCAAAGTGTAGAGCTGCCGATGATAGGCCCGCTCCTGCGCACGGCTCTCCTTGAGCTCCTTGATGATCTCACCGACGTATGCATTCACACCCTTCGCCTTTTCGGGATCCTGCACGGTCCGATTGATCAATCCCTCCATGTCTTGCTGGCCCTTCTGCCAATAGGCGTCACTCTTGCCGCCTCCCGTCATGCCGTGGTGGTGGTGAGACGAGCACCCAACCAGCAGAACCAGGGTGAGCGCACTGAGTAAGCCGCCAAACATCCGTTTCATGCATGCCTCCTATTGAGAGTTGTTCCCTGCCTTCTTCATACCGTATTATCCACATGATTACTATGGCCGATGCCACACCTACCTTGTCCGACCCCAGTCAGATTCTGAAGGAGGAGTTCCGCCAGCATCTAGAGATTTTCTATGCCCATCTCAAATTGGCCCCACCCTACGAGAGCGTAGAAAAAGCGATTCGGATGCTGACCACCATCGTGCATGCCCTACCGAAGGAAGAGCGAGTTCGAATCGTCTCCGATCCGACCCTACGCTGGCAGCAGTTTGCACAGGCGTTTCATGCATCAGGGCTTGCGAAGAAGCATCGGGGGATCATTGCTGGTCTGGCCCGTAACCGCTCAGCCTTGAACTTGCCAGCCGAATACGATCACTTCTTGAATTTATTTCTTGTCTGAGAAAAAGCGCAACGGGCGAACTAGGAAGAGGAGGAGATGGGGAGTGCGACGGCATCTCGCAATTCGGCATAGACTTTCATGAGGCGGCTGTCTTCAAGCCGATACGCAAGGGCCATCGTGACGAGTCCAAAGGCCAGCACAAGGGCGGCGAGGGCAATGACCGTGATGCCCGTGAGGGTTCCCCCCAGTGAAGCGAATCCTCCATCCAGGGCATATTGCACCACGAAGGTCAGGGACCCGATCAAGACGACCGCAAGCCATAGGAGCGTCATGATGGCTGACGACCACGGCATCCGCTTCACGCACAACGTGTCCAACGATCCGTCCTGTTGTGAAAGATGAATCAGCCCTTTCACCGGCCAGGCGGTCCTGAACCGCCTGGAGAACAATCGATACTGGGGGCGGATTGCAATTTGGGAGAGCTGTGGATAAAACCAGGCCACTCCATGCGGAAGCATCAGCACCCCCTCGGGCGTGAACCGATCGCCTAGGGTTGTGAGCGCGGCTCCAGGCCACTGGTCTGGAGTGTTCGCGACACGGTACCCGTACCGAATGGCGTCTGGGGTCAGCCGAATAAAATACAGCCAATCACCGACGATCAGTCCGATAAACAAGAGCCCTGCGAAGAGGCCGGCCAGGATCATGCATGTAGCTATCCCATAGGAACTCAACACGAATCAAGGCGAAGAGGACCGGTCAGGATTCATTTTCTTTAGGCAACCCGACTGATGGTATTTCTTTCTCGCCTCACGCAAGAAGCTGTTGACTCAAGAGGATGAGTTGGCTACATTACCCGCCATTACGTTCCATGGCTGGCTTTGGCACCCGTCATGCCCTGCCTTGTATGTGTACCCGCGTTGACAGAGCAAGTTGTTAGCCCTGCAGAGTCAGGGTTTTCAGAGAGTCGATCGTTTCAAGTCTGGAGGAGGCATGGATCCCAACAAGATTGAGCGTGTCTACACGAACTACGCGGGGTTCTACGACAAAGTGTTTGGGAAAGTGTTTCATGAAGGGCGTGAATCGGCCGTTCGGAATCTCAATGTACAACCCGATGAACAGATCCTCGAAGTCGGTGTGGGGACTGGACTTGCGCTTCCCATGTATCCTCGCCATTGCCGCATTGTTGGGATCGACGTATCCGAAGGAATGCTGGCTAGGGCAAGGGAGAAGGCGGAAACTCACTCCCTCGACCACGTCCAGCTTCACCGAATGGATGCAGGAGCGATGGAATTCGAGGATGACAGCTTCGATACGGTTGTGGCGGCCTATGTCGTCACGGCGGTGCCAGACTATCGAACGGTGGTCAGTGAGATGATTCGGGTTTGCCGTCCCGGTGGCCGTATTATCATGCTCAACCACTTCAGCAATGGCAACAAAGTGATCAATGCGATGGAGCGAGTGATCTCGCCGTTGACCAAGCACCTGGGGTGGCGGACGGATCTGTCGCTTAGTACCGTGTTGGAAGGGACGTCGCTCCGTATCGCTCGCAATCAACGGGTGAATCCATTACGACTGTGGGCCTTGGTGGAGTGCATCAACGGCAAGGGCCAGCGGACGAACGGGAATGGCACGGCACACCCTGCTTCAGGGTATGTGAACGGCAACGGAACAGCCGGTTTTGCAAATGGGAACGGCAACGGGCGTTACTCCCCCGAGCACGCGCACTAATCGGCGTTCCCCCTCATTGCTACTTATCGACTGTGTCGTGTCTGGAGTTCCCGAATCAACCATCCCTCCCATTCACGACCTGGGATGATCGTTGTCCCGACGAGACAGTCACCGACGAACTGTTGAGTGATTTGATCAGCCAGCACTTCGAGGATCCGGCTCATCCGCCGATCCTGAATCCCCATCACCCGCAACATCAGACCAAAGCCTTGCCCTTCCAGTGGACCATAGCCCAGGACGTGGACCCTATGCTCCTCGCTGGCCGTAGATTCGCCTGCTGGAATCAGATCCCCTTCCCACTGCACCGCCGGATGAATCGCGACCGCCCGCGTCGCGTCACGCCATGTGCACGGCAGACCGGCTCGATCCAGTTGGTGTAACAGCCACTCCACCGTGGGGCCTTCGGTCGCTCGGCCTTGGAAGATCCATCGAGCGAACTCGGCCGCCTGATCGGCCGTCACGAATGGCGTGGCGATTTCATCCAGAGCGGCCTCATCGCACACCACGTAGAGCTCTCCCTGGGGATCGAACCAGAAGCGCATTTTCCCCGCAGTGAACTCCGTCTGGATCACGCCAAGGGATGAACAATCAGTCCCATCTTGTTCGAAGACGGAGAAATCCGTGACGCCGGTCATCGTGAGCTTGGCCACTCGGACGTATCCGCGAACCTCATAACGGATCATGAGCGAGATAGTCGTACCGGCCGGTACTTCCCGTGTAGAGCCTTCGTCGAAGAGACGGCGTTTGGAAATCTGCAGGTCGGTCACATATCCTGAGCGAAAACCGCCCGTATGCCCGATGAACCACCGAAGGTCTTCCACGTTCTTAATGGAGTGCTTCATGTGACAAATACTAGTTCTGGTATGGAGACGTGTGCGACGCGTGTGCGCTCGTCCAGCACGATACCACAGCAGGACGCCGAGAACGCAACAGGGTTCTGACCTCGTATGAGCCGTACCGTACGAGGCCGACCTTTTCGCACCAGGCGGCAGCGATTGCCGCTTCGTCCCGGCCTTGGTTGACCATGACGAACAAACCGTGAGGGGTGAGATTGTGGGCTACCCGAGAAAACAATGCGTGCGGCGTTAACACTGAGAGCGGCATCCGCCAGGCCAGCACAGGGTCCGGCGTCACGAAGGGATACCACGCGGTAACGACGTCAGCCGGATGATCATAGCCGGCATAGTCGCCGACGATGAACTGTGTGTTCGGCAGGTTTTGGATATAGCCATGGGCATAGTCGAGGCGACTATATCCATTGGTGTAGATCCGGTACCCTTCGACCTCAACGCCGACCAGCTCCGATGGCTGAAAGAACGCATGCAAGGCGGCCGCATACCAGAAGTTACTCGACCCCATATCCTGAACGGCTCCACCTACTGAATAGGGTAAGCCGAGCGCCGACCAGGTTCGTTCCAGCACCTCAAGATAGTCGTATTGCTTCAGGGCCGTCGACTGTTCCGCCTGTCGTTCGAATCCTACACGGAAGCGTCGTTGAAGTGAGGCGATACGTGCTTGCTGAATGCCGCTCAGTTGAGAAAGTCGCCTGACCGGTCGTTCACGATACGCTCCTCGAGACCAGGCGAATCGTTCCCCAAGGTGGTACCAGAATGCGTGATATCGAGAGGCGAGCAATTGCCGGATCGAATAAGACGGTGGGGTGTCATGCGAATTCAATAGTATGGAGGGGGCATGATCCTGAACACCGACGTTTTGCTCGACAACGGAAATGGGCATAATACTTCTTCTTCGGAAGATTGGCCCAAAGCCTGAAGGGAAGCGGCTAGAAAAGATAGAGCGAGATCAGGGGGATAGAGTGCGCACGAATACTTCCGTTGCCGCTTACTCTCTGAAGAGGTACTGCGGATATGGTGTCGAATTGCTTGGCGAGGCGCGGATCGGCAACACAGATGGCTGAGGATCTTGTCGATCACCCGAGAATCGTCGATCGCAGCGATGATCTTCAGATCGCTGCCGTAGTTGGGCAGCGCTCGATGTCAAGGTTGAATGCTAGTTTGAGCAGTCGAGCCCAGCTCCTGCACAGCGCTTTTTTGCGCTGAGGCCTCAGCAGTTCGGGCTTTGCTGGAGGCCCTAGCGGCGGAGCGGAAACGATTTGACCGCGCAACGTGGTGTTGGGAGCTCAATCGGGGAGCCAGCAATGCTGGTGATGCTGCCGGGAAGGCCAAAATCTTCATCTGATTCATGCATCATTCATAGGAAACTCAGCTTGCGAGGCCTGCTGGAGAAAGTGTATGTATTCCTCCAGTACATTTCCAGGTCATGATTTTTACTGATCCCTGCTGAATTGGACTCAAAAACATGCAGAGAGCCATCTGTCTCCAACACGTTTCTTTTGAGGGGCCTGGTGCTTTTGCCTCATCCCTTTCGACTCGTATGGTGAGTCTTGATCGCTATCTTGTCCCTGAAAATGGATTGCCAAAAGATGCTGGTGATCTATTGATTGTGATGGGGGGGCCGATGTCAGTAAATGACTCAGATAATTGGATTGCCGAGGAGACCGCTTTCATCCGATCAGCCTTGCGGGCAGGTAAGCCGGTGATTGGCGTGTGCCTAGGGAGTCAGTTCATGGCAAAGGCGCTCGGTGCGACGGTGAGGTCAGGTAAGGCATTGGAGATCGGTATGACTCCTGTTCGTCTCACTGGCGATGGAAAACAAGATCCTGTGTTTGGGGCTGGCTCAGAATCCTTTGAGGTCTTTGAATGGCACGGGGAAATCTTCGACTTACCCAGTGATTGTGTCCCGTTGGCTGGATCCGAGATTGCGCCACTGCAGGCATTTCGTTACGGCGATCGGGCCTATGGCCTGCTGTTTCATGCGGAAATGGAGGAAGGTGGTATCGACTCATTGTGCCGAGAATGTGCTCCGGATTTGATCAAAGCTCGTCTTACGGCCCATCAGGTCAAGGCTACCGCACTGCCGCGACTCCCACAACTCCATGAGATGGCCGATCGACTCATCGGCCATCTTCTTAAACCTACACGTTGATTGCCGGCGCTGCTCTGAAGTAACCTAACGCGTTCAGTTTGAACGTGTAACAGTGAGAAGGTTCTTCCCCGCACGTTCTAACCTTGTCACGTTCCAATATGTGAACTCATCTCGAAAGGAGCCAAAGGAATGGCCGGTTTTCCGATCGAAGTTGCCACACGGATCAAGACGCTGCCTCCCTATTTGTTTGCCGCGATCGATAAGATGAAGCAGGAGGCCATCGCGCGTGGCGTGGATATCATTAACCTCGGCATCGGCGACCCTGATTTGCCGACGCCTGCGCCGATTATCGACAGTTTAGCCAAAGCAGCGAAGGACCCCAAGCACCACCAGTACCCCTCCTATGAAGGCATGTTGTCTTTCAGAAAAGCCGTGGCTGGTTGGTACAAACGCCGTTTCAATGTGACGCTTGATCCAGCGAACGAGGTCCTCACGCTGATCGGCTCAAAAGAGGGTATTGGGCATATCCACCTTGCCTTTGTCGACCCTGGCGATGTGGTGCTGGTTCCCAGCCCCGGCTATCCGGTGTATCCCGTCGGTACCGGATTTTCAGGTGGTGTGTCGCATCTCATGCCGCTGACAAAAGCCAATGGATTCCTGCCGGATCTGAATGCGATCCCAAAGGATGTGGCTAGGAAAGCCAAGCTGATGTGGCTGAACTCTCCGAATAATCCGACATCCGTGATTATGACGAAGGACTACTTTAAGCGGGCCATCGAGTTCGCACAGGATAATCAGATCATCATCTGCCACGACGCGGCCTACTCGGAAATCTACTACGACGGCAAGCGCCCAGCGAGTTTTATGGAAGTGGATGGTGCCAAGGATGTTGGCGTGGAGTTCCACTCGCTCTCGAAGACGTACAACATGACCGGCTGGCGTCTGGGATTTGTCGTCGGCAACAAGGATGTGTTGGCAGGCCTCGGCAAGGTGAAGAGCAACCTCGACTCAGGCTGTTTTGAGGCGGTTCAAGAGGCCGGCATTACAGCGTTGGGCTTGGACGACTCGGTCACCGACGGCATCCGAACGATCTACCAGGAGCGCCGCGATACGCTCATTCCTGGGCTCAAGCAGTTGGGATTGGAAGTGGATGCGCCACCCGCCGCTTTCTATATCTGGGTGACGGTGCCGAAGGGCTATACCTCCACGTCCTTCACCGCCCATCTGCTGGAAAAAACAGGGATCGTGACGACGCCGGGCAACGGCTTTGGCGCACCGGGCGAAGGCTATATCCGCATGACGGCCTGCACGACCAAAGAACGGTTAGCGGAAGCGGTCGAGCGGATCAAAAAAGTGGGATTCTAATTCTAATTGGTAAGAGAGTGAAGGGTAAGGGGTGAGGCGAAAAGATATGGAGTTTGGCCCCTTACTCTTTACCCCTCACTCTTAACTCGCTATGGAGACGGTCTTCATCGGATTTGGATCGAACGTCGGCGATCGAGTCGATTTTTGCGATCGAGCAGTGACGTTGCTCAGCCTCCTCCCACATTCTCGACTTCAAGGCGTCTCACTGCTGTATGAAACAGAACCGGTACGCGGCCAGATCGATCCCGGAGAGGGATGGTTCCTCAACGGGGTGGTGCAGCTTGAAACGAACATTACTCCCCGCAGCCTCCTCACGACACTCCAGGAAATTGAACGGGCACTTGATCGAGATGAAGACAATCGGTCTGGTCCTCGCACGATCGACTTAGACATCCTCTTCTATGGGGAGCATGTGATCAAGGAGCCAGGGCTGGCCATTCCGCATCCTCGTCTCCATCAACGCCGATTCGTCCTCATGCCGATGAATGAACTGGATCCACTCTGGGTCCATCCAACGCTCAACCAATCGGTGGCACAGTTACTGACGGCGGCCAGGGACCAGTCTCAAGTGCGTCTCCTGTTCCCTCAGCCTTCAACCAGATACGGGTCACGCCCTGCCTGTAGTTCGCCACCCAACTCATGAAGATTATTCGTTCACTGACCCCCATGGCAGCCTGGAGCGAACAACTCAGGCGAGAAGGTGTGAGGGTTGGTCTGGTTCCAACCATGGGTGCATTGCATGATGGCCATCGGGCGCTGATTCGGGCGGCGCGATTGCGATGCGATGCGCTTGTCGTCAGTATCTTCGTGAACCCTGCGCAGTTCGGTCCTCAGGAAGATCTGGCCAAGTACCCACGTCCCATCGCGCACGATCGCGCGATGTGCCGAAAAGAAGGGGTCGATGTCTGTTTTGAACCGACTGCGGAAGGGATGTACCCGAAGGGATTTCAAACAGTGGTCACACTTCCGACAATCGCACGACGGTGGGAGGGGGAGATCCGTCCTCATCATTTTTCCGGTGTTGCGACTGTTGTGACGAAGCTTTTTGGAATTGTCCGCCCTCAGGTTGCACTTTTCGGACAGAAAGATTTCCAGCAATCGGCACTGGTCCGGCAGTTGGTGAATGATCTGAGCCTCGGGGTGGAGATTATCGTGTATCCGACCGTGCGCGAAGCGGATGGGCTGGCGATGAGTTCGCGTAATGTCTATCTATCGCAGGGGCAACGAAAGAGCGCCGCCACGTTATACAAGGCCCTTCGAGCCGGTGCCGCAGCGATCCGACGAGGCGTGATAGATGGAAAGGCAGTCGAGTCCGCCATGATTCAGGTTGTCAAGGAAGAGCCAGCTCTGACGATCGACTATCTGGCGGTCTGCGACCCTACCACTCTCGAACCACTCTCCAAGGTGACCAGGAAGGCGGTGTTGCTCGGAGCGGGCCGCATTGGGTTCACTCGGCTCATTGATAATCTTCTGGTTTCGCCAAAGAGACGCACCGTAGATTTTCAATGAAGTTATTCGGTGTTGTCCTCATTTTTCCTTCTTACTCAGAGGATGCTATTTCGTAGCCCTTTCCTTTACAATTACGTGCTTATCAGGGAATGTCGATGGCTGGAAAAGTCCTAATCGTCGATGACGATGGCGACATTGTGAACAGTTTGCAGAGCCGCTTTGAATGGCTCGGCTACCAGTGCCAATCTGCCTCCAATGGGAAAGATGCCCTTCGCATGATTCGCGAGAACGATCCCGACATCATGCTCTTGGATTTGGAGATGCCTGAATTGGGCGGAATAGATGTCATGAAACAATTGGCTCGCGACACAACCATGAATCTGTCCTCTCGCCCGGCAGTAGTGATCATGACTGCTTTTGGGACTGTCAGTCGGGCTGTCGAGGCGATGAAGTTAGGGGCGCAGGAATTTTTGACCAAGCCGTTCGATGCCGATCACCTCTCAGTAGTTCTCAGAAACATTTGTGAGCGCCAAGCCCTGCAGGGAGAGCTGACCCACCGCCGGTTGGAAGACTTGCGACGCTATGAGATGGTGATCGGCACCAGCGAGCGCATGTCGGCGGTGGTCGGCTTGGCGAAGCAGGCGGCACCTTCTGATACGACCGTCCTACTGCTAGGCGAAACCGGAACGGGTAAGGAAGTCCTGGCAAGGTCGATCCATCAATGGAGCCCACGTGCACGGAAGCCTTTTATGGCCATCAATTGTGCAGCGTTGCCTGAGCAGTTACTGGAAAATGAACTGTTCGGCCATGAAAAAGGCTCCTTTACAGGAGCGATTAAGCGCACGATCGGCAAGCTGGAAGCGGCTGAGGGCGGGACCGTATTCTTGGACGAGATCGGCGACTTGCCGGTCGGGCTACAAGGTCGACTCTTACGAGTTCTGCAGGACCGAGAGTTTCATCGCATCGGCGGTATCAACCAAGTTCGCATCGATGTGCGATTTATTGCCGCGACCAATCGCGACTTGAAAGCGGCGGTACGCGCTGGATCGTTCCGGGAAGATCTCTATTATCGCCTGGGTGTGTTTCCGATCACTTTGCCGCCGCTACGCGAACGAAGAGAAGATGTGCCTTTCCTGATCGACCATTTCCTCAAGCGTTTCACAAAAACCGGTCGCGGGTCCGGGTTGAGTATCGACGGTCAAGCCGTGAAAGTCCTGTTAGAGTATGCCTGGCCCGGTAATATCCGCGAGCTCGAAAATGTCTTGGCGAGAGCCGTCATTCTCTGCCAAAACAGTTTGATAGGTCCGGAACATCTTGGCTTGCAACAGGCGGATGTGCCTCTGTCGGAATCAGATTCAACGGAGCTTCCGTACTATGCGGCCATGGAACACTATAGTCACCTCGTGCTGTTCAATGCGTTGAAACGGGCCGAGTGGAATCAGACCAAGGCCGCACAGTTGCTGGGACTCCAGCGCACCTATTTCACGAAACTTCTTCGACAAAGGAACATCCCCACCACGCCGAGCAAACAATAGGTGGGTAGAGTCTAACGGTTTAACAGTCGTGGTCCCTGTTGAGCTTTCGGCGACACCTCGCCGGAGTGTGTCCTCCTTCCCCAAGATAACTTCAGGATGCTCAAAAGTCTGTCCAGTAAGGCCGCAGCGAGCGAAGAGGCGAGGTGTACACTTCGGTATGTTGAGTCTCTGAGCGATGTGAGAACGCCGCTGGGAGGTTTTTCAGCATCCTGGTGAAGACGATCGGCAATCGACCGGCAGGAGGCTTTATCTTGCGACAGCGGTGGAATCCATCGCAGGAAGCGTGACGGTGAAACACGCACCGCCTCCGATCACGTTGTCGACCGAAAGCCGGCCATTGTGCAATTCGACGAGATGCTTAGCTATCATTAAACCCAGGCCGGATCCTGCTATAGACGCCTCGCTCAATTTGCCTCGGTAAAATGGTTCAAAAATGCGATCAATCTCCGACGGGTCGACGCCTTGGCCCTGATCCCGCACTCGGATGGAGAGGGCATGAGGACTCTCTGTAGCGTAGCTAATAGCGACTGTGCTACCCATTGGAGAAAATTTAATGGCATTCTCAATCAGGTTGGTGAAGACGTGGAGGAGTTTCGCCGGATCGCCTAGAATGACAGGTACCGCTGTGATCGTGTAATGCTCGATCGCGATGTTGCGCTTCTGCGCCACCAGTCCCAAATTTTCGACGACCGTGGACATCAAGCTTATTGGATTAACGGGATCTCGGTTCAAGGTCTTCTGTTCGGATTCGATTCGGGAGAGGTTGAGCGATTCTTCGATGAATTGCTGTAGGCGCTTGATATTCACCATGATCCGCTGCAGGACCGACGTTTGCTTGTCGGTTAAACTTCCTCCGACCCCGTCCAGCAAATTGTCGAGATGCAGTTTCATCGACGTCAGGGGCGTGCGAAGCTCATGCGAGGTGGTGAAAAGTGAGTGAGATTTGCGTCGATCCAATTCCTGTAATTTCGCATTGGCTTCGGCCAGCGCCAGAGTTCGCTCCTCCACCCGCAATTCCAAGGATTGAGTCAGGCTCTCCAGGGAGGCGGTCATGCCGTTGAAGACATCTGTCAATCGACTCACCTCGTCTCTTCCATGGGTTGCCACTCGGACGGAAAGATCGCCTTCCGACGCACGGGCTGCCGCTCTCGTCAAAGCTTGAAGAGGGGTGGTCAAGTGCCTGGCGAACCAGACACTCAGTATGCCTGCTGCAAGCAAGAGGCCAACGGTGATAAGTATCGTCCTGTAAATCAGTGACTGGAGCTCATGTTGAAGTGCTACGGTGGAGATGCCCAGGCGGATCAGTCCATCCGTTGTGGGAGAATCCTGCGTCACGATTGTCTGCGCCTGTTCCAACATCACGCCAAGTCCGGCATCATGCGGAGCGATCGGATGTGGACGGAGAATAGGGACGGCGATGTCATAAAACACCGGAACGGTTTGTCCGACAATAATAGACAGGATTTCCATAAGAGTGAATCGGTCGTTCGGCTCGACTCGAGGTTGAACATCTTTGTATCGAATCTTGGTGATGGATCGGACTTCGGGCATCTGCTCCGATGATCGGTGGACCACCGTAATCGGTAGGGGCGGTAGAGTCAGTGTGATCTCTTCCCGTTCTGAAAGGGCAAGCCAGCTTCCCTTGCCCTTGGCCGACAGCATGAGACCTTGCTCCGTCATAATGACGAGATAGGCGACCTGATCTACTGCCAGCGCGGTATCGCTTAGCCGTTGAAGGGCAGGGGTATCTCCGGCGAGTACACTGTACCGGCTCGCGACTGCCAGGTGTTGAGCTAAGTCGGCACCGCCTTGCAGAAGGCTCTTGAGGGAGGACCGACATAACTGCATCAGGAACGCCGCACTCAACAGTCCGATCGCGACCATAAGGGTCAGTAACATCCACGCGATCAGCTTGGTCTGCAAAGAAGAGGTAACGACGGAAGTCCCCCACTTCTTCTCCGGGCCAAGAATCGTGCGTCGAATCAGGGATTCGGGAGTCGGTGTCATGGAAGCAAGGCCTCACTCGCTTCTCGCTTGGCAAGGTTGCCTGGTCCGCTGAAGATCTTCCCGGCTGAGCGGACTGCCTGGTCCGGAGGCTTCAGCCCAAGATAGGAAGCGACGTTAAGGTTCAAGGCCAGTTCTGTTTTTTCGGGACGTGCAAACCGGGGGCCTTTTATCGGCTCCTTCCGCAACAGGCGCTTACCGATAGATCCGGCCTGACGTCCGGCATCGGTCCCGTCCACCACGAGTGCGCCGAATGCTCCCAGTTGTACCAAGGTGGTCGAAAACGAAAAAACGGGCACCTTGGCGTCCAGTGTCGTTTCTAAAATGAACCGCACCGACGCCTCACTGATCACGGTCTGATCCTGAACGAGCCACAGCGCATCGATCTTGGGGGTGAGCGTCCGTAACGCAGTCGGCAAATCGTCTGGGGTGGCGATGAGGGCCGGAACAAGATGTAATCCAAGTTTTTCGGCTTCAAGCGCGGCGCTCTGGAGCAGAGGACCGGTGAATCGTTCGTCGTACAAGAGACCGACCCGCCTGGCGTGCGGGATTGATGTGCGCAGCGATGTCAGCTGGTGCTCGACGGGCGGCTGCATGGAGACGCCGTAAAAATTGGCTGCTGTAAATCCGTACGATTCAGGTGCCATCACCATGCAGACGACGACCGGTGAGTCGAAGATTTCCAACTTGGCGGCCAGCGCTGCTTTCAGCCCCACGGCAATAACTAAATCCGGTTGTTCGGCGCGGAGCTTCTCGGCAATGCTCCGGCCACCGGTCACGTTGCCATGCAGATTGTAGACCGTAATCGTGGCGTCTGCGGTCAGAACGTGTGTCGCCCCGGCAACAGCCTCATTGTAATAGGTGAGATCACTCGATTTGAGAATCGCCACGTCGAAGGCCGTGGCAGGCATCGGGAAGATGAGTCCCGTCAGAGAGAGAAGAGCGGCGATGATCGCGCGAAAGATAAACATGGCCGGCATAGAAAACAAGCAACAGAACCTCGTCGCAACTCCCAATTATATAAGTTTTGGGAAAACAAACCTAGTGATAAGCCGCCATGGCTTCGGCGTCCCTTTGAACGACGATGCCGAGCCTATCGCACTCAATCATTCGCCGCGCTGAGCCTTCTTGATACTCTTTCTCACAGTCTGAGTGTGAGCCAGCCCATCACGCGGCTGCCGAGCACATCGGCTAACGGATGCTCCCGGTGACGATCATTCAAGGCATTGAAGGCCGAGACCGCGACCTCGGCATGGTCGTGCCAAAAGCGATAGCCGCACCGAAGATTGAGTAGCGTGTAATGATCAACCCGGTTATTGGGAACGGCACTCTGGGGAATCAGACCGAGGCCGGCGAAAGTCTGGAAATTTTGATCCACCGGGTAGGTTGCCGAATCCACATAGTGAACCGCTGCCTCGGCATTGAACCCATTGTTCCAATTGCCTTGCAGGCCTGCGTTGATCTTAAAGCGTGGGGCTCCACGATGAACCCGAGGATCAATCGTCGTTTGATTGACCACATCTTGAGAGGCGAAATTGGCAAACCCGCGCAACCAGGCTGTGGCGAGCACCTCGATGCCGGCTTCTCCCCCCCAAATATCTGCTTGACCCGCATTCAGGTAGAGTCCATTGCGTGCGTCGATGGCCACCGGGGCAATCAGATCTGTGACGCGATTGTAAAAGACGTCGGCTCGCAACCGAACGCGATGGGCGAAATACCAGCCCTGATAGCCTGCTTCATAGGACACGATCTGTTCGGGTGCCAGATTCTTGTTGCCGAGCAGAGTGCTCGTATTGCTGAAGCCGAACAGGGTAAACGTCGTCGGGATCTCTTGGAACGTTTCCACAAGGGTGGGACTGCGGTATGCGAGAGATCCGGACAGCCGGAAAGTATGATTCGGGGTCAGTGAGTAGATCAGGGCGACACGCGGACTGTAGGTCGGGTTCAGCTCATTATGCAGGTCCAAACGAAAGCCCGCGTTGAATGTCAGGTTCTCAGCAAGGCGCCAGTCATCTTGCAGGTACACGCCGAATCGGTCTTCATGGCCGTTCGCCGTCAGCTGATTGCCGGAAATGGTATTTCGTCTATAGTTTCCTCCCAGGATCAACCGGTGAGAAGGCGTCAGTTCGATCGTATACTGCGCTTCGGCATTGTAGGTGTGGCCGTCATAAGGGACACCCCGAGAGCGACCGAATTTATCGGTTGTGGTGAGAATGCCAGCGAGCGGGGCAACTGGCTCGGTATCGACGGTTGTATGAATCCCTTGCCAATTGAACCGCAGAAAGAAGTGAGACCGCTCGTACAGGACTTCGCCATAGGGATAGCTGGTGGCTGAGTTAAGGCGGAGAAAGTCCGCTGATGCATAATCAAATCGATCGGTGTCCGATAGGCCTCCGGCGAGCTTGATGGAAGAGTCATGGGTAATGGCATAGGTTGCTTGTCCGTTGAAACGGTGCTGGCGATAACCGAGCGCATTGCGATCCCGCCACTGCTGCTGTTGGTCGCGACCAATCGACAGCCGATAGTCGAATTTCCCAATCGTACCCGCCTGCACGCCCGCGCTTCGGAAAGTCCCGAATTCACCATATCCAGCCTGGATTGTGGTTCCGGCCATCTCGGCTCCCGATTTGGTAATGATGTTCACCACACCGTCAAATGCGTTGAATCCATAGATGGCAGAAGCCGGTCCTTTCAAGACTTCAATACGCTTGATCTCCGGAAACGTAATCGGCAAATGCACCCAAGGCACCGTGGCTTGTATATCGATGAATACAGATCGGCCATCCACTAGGACCAAAAGTTTGTTGGCCCGCTGCTGATTGTTGCCTCGCGCGCTCACATTAAACTCTCCCGCCGTCATTTGTATGACCTCCATGCCCGGCACTCGGCGCAACAGGGTTGGAATGTCTGTGGCCCCGGACAGGCGGATATCCTCTTCCGTGATGACATAGAGATTAGACGGCGACTGGGAGATCGGCTGTTCCCGGCGAATGGCGGTCACCACGGTCTCTTCACGGAGATACAGCGTTTCCTCTTGCAAGGCAGTATCTGTCAACGACGAAGTACGCGGAATAGGCAAAATATCTGAAGCGATGCAAGAACCACTCCAAAGGAGAGAGAGGGTGACTGCAGCCAGGATGTAGGGGGACATGACTCGACAACTGCACATGCGCCAGAACGATGCACTCTCGATAAAGCGGCGGCCATTATATCGACGGGTAGGTGGTGGCGAAAAGGGAAAAAAGAGCTGGATCAAATTTTATTCATGGTGAATCAATTTTTTAACACAGCGGCCTGGACGGACACACCTACTCCCCCCCCACGTGAGTACAGGATTCGAGCAAAACCGCTGCAAATAGCTCTGTAGACCTAGAATCTGTTGATCTCAAGACGGGTTTAGGCACTGGCACCGTGGTTGCTTAGTGACCCGGCAGCGTATTGGACCGAATACGTCTTCATCTAAATGAAGTCATGCGTGCGCTATCGCCTTGGATGAATGCAGTCATGGGCGATGGAGGCAAGTGATGTCAAGCATGGGGCACCGCACATTCCGTTTCATCGGCTACCAGGTGAGGCTGGTACAAGGTTTCACGCGTGCACCGAAGGCGGCGGCAGGGAGGACCTGAATGGATGGACTTTCGACGCGGGAACAGGAGGTGCTGTCCAAACTGCGTGAGGGTAAGTCCAACAAGGAGATTGGGGGGATGCTCGGTATTAGCCCTCGCACCGTCCAGAAGCACTTGCAGCGAGTGTATCAACATCTGGGAGTGGGCACGAGAGCGGAAGCGATTGTACGAACTCAGGCGCGTATACGAAAACTCAGTGATTGAAACGAAGAGAAATCCAAAGCAACGGGCGTACTAGGTCTTCACTCTACGCCATGTGGTGCATTGAGGAGTACGCCGCCATTCCACTACAACCGGCTCCCAACCAGGGGTGGAGCGCTTCGGTGAGATAGCCGGGTCAATCTGGAGGGTGGTGTTGGAGAGAGGTCGTGACGCTCTGACTATTGCGGCTAGATATCATAGCCTCCCCAAGAATCTCGAAGTGAGGCTGCTTCAGCCCCTAGAGCATCGGCCAGTGGTGCCGAATCAGTAACGAAGGACCAGATCGACACGTCGCCTACACACATGCAGACGACATGTCTTAGCCTTGGAGGAGAACCGTCATCATGATGAACATAGCTGAGTCAGTGCCGAGCACACCCTGTGTTTTAGCATCTTCATCCGAAGCGATTGAGATGCTGGACCGCATTGCTGGCACCCTGCCACAACAATCTCACGACACGCTCGATCTTCTTTTCCTGTGGCTGCACACCATGCGGCGACACGTTTCATCCGACCAATGGCGTACGTTTGTCGCCCAATTCCGACAGCATCCTCTGTGTCGCCGGCTCCATGCAGACCCGCTCACATACCGAGCTTACGCCAAGCTCCGAGGCTATCCGGGCGATGCGGCTCTCTTGGACTTGATCTATTCGGAGGAAGACCGGGAATGGGAACCGAACGATTTGGATCATGGTGCCCGGTCTGTATTCCGCTATACCCGTCAGTCCCCAGCCTCGCGCGCCGTTCGCCTGCGTCGCCGGCGCATCGCAGAGTTGGTAGATACAGTCGCTGCCCACGTCAACCGGCCGCGTGTCTTGTCCATTGCTGCGGGGCATTTGCGTGAGGCGAGTCTGGCCCATTCGTGTATCGAGCAACGCCTGGGTGAATGGGTGGCCTTGGATCAGGATCGAGAGAGTCTGTCCAGGATCGCGCACGACTATGCCCGTCTAGGAGTAGTCCCCAGACATGGCACCGTACGGTCTGTACTGCGCGGAGGCAGAGATCGATACGATTGTGTGTATGCCGCCGGTCTCTTCGACTATCTCCCGCAACAGACAGGACAACGGTTAATCAATGCCATGTTTGCGTTGCTGAATCCAGGCGGCGAACTGCTGGTCACAAATTTTGTGCCGGAGATTCCGGATGTGGGATACATGGAATGCGTAATGGATTGGCACCTAATCTATCGCACACCGGAAGAGATGCTGGATCTGGCCGCCCTTGTTCCCAACGAACAGGTGGAACGGCTCACCCTCTCTTCTGAATCAGATCGCAACCTCATTTTTCTGCAGATCACACGAAAGGGATAAGCATGAAATCCCTGATATCCAGCCCCACACGCTCGCATACGACTTCTGGGGGACGTCATTCCCTTTCATCCCTCCTTCTTGGCTTTACCGATATCAAAGCCTCTGGGTCCACACCAGAACAGAAGCGATTGTGCAAACTCAGGTGGCCACACGAAAACCGAACCGCTGGAGTGAAAGTGGATAGGATTCCAATGGGACCCCCATTCGAGGGTTTTGCTGTACGCCACTTGGCGCATAGCATTCGGAGCCGGTGAGATTCTAGAAGTATCCAGCCTGAATCAGGGTCGGGCTCTCAGCTTACAAAGGAGTTATCGATGACCGTACTTGAAGAATTCCGAAGGCAGAACGTCGAACGGATCCAATCCACACGCCTGGTGCAATCGATCATTGAGGGCAGGCCGGAAAAACATCACTACATCGGCTATCTCGTGAACGTGTACAATTACGCGCAGCACAGTCCCACGGTGATTGCGCTGGCTGCGTCCCGCTGCGTCCAAACTCACCCTGAATTGGGCCGCTATCTGTTCCGCCATGCGGAAGAAGAAATCGGCCACGAGCACTGGGCCTTGTCAGACCTCAAGGATTTCGGACTGACAGAAGACCGAATCCAGCAGACTCGGCCCACACCGGCTTGCCTGTCGATGATTGCCCTGGAGTACTACGTGGCCGGCACCTGGAATCCGGTCGCCTTGTTCGGATGGCTGTACGCGTTGGAATCATTGGGAGATGCGATGGGCACAATTCTCTCGAACTCGTTGAGTCAAGGCCTCCAGCTGAGTGGCAAGGCGGTCTACTTTCTGGAGGGGCACGGAGAAGCCGACCATCATCACACCCGTGACCTTGAGGAGCAGATCGCCCGGCACGTCACGAATTCCAAAGACCTGGACGACATCTTGTACATCGCCGAGATCTCCAGCGGCCTCTATGCGCGCATGATTGAAGAAGTCGGCGAACGGGATCACGCATGGCCCTCGACACTCGCCTGACGCGCGATCCAGCCGAACTGGATGCAATTTACCGGTTCCGCTTCCAGGTCTATTACGGCGAACTGGGAGCGCGTCTGCCTGAAGATACCATCCGCACCGGCCGTCTCCGCTGTGACCTGGATGACGTCGCGTATCAATATGCCAGCTTTGAGAACGGCCAAGTGGTGGGCTGTGTGCGTGTAGTGGATTTAAAAGACATCCGGCAGGACAACGCACTGATTGCCAAGTATCGATTGCACGAGGTCATCAATACGTGGGGAGACATGCCCTCACCTTCCCTGGACGAATGGCGGTCTCAGAAAAATTCCGAAATAGGGTACTTGCCCTTCGCCTCATGACTTTAGCAACAGACGAGGCACGGGGGCGTGGAATTCGTTTAGCTTTTCTGGATTCGACCCCACATCTTCTTCCATTTTACGAAGCCGTTGGCTTCAGACGATACGTATCAGCGTTTAGCGATCCCGTCTTCGGCTTTAAACAGCCGCTGCTGTTTCTGCTGCATGATTATGTGGGCCTCAAGGCCATTGGGTCCCCATTGGCGCGAACGCTCACCGAGTCGGAAGACGATCCGGAGATCAGAGCCTGGTACGCCCAACACTATAGCGCTTACGCGGCACCTCGCACAGCCACGTTGCTGCCCTGTGGTGCCTTTACCGATCTGGTCGAACGTTCGTGTGACGGGGCACTGAGTAACATGCCGTTCTTTCGGAATCTTTCCCGAGAAGAGATCGATCTCGTTCTCAAGAAGTCCACGTTGATCGATGCCCAGGCCAACGATGTGGTGATCCGGTCGGGTCTGCGAGATGCCTACCTCTGCGTGGTGCTGTCCGGTCGGCTCGAGTCTCACCATGTCGGGTACCATCTCAGCACGCTGAGGCCAGGGGACTTGTGTGGCGAGACAGAATTCCTCACCAACCGTGAGCGGATTGCGGAGGTCGTTGCCCGTGAACCGACCACGCTCCTTATTCTTCCGACCGAGTATCTGGATCAAGTGATTCAGAAGGACGCCAGGATTGGACGGACGCTCATGAGCAATCTTGCAGGTCGGTTGGCCGCTCAGACGGCACAGCGGCTTGATGGCCTCGCCGGTTCTTCGCCGGTTCTGTTGTGCATCAGTCAAATGCACGTCCTGTCGAACTGGCGACCAGTTCCACCTGGCAGAGAGCTATCCGCCTCACGCCGGCTGCCACATAGAGAAATGCCTGGGAGAAACTTTCTGAGAACCGAGGTAATGACCGACCAGTGAGGGATGTCCCGGTTGAAGATGAATGAGATGTTCGCAGTGGTACGCATGATTGAGTCGACCAGAACACCGATACGGAATACCCACACAAGGAGGAGCATGATGCGAGCACGACAGGTTGGTACGGCAGGTGTTCTATTTATAGGGCTCTGTCTCACTGTCCAGATGGCTATGGCCCACACTGGAGGAGAAACCCCATCCCCCCCCACCATGAAATTACGCCCCACAAACTCCCCTGTCGCGGCACAGAGGCTCGGCATGCCGCTCCAGTTTGAAGCCAATCACGGCCAGGTGGATGATCAGGTCAAGTTCCTCGCGCGAGGCCAGGGCTATACCCTATTCCTCACGCCGACTGAATCAGTGATGGTCCTGTCACAACAGGAAGCAAAGGTCACAGCCGGCGATCCGTCTGCAACCGATCTCCTTCTGCATACGGAACCGGCCCCGATTAAGCAATCGGTTGTTCGGATGAAACTCGAAGGGGCGAATTCCTCACCAACCGTCAGCGGCATGGAGCAATTGCCGGGCATCGTGAACTATTTCATCGGCAATGACTCGGCCAAGTGGCGGACCAAGATTCCGACCTATGCGAAGGTCCACTACAAAGAGGCATATCCGGGCATTGATCTGGCGTACTACGGCAACCAGGGCAAGCTGGAATATGACTTCATCGTGGCACCGGGTGCGGATCCAAGTCAGATCAAGCTGGCCTTCGAAGGAGCCTCGGACATCACGGTAGCGGACAGCGGGGATTTACTTCTGACAACCGTGCTCGGTGAGGTGCGGGTGCAGAAGCCGATCGCCTATCAACTCGAAGCCGATGGGCACAAGACGCTGGTGGCGGGGAGTTACGTCTCGTCGTCAAAGTCAAACGCAGTCAAAATTCAGCTGGCAGCTTACGACGTCGCCAAGACTCTTGTCATTGATCCTGTCATTGTCTACTCGTCGTTCATCGGAGGAACAGGACAGGACCACGCTACGGATATCGCAGTCGACGCATCTGGAAATGCTTGGGTTGTTGGATCGGGCATGTCCCTGAGCATTTTACCTGTCGGAGTACCCTACGACTCAAGTTTCAATGGTGGCAGTTTCGACGTGTTCATTCTGAAAGTCAGCCCAGCGGGTACCGTGCTCGTTTGGACCTATCTGGGAGGAAACTTCAACGATCATACTCCTGCAGTGGCTTTGGACGGAGCAGGTAATGTGTGGGTAACCGGAACCACAGGTGGATCTACCTTCCCCGTTACACCTGGGGCTCTCCAATCGGTATACGCTGGTGGAGGTGATGCATTCGTCTCAAAGTTCGATTCCAACGCTTCAGCGTTGTTGTACTCGACGCTCTATGGTGGGACCGGTTCTGAGCAAGGCACCTCGATTGGTGCTGATGCGAGTGGGACTATTGTTCACATCACAGGTTGGACTAGCGCAACGGGTCTTCCAGGTGTGACACCTGGCTCAATTCAGCCGACTTATGGAGGAGGCCCGACTGACGGTTTCGTTGCAAAGCTGAACATCGCACTGGGGCAGATTGTCTATGCCACCTATCTGGGTGGAACTGATCGAGATGAACTTCGAAAGGTTCGCGTTGATGCAGCGGGGAACGTCCACGTTGCTGGCAAGTCACTCTCAACCAATTTCCCCGGAACTGCACTGAGTTCCATTCCCGCTCTCGCCTCCTTCCAGCCAACGTTAAACGGCGTCGTAGATGCCGTTGCCGCCAAGCTGAACCCAGCTGGAACACAACTAATCTACTCCACTTATCTTGGTGGAAGTAGCGATGAAGTTGGGGGAGGTCTTGCTCTAGACAGCGCAGGTAATGCCGTTGTGTCGGGGGTGACAGGATCAGCAAACTTCCCGCTTGCGGGAACGCCATTCCAAACGACTCTTGTTGCTCACGACTATTTTGTGACGAAGCTCAATTCGTCAGGGACGGCGTTGATCATGTCAACGCTTTTTGGCGGTGTCGGTGATGACTTTGGTTCAGTTGTCGCCCTTGATCAGTTTGACAATATTTATCTCACCGGGCAGTCGTACTCTTGCCGTACCCCTAGCATTTCCCATCCGTTGCGATATGACTATTGTGCGGTGCCGCTGGGGGGTGGTCTGCGACCGCAGGCACTTGTTGCAAAGCTGGACGCGAATGGATCAAATCTTCTATCCCTTGTGCCTCTTTTGGGGACCGTAGGGAACGCTGTTCCCGGCGTCCCCGGTGTTATTAGTGTAAGTGAAGGAGTCGCGGCCGATACTCAAGGCAATGTCTACGTGGCAGGGTATACACGTGCGAGTGATTTCACGACGCACAATGCTTTCCAAGCCACATATGGTGGTGGAGTCGAGGATGGCTTTGTCGCCAAGATTTTGAATAAGCCCGTCGCCGACGCTGGCCTGGATCAATCGGTGTCGATGGGCTCGCTGGTCACGCTGGATGGCACCGCTTCCACCGGAAGCTCCCTAACCTACACTTGGACTCGTAAATCTGGTCCCTCAGTCGCCCTGGGTGGGGCTACGACGGCGCATCCCACCTTTACCGCCCCGAACGTGCCCGTTGCTGGAGGAACCGTCACCTTGGAGCTGGTCGTCTGTGAAGGCACGAGCAGCAACTGCAGCGACCCAGATACAGTGAATGTACATATCAGCAACATCAATCAGCCTCCCGTGGCACAAGCGGGTCCTGATCAGACCGTGCAAGAAGGCAGTCCGGTGATCTTGGATGGGACCGCCAGCTACGATCCGGACATCGAGCCGCTGACCTATACCTGGCTGCAGGTGTTCGGCACGCCAGTGACTCTGGCCTATCCCAACACAGCGACGCCCAGCTTTACGGCGCCTCAGGTCGGTGCGACTGGCGGGCAGGTGGACTTTGAACTCATTGTGCACGATGCGCGTGGATTGGTTCACTCAGACTTCGTCAGCATCGGCATTACCAATGTCAATCAGCCTCCGGCGGCAAATGCCGGGCCGGATCAAACGAAGAATGAACAGACACTGGTGACGCTGGATGGAAGCGGCAGCCTCGATCCAGACCTGGACAGCCTGAGCTACAGCTGGACCCAGACCGGCGGGCCATATGTGACGCTCACCGGAGCCAATACCGCCAGCCCAACCTTTACCGCGCCGAACGTGGCCGCTGGCGGCGACTTCTTAACCTTCCAACTCGTGGTCCACGATGGGCACGTGAGCAGTGTCGCCGATACGGTGCAGGTGGCTGTGGTGAACGTGAACGATCCACCGGTCTGCAGCCTGGCCCAGGCGAGCCCGAATCTTCTCTGGCCGCCGAATCACACCATGACCCAGGTGAGTATCGTAGGGCTGACGGATCCGCAAAGCCAGACCCTCACGATCACCTATTCAACGGTGACGCAGGATGAACCGATCAAGGGGCTTGGCGATGGCGACACGAGCCCGGATGCCGCAATCTCAGGAAGCGACATCCTGCTGCGCGCGGAACGAGCCGGAACTGGAAACGGCCGGGTCTATGTCGTGCATTTCACCGCGACAAATAGCGACGGCGCCCATTGCAGCGGCACGGTGAAGGTGAGTGTGCCGCACAACAAGAAAGACCCGGCTGTCGAAGGCCCGCAGCTCTACAACTCCTTTGGCCCATAGGGAAACATCGAAGCGGGAGTCATCACGTATGGCTCCCGCTTCGACAAAAAGGCCTCACGGGTTTTACACGGCTACCGTCCTTCCCTTGCCAAGGACGCCAACGACGCCGTTCTTGTCGGAAAGCTAGACCTCCACGTCATGCAGCCGTCCACATGGAATAGGATCCATTCGGCTTATCGACAATCTTTTGGTCACCCTGCCTCGGCGGTCTTCCAAATAGAGCGAGGCGTCTTTAGGCGAGAAGATTGGGATGGAGGCTTTGTCCAACCAGTAAGCTGAGGATGACCTGACTGAGACGGTTTTTGTCATCCGCCACCATTTCGAGAAATCGAATGCCCATCGATTCTGGTCGCGAAGAACACACCATGGCCGTCCCAATCTTAATTGGTTCTTCATTGGAAGCCGGTTTGATGACCAGCTCGATAAACGAGCCCTGAGGCAAGGTTGCCGTCGTCTCGAGCGTGCAACCTCCCATGGAGATATCCGTCACGCGATTGTCCATCCGCCTGGCGTTCTCTGCGAGGAGGTTGGCCCTGAACGACACGGGCAATCGTTTGTATTGCCGGCGATCCGAGACAGAGGGCTGGGCTGGACGCTGAGCCCGATAGACACGAAAGCGTGCGGTGCAGAGTTGGCACCGGAATGAGAACATCCTGAAGCGATTCAAGATTCGCTCGACGGTTCCCTCGTCATAGACGACTCGGACGTAGGGGGTTCCGCAACTTGGGCAGTGTGGATCTCTCATGAGCTCTGGGGCACACCGGCGGCATCATGGACCGATAGTCGATCCGCCGGTCGTTGCCTCTGTTGGACCTCCACAATCGGTTCGATATTCGCCGGTGAATAGGTCGGGGGCTTCACCCATTTTCCATCCGCCCGCTTGTAGCCGCCGATTTTGCTGAGATTCGACCGGTGTACTTCCTGAAATATTGGTTCCATGTCGATCCCGTAGGAAACTGCTGTTCCATAGGTCACATACAGGAGATCAGCCATTTCCTTGGCGACTGCGGCGAGATTTCCGGAGGCCATGGCTTCCTTCAATTCGTCGAACTCTTCCTGAATGAGTCGAACGCGAAGGTGTTTCGTCTCTTCACTCACATCCATCGGCGTTGTTTGTGTCACAATCTCGAACTTAGTGTGAAATGCTTCAACCATGGCTTGTTCATCCGTCATGCTGCTCCTTCATTCAATATCAAACGGCAAGATCTTACGCGGAACCACTTCCATCGACTCCAACACCGGGATTTCCCGATCCGACGCGACGCCTAATTCTTTGAAACGCCGGGCTGCGGGAAGAATGCGTGTTTCAAGAGAACCGACGGCTCGGTTATACGCCGACACGCTTTTCCCCAGAGCCTGGCCCACGTCGTTCATATGTTCAGCCAGTACCGCCATGCGTTCATACAGTTCTTTGCCTAACCGACCGGCTTCTTCTGCATGGGCGGTCATTCGTTCTTGACGCCAGCCGTACGCGACTGCACGGAGTAACGCAATGAGTGTCGCTGGGGTCGCCAACACGATTCCGTTTGCGAATCCCTCTTCAATGAGTCGGGGGTTCTGGTCCAGCGCCGCACCGAGGAATTGCTCACCAGGGAGAAACAGCACGACAAATTCCGGCGCACGGTCGAACTGTGTCCAGTACGCTTTCAGCGACAACTCGTCCATACGGCTCTTCACCTGGGCTGCGTGGCGACGCAAGGCTTCCAGCTGTTGGGCCTCGCTCTGGGCTTCATGGGCATCGAGGTACGCAGATAGCACGGTCTTCGCATCTACGATAATTTGGCGTCCGCCAGGCAACTGCACGACCATATCCGGTCGGAAACGCCCATCGTCGCCCGTGACAGACGGTTGTTCGATAAAATCGCAGTGGTCGACCATGCCTGCCAATTCGGCGACTCGCTTCAGCGTCAACTCGCCCCATTGGCCTCGCACGGTCGGAGCCCGTAAGGCCTTGACTAAGTTTCCAGTCTCCAGCTGCAACCGTTGCTGCGATTCCGCTAGCGACTTCAAATGTTGATCTAATCCACCGTAGGCCGACTGTCGTGACTGTTCCAATAAACGCAACTGTTCATCGTAGCGTTGCAGGGATTCTTGGAGCGGGCGGACCAGCGCATCGACAGCCTGCTGCCGTTGCGCCAAGTCACCCTCTGCTTTGACGTGAAGGCTTTCAAACGACACGGCGGCGAGCTTCAAGAATGCCTCGTTATTTTGCTTCAACGCTTCGCCGGATAGAGCTTGGAACGATCCCATGAGTTCCTGACGTGTGTGATCAATGAGGACTTTTTGCTCTGTCAGCTGTCGTGAGGTGTCCTCTATTCTGGTTTCCGCAGTGACTCGTGCGTGTTGAGCGTCGGACAACTCGTGGCGGAGAGAAGCAATCGCGTCTCGTTCTTGGTCCACCTGCCGTCGCAGCTCATCCACCATTGCTTCAGCCCGCTGAGCCTGAGGTCGGAGACGACTGGTGATCCACAGCCCGGCAAACACCCCGCCCAGGAGTAGTCCTGCTCCGAAACCGATCGCGAGGGGGATCATGTCGACGAGTGATTGATCCATGGCACCAGTCCTACTGCAATGAACCGCTATATATAGCGTGAAGACTCGAAAGTTGAGCGAAGACTACGCAAGGAATTGAAAAAGGTCAAGGAGCAGAAGGCCTGGATCGATCAGCTCTAGTCAATGGCAAGTTATGGAAATGGCTCTATACGAATGGTCCCTGATCCGGCATCAATTGAGACCTGCATCCCATCAGCCAGTCGTGTCATGGCGCCTGAGACATTGGCGATAGTTGGGAGTCCATATTCGCGCGCAATGATGGCTCCGTGAGACAACGTACCGCCCATTTCCGCAATCAGGCCTCCAGCAAGACCGAAGAGAGGAGCTAAGCCGGGATCGATAACGGAGACCACTAGAATCTCCCCCGCTCTCACCTTGCCCCAATCTGCCGCTGAACGGATCGTGCGAATGAGACCTGCCACGGTTCCCACGCTAATCGGCATGCCAGACAGGATGCCGTTCTGTTCAGATTTATCAGAGGTCATGGTCTGTTCGCTTGCCGTTTCCCAGTCGCAGACCGTGTCAGGAACTTGAAGTTGTGCGTTGTGCTCGTGCTCAGTTCGCAGTGCTCGAATCTCAGTTTCCCAGTCTCGTGTGCTTCCAGCCAACAGGTCAGCTCGATCGCTGATCGTCAAGAAAAAGATATCGTCACGGTGGTTGAGCTGGCCCCGCTC
>Ga0105164_10000296_pt1 | contig 37393 bp, 32 predicted proteins | sample VDWuncwatermetaG_FD_89674 | JGI IMG/M metagenome (GOLD analysis project Ga0105164, IMG submission 89674) | Wastewater microbial communities from Netherlands to study Microbial Dark Matter (Phase II) - VDW unchlorinated drinking water | ecosystem: Environmental > Aquatic > Freshwater > Drinking...
ATTACACCCTGTTTCAAAATACTTATCATAGGGATATCTGTAGTAGCCCTACTCTTTGCCGTAAATTCTTCATATGCCATTTTTGTTCTCCTAAATTTAATTGTTACTTTTTATGTATTTCACAAATTGTATCATGCGATTTATGATTTGTCCAATTTAAATTTTATAAATAATTAGAATGTGTTGTTACATTTGATATAGTTTTACAAATAGAGTTGTGTCTAACATGCTTTTTTGGCTCTGGAGACTCGTTGTTATGAGTTTTGCAAAAATCGAGAAACCGGAGACGATGCACAGAGTTATAATGTTCAGTAGTAAGAGAACCATTCTTTGACATTGACAAATTAAAGAAAATTGGCAAAATAAGAACCGTAGAATTTTGGAATTGGCATGCATGAAACTACTAAATTTTGAGCTTTACTGGAAATCACTAGTACGATTTCAGATAGCTCAATTTCGTTTGTTAGGGAATGCACAGTACTGTGAGTTCCTTTGTTATGCCAATAAGAACGTAAAAACTTTAGATACTTACTTAAGGGAAAAGGAGGAGAGATATGAGACAAGAAATAGTAAAACACGGAAGAGTGCCGTTGGTGATGTTCAGTATGGTATCCATCGCTATAGGTGTAACCTATGCACAGGAAAAGAAAACGGTAAGGTCTAGTTATGCACCCGTGAACATAGCCGAGCCCTTTAATGAGACAATGGCTCGAATGAAGGCTGCTAAATCAGGGGTAATGAAGCGTCACATGGACTTACTTAATGAACGCTACGATTTAAGTAATAATCCAGCCAAAGACGCAGCGATGTATCGAGGGAAACCTATTCAGCAATGTGTGCGCGTTAAACTCCCGAAAGATGCGACATGGGAAAACCTTGCAAGTATGACTCCAGAAGAGATTCGTGAAAAGGATCTTTTTCCTAACGGGTTCATGCCACTTCCACACCCAAATCATGCTGAAGGCGGTATGCTCTTCCCCAAGTTTCACATCGATGAGATCAAGAAACAAGAAGGGAGAGACCTCACCCGCTTTGATCTGGATTATGACCTGCCTGATCATTTTTTACCCGAGTTTCCACCGCCAATCTATTTAACCACACGGACTGACTTAGGTGACGTTTCGCAGGGCAAGCTGGTGACCAATGCCAATTATTACGAGATATTCAACGGGATACTGAATCCCAAACAGCTTGAAGGCTTGAGGCTGTTGGTGACGCCTTTCCCTCAGCAGAATTTCAACCAATCGGAAGACCGCCGCGCGGAACAACCGAGTCGTGGGGTTGTCTGCTTTGACTGCCATGTGAATGGGCATACCAATGCTGCTACCCATCTGGTTGGCGACATCCGCCCCCAAGAATTTCGTCATCGTCTCGATACTCCTTCTTTGCGTGGGGTGAATATCCAGCGGTTGTTCGGTTCACAGCGCGCCTTGAAAAGTGTCGAGGATTTCACCGAGTTTGAACAGCGCGCCGCATACTTTGACGGCGACCCTGTCATTGCAACAAAAAAAGGTGTCAACATCCTTGAAAGGGGCAGTCAGGTGCACTTCATGGCAGAAGTTCAGGAGCTATTCGACTTTCCCCCGGCTCCCAAGTTGAACATCTATGGTATGCTGGATCAGAAAAAAGCCACAGAGGTTGAGCTTCGTGGGCAGGATGTGTTCTTTGGTAAAGCGAGATGTTCCATTTGCCATCAACCTCCTTACTACACGGATAACCTCATGCATAACCTTAAGACGGAGCGTTTCTACAAACCACGCATGATCAATGGGTGCATGGCAAGCGCTGACGGCCCCATCAAGACCTTCCCACTGCGTGGCATCAAGGATTCACCACCCTACTTGCACGATGGGAGACTGTTGACACTAGAAGATACTGTAGAATTCTTTAACTTGATTCTTGAGGTCAATCTCACAAAACAAGAAAAGGAGAACTTGGTGGCATTTTTGAGGACACTATAGTTGTAAATTGGAGGGAAAATATGAAAAAATCTTTAGGCGCTAAAACCATAGTATATCCAACACCGGTATTTATTGTGGGAACTTACGATAAGGCGGGAAAACCAAATGCGATGAACGTTGCGTGGGGAGGGCTTTGCTGCTCCAATCCACCAAGTGTTGCGATTTCTCTCAGGAAGGCCACGTATACGTATGGGAATATTGTGGAACGAAAGGCATTTACTGTAAATATCCCTTCTGAAAATTATGTCAAGGAAGCTGATCATTTTGGTATTGCATCCGGAAGCAAAGAAGATAAGTTTTCAGCTACAAAACTTACTTCTGTAAAAAGTGATCTGGTAGATGCTCCGTACATTAAGGAATTCCCCCTTGTTCTGGAATGTAAACTAACACATACGGTCGAAATAGGATTGCATACCCAGTTTATCGGTGAGATTGTGGACGTCAAAGTTGAAGAATCTGTGCTCGGAGAAGGCGGAATAATCGATATAGAAAAAATGCGCCCTTTCTTATACGCACCAGAAATCCGCGCCTATTATGGGATTGGCAAATGTCTTGGCAAGGCATTTTCCATAGGTAAGCAGATTTAAAAGCCGTTTTATAGACAGGGCGAGGGAAAAATAAATCAGGAAGGAGACTCTTATGCCAGTGAAGAGATTAAAGGAATTTTTGGACACCCATAGCATCAAGTACGTCATCATCAGTCACTCCCGGGCCTTCACAGCCCAAGAAACTGCGATATCTGCTCATATTTCGGGGAAAGAATTGGCTAAAACAGTCGTGGTTAAGATTGATGGGAAAATGACTATGGCAGTTCTCCCATCTTCTTATAAAGTAGACTTTGATCTTTTAAGGAAGGTTACTGGCGCTAGTAAGGTTGAAATTGCCAGTGAGAAGGAATTTAAAGACCTGTTTCCTGGGTGTGAAATTGGCGCCATGCCGCCTTTTGGCAATCTTTATGGAATGGAGGTTTTTGTGGCGGAAAGTTTGGCCGAAGATGAAGATATTGCATTCAACGCGGGTTCTCATAGAGAACTGGTCAAGATGGCGTATAAAGACTTTGAAAGGCTGGCAAAACCAAAGATAGCTAAATTCTAAAATCGGTGTAAATAAGTTTGTTGTCCTGAAATGCTTGACAGTGCGAGTAACCCATATACTGGAGGAAAGCCAAAGAATCTCTGGATTACAGGTAGGTTTAATTTTGTCTTATCGATGGATTGTTCTATGCCAAATGATATCAAAAGTATTTTGGAAACGGCTATTTCTGAAGAGAAGAAGGCAAGTCGTTTTTACTCCAATTTAGCGCTTCAGATGGAAGACAAGGGTGCGCGTCTCAAATTTGAAATTATGGCTGCAACTGAGCAGAAGCACTACGAAATTCTTTTATCATATTATAAAGAAAAATTCAAACAGACACCTGTGTTGCAAGAAACTGGGGAAAACAAAATTGTTCGGCCTGAAATACCGCCAAAGACAGCCTCCTTTGGGGATGCCATCGAGATTATTATGGATGCGGAACGTAGGGCGTATGGGTTTTACAAAAAGGCGCTTGAAAATTCAACCAATACGGATGATCAGGAGATTTTTAAAACGCTTGCCGACATGGAACAATCTCATTTTGAGCAGTTCAGAACCGAATACAACTATATGACAGAAACCACTATTCGCTTTGCCAGCGAAGATATTCCGTGGATGATGGAAGTATATTAGCGCATTATGAGAAGGGGAATCATATCTCATTGTAGTTCACTCTGGTATAGTTCTTTCCCGCAACTCCCCAAAAACGACCTTCAGGATATCTTTTATCTGAATGAGGCCAGAGACAGCTCCTTTGGTATCTTTGACCATGGCAATGTGTAACCCCTTTTGTTGAAATTCTGCAAGCATACTACTAATTTTTTTATCCTCTAAGACAAAGAGGGGCTCCATCATGAGGTCTTCAAGGACGAAGAGTGGATTGTTTACCAGGATGTTGATGATTGCTTTTGCATGAATGATACCAACAATGTTATCAATACAATTCTTATACACGGGATACCGCGTATAACCTTCTTCGGTAACAATTCTGATTATTTCATCACGACTCATATCGGCATTTATAGCGACAATCTTGTGCCTCGGCACCATTATTTCTTTTGCGAGCTTGTCATTTAATTCAAATACCCTGTGTAATAATTTATGTTCGCCATCGGCCAATACACCCGTTTCTCCGCTTTCCTTGATGATATGTCTTACCTCTTCACGGCTGAAAATAGTTTTCTTGTATTCGATCTTAACGCCGAATAAATTAAAAACCAGATAGGTGATGTACGTAATTAACGTGACGATGGGTGACAGTGTCCATCGTACCCACTCATACGGCTTGATGATCCACAGGGAAAGTTGGTCGGGGAATTGGGTTGCGAGCACCTTGGGGAATGTCTCGCCAAACAGGAGTAAAACAGTGGCAACAATAATTGGAGACAAGATTACCCCCCACGCATCTAAGTAATATATTGCGATCGTTGTTCCTATGGTTGACACGATGGTGTTGACAATGTTGTTCCCTGTGAGTATGGTACTGAGAAGTTTGTCAGGTTCGTTAATAATATTGAAAATCGAGATGGCTTTCTTATTCTTTTGTTTGATCAGAAAATCCAATCGTATCTTGTTAATAGAAAAAAGAGACGTTTCGGTTAGTGAAAAAAAAGCAGAAACAATAAGAAGCGCAAAAAAGAGTATCAATAAAAAAATAATCGTCTGGCTGGAAAAATGCATGGAATGCATAGTAATAACTCCTTCTTGCCCTTTCCCTCCCATGAAACCTTATTCGGTTTCTTTTTCAATGATAAGTCTCATGATTTCTTCAGGTGAGGTGGATGTAATGATTTTTTGTTTAAATGGTTCGTCGATGAATAAACGGGCTATTCGGCTTAAAAGCCCGAGGTATGTGCTATTGGTGCGCTCCTTTGTAGCGATTAAAAAAACTAAGTGAACGGGTTTTCCATCGAGCGCATTGAATTCGATCCCTTGCGATGAAATGCCCAGGCACGCGATAATATCGGTTACGCCGGAAGTTTGAGCATGGGGGATTCCAATACCGCCTCCTATTCCTGTGCTCTTAATGTTTTCTCTTTCAAGCACCTTTTTTAGGAGGTCGGCTTCATCTGTTACCTTTCCCGAGGTCTCGGCCGCATTTACTAATTTTCCCAGAGCATCTGATTTGTCATTTCCCCGTAAATTAATGACTATACGTTCTTTGGTTAGTACATCAGAAAGTTTCACATCGGCTCCCGTTTTACCAAATAAATCTTTACTTTATTGAGGTGACTTGATAGATCGTATGAAAACAGGTATTCGCAAAATTACAAGTGCTTCCCAGGATTTTTAAATAAAGATTTAAAGCTTTGCCTTTTATGAATGGATTATATTCTAATTTGCTGTTAATAAAAATCAAATTTTTTGAGTATTTACCTAAATCAATACCTTATTGGCTTCTCATGGTTATTCATACATATTCGTTTTTGAAGAAGCGATAGGTATTTTTACCTTCTTTTTTGGAGCGGTACATGGCGATGTCGGCTTTTTTAAGCAAATCATCCGGATTATCTGCATCTGCTGGGCAGAGGCTAATACCTATGCTGACAGTGGTATGGATTTCATGGCCTTCGATCTGATAGGGTTGGCTCAAATTATCGAGCGTTTTTTGTGCGACAATAGCGGCATCTTGGGCATGAGTAAGGTCAGGGAGGATGACCGTGAATTCGTCACCGGCGCCTATGCGGCATGCCGTATCAGTTTTACGCAAACGTTGTATCAGCCGCTCTGCGACAGCCCCGAGCAGCAAGTCTCCCGTATGATGACTAAGAGAGTCATTAATATTTTTGAAACCATCCATGTCAAGGAACATAACAGCCGCAGTTTTTCCATTACGTTTTCCACTGTCTATAGCCATCTGTAAGCGGTCTTGAAGCAGATTTCGGTTAAGGGCATCATGGAAAGCCATTTGGGTTATAATAGCCTCTGACTGTTTACGCGCGATTGCGCCTCCTATAATTTCTGCCATGATACGGAGCAGATCAGTATATTCTTCATGCCATGTTCCAGCTTTCACAACATTGTCGAGATTAACAAATCCTACCAATTTCTTTTCGGCATACACCGGCAATGTCAGCAGTGATTTGATGCCAAATTTTTCCAGACTCTCCTTTTCGGCGGAAGCCTCAGGAGACATTTTAGAGGTATCGGTTATATAAATGACATTACCAGCGTGCAAATTTGCCATCCACCACGGGAAAATTGAGGAAGAGATATTTTGAAGATTCTGGATTTCGGGTTTGATCTCCTCGCTACACCATTCATTGGTGTTATCCATAATAGCACCGTTATCACGAAACTGAAAGAGGCATGTCCTGCTAGCATTGCACAATCGGCCAATATCGGCTAACGAAGCAAAAATAGCATTGTTAAAGTCTGAAAGATTGGCGAATCTCGTAGAGATACGAGCGATGGTCTTTTCAAAATCTAATCTATATTGGAGGGTCTCCTCCGCCTGCTTTCGCATGATGAACTGACCGATCTGGCTGCCGATGGCAGTCATCATCTTAAGCAGTTCCTCGTCGGGTTGTCGTATTTCGTGACTGAAGAATTCGAGGATGCCAAATATTCCGCTTCCAATCAGAATGGGGAAACCAAATGCCCCACGCAGTCCTTCTTTGGCGGCAATTGGCGCTCGTGGAAAGTTTGTGTCAGAAACTACATCGGGAATCCAGCTAGGTTTGCCATTGGCCCAGATTCTGCCCGGTAGTCCAATACCTGGTGAAAAGGTGATTTGTTTACTAAGCGCCTCAAATTCTGAAACCTTTACTGACGGCTTATGCCAGATTTCGACACAACAGAGCATGTTAGTTTTTTTGTCTATGCTCCAGAGATCGCCTAAATCCCATTCCAGGTATTCACATATAGCTTGAAGGATTTTTTGGGCAGCTTCTTTAAGAGATGAGGATTCTACCAATATACGCGCAACGGCATACTGTACCGCCAGACGTCGTTCAATGAGTTTACGATCGGTGATATCTCTGATTATTGCCTGCCCCATCTTCTTGCCGCCAAATTCAATAACGCTTCCCGTTATGTCTATCGGAACAGTTTTGCCGTCTTTTCTTAACATTAGCGTATCGTTTACCGAGCCAGATCCCCTCCTCATGCCTTCTTTAAAAGCAGTAACAATCCTTTCAATTTCCGCTTTAGGATGGAGTTGGACAAAGTTCATAGTTAAAAGTTCTTCTCTTGCGTAGCCGGTAAGTGCCTCTGCCATTTTATTTACATTCAGCAGATTCCCTTCGGTGTCAACTGCAAATATTGCATCGCCGGCGTCATTCAGAAAAGAACGGGCTTCATCGTACATCTTGCGTAAGTTGGCTTTTTCCAGACTTTCATTTATCTGCGCAGGGAGAGCGTTTAGGTGCGGCTTGATAACAAAACCATCTAGACCAGACCTCATACCCTCAGCAAACACCTCTTCGTTCTTTGTATCGGCAACCATTATTACCGGTACATAAGGAACTCGACCCTTGATTGTCTTTAGAATCCAGAGTCCATCCGTCCACTCAAGACGATGATTGGTTATTACTACATGGAAATCATACTGGGAGATTGCTTCATAGAAATCCTTTTGCCCCATTACATTCACAAACTCGGAGTCACGGAATTTCTTCTGCAACGTCCATAAGAGTATTTTTCGGTCTGTTGGATTATCTTCTATGATGAGAAACTTCATAATCTGCTTGTTTACACTTGGTTATATAAGGGTTATACAAGCGCGAAGATACAATACCTGCGAGTTTATGTCAAGGATGAAATGGGGGATTACAGAAGAGAGTTGAGGGGGGATTTGCGGTGAGTTCATAGATGCTTCGGGCTGACGCCCCTCGCAATGCCGACTTTCTTTTCGCGGTTATTATAACTTATTCTTTTTTAGTTTTGCGGAAGTATATACATAGAGATGCGACAATGCATAACCAGATTTGCACGACCACGATGTAGTAAATAAAGCCTTTAATGAACTTACCAAAATGAGATTTCTTAAATTTTGCAGTACTCTTTTTTTTAAGAGGACTCTGAAACAAGGATCCCATTTTCTGAAATGGCTTAAAAAGATTGGTATACGCAGGGTCTTTTTTATCTACCTTTATATAGGGAGACTTGTATTCTGAGTCAAGGCTTGTGGCGGACTTCCTTTCTGAAGGCGGTTTGGGCGTCTCTACTGGTCTTGTTTCAACCGGTTTGGCTTTTACAAGAGGCGGCTTTGATTCAACGGCAGGGGGTCTAGCTTCTTCCTGAGGTGGTGTTACAGGTTTTGTCACTATGGGTTTTTCCACTTTGGTTTCTATTTCCGAAGGTCTGGATTCTGTAACTCTGGTCTCTGGTACGGTTGTTACTGGGGGTCTTGTTTCTGAGGGTTGCGGCGATACCACTTTTGGTTCCGGAGGCTTAGATTCTTCCGGTTTCGGTTTTTCTTCTTCCCTTTGTGGGGGGGGAGTGACAGGTTTTGCTACCTGTGGCGTACCGCCTCCCAATGTCTGCATGCGTTCCTCGATTAATTTTTTATATTTTTGAAGCTCTTCTTCTGCCTTATCATTCATGCCAAGTTTTTTGTATGCCAACCAGAGTCGTTGATATGCCTCTACGTATTCTGGTTTTATCCTGGTGACTTTTGTAAATTCCTTAACGGCGTCATCAAACATATTTTGCCGGAAGTAGATGCTTCCCATACCAAAATGCGCCTCTGCATGGTCTGGACTAATGGTTGCAACTTTTTTCAACATTTCCATGGATTGGTCTAATTTGCCCAATTTATAGAGGTTGTATGCATCCAGGTAGCATTTATTTGCCTCTTCGTCTTTGTCGGCAAAGAGGGCTTGCATGTTGATGATGCTAGTTATGATAAGAATTGGGAAGAATACTATCAGATATTTTTTCATAGTATGAATAATAACAAGTTTGAGCTGATCAGGAAAATGAATTTTATTTGATTCCTTTCAGTTTTTCGTAAGAATTTAGGGCTCGTTTAGCCGCATCTTCCATACCCTTCTTCTTGTAAATCAGGTACATTTCCTGGTAAATGTTAATAAGGTCGGGTTTCATTGTGAGAGCTATCTTCAACTCTGAAAGTGCGTCATCGAGTAATTCTTTTTTGTTGTAGATCATGCCCAATGCCGCATGGGCCTCGGCATTTCGGGGATTTTTACTCAGGGTATCTTTTAAAATGACAACAGCCTCATCAAGTTTGCCTTGTTGTACATATTGTCCCGCCGTTTGAAAGTAGGATATTGAACGGTGCAAACGTTTTATGTAGATAAGAAAGCTAATGGAGGCTAAAAGTATCATAAAGGCAGTCCCAATAAGGAACATGAGCATGTGTCGTTTCATAGGTTTATCTCTTTGGATTTAAAATCCTTATAATCAGTATTTTCATTTTAATTTGAATCAAAACTGTAGAAATCAAAAATTAAAGATACATATCAAATGTAGAAGCACCTTTAGCCTTTGGGTTATACCAGCCGTATACCCAATTCCTTGAGTTGTTGCGCATCAACTTCTGATGGCGCATTCGTCATGAGACAGGCGGCCTTCTGTGTCTTGGGGAATGCAATTACTTCACGAATATCGTCAAGTTGTAATAAGAGCGTAACCATACGATCTACCCCTAGCGCAATCCCGCCGTGAGGGGGAGCGCCGTACTTCAGCGCATCGAGTAAGAATCCAAATTTTTTGTATGCGTTTTCATCATCTATCCCCAGTAAACGAAAGACTCTTTTTTGCGCCTCTGGTGTATGAATGCGGATACTCCCGCCGCCAAGTTCTACGCCGTTAAGCACCAGGTCATATGCGCGCGCTTTTACCTCCAAAGGTCTTTCCTCCATAAGTGGAAGATCGTCAGGATGGGGAGCGGTAAACGGATGATGAAGCGCCTCATAGCGTTTTAAATCTTCATTGTAGTCAAACAATGGAAAATCTACAACCCATGAGAAATTGAATTCATTGGTGTTTATGAGCTTGTTTTTATGGCCGAGATGCAACCTGAGTTGCGCAAGCGACTGGGAAACTACCTTGGGTTTGTCGGCGACAAAAAGGAGCAGGTCTCCCTTTTTTGCATCCATGCGCCGTTGTATCTTTTCTTGGGTTTCTGTGGAAAAGAATTTTGTTATCGAAGAGGATAGACCGTTTTCTTCTACCTTGAACCATGCGAGTCCTTTGGCTCCAAATTGGCCAACGAAGGCGGTTAAATCGTCAATATCTTTTCTTGAAAAATTACCGCAGCCAGTTGCGTTAATACCCCTCACCTGCCCACCTGATTTGATCGTATCTAAAAATACTTTGAAGTTTGATGTCTGAGCTATATCAGTTATATTTTTTATCTTTATACCGAAGCGTAAATCGGGGGCATCGCAACCATAAGACGCCATGGCCTCTCCGTAAGAAAGGCGGGGAAAGGGAGTAATAATAGTTTTGCCAATAACCTTTTCAAAAATAATAGCAATAAGCCCTTCGATGACCTGAATAATGTCATTTTCATCGACAAAAGACATTTCCATATCCATTTGGGTAAACTCAGGCTGTCGCTGGGCACGGAGGTCTTCATCGCGAAAACAGCGCACAATTTGAAAGTAACGATCGTAGCCTGCCACCATGAGTATCTGTTTAAAAAGCTGGGGCGATTGGGGTAGCGCATAAAAATTTCCAGGATTGACCCTGCTGGGTACCAGATAATCCCTGGCCCCTTCTGGCGTACTCTTTGTCAGCATGGGAGTCTCGATATCGACAAAGTTCAAGCGGTCGAGGTATTCACGTATTGTCTGACATATCTTGTGACGGAAAATTAATCTCTTCTGCATTATGGGACGCCTCAAGTCCAGGTAGCGATGCTTGAGCCTTAATTCTAAAGACACCTTGTTCTCGTCCGTGATTTCAAATGGCGGGGTTTCTGATCTGTTTAATATCTCAAGGGCGGCGGCATATACCTCTATTTCTCCCGTATCCAGATTTGGGTTTAACGTACCTGCAGGTCTGGCAGAGACTATGCCCCGTATAGCGACAACATATTCGTGCCTTAGTTGACGGGCAGTTTCGTAGAATTCACTTCCTTTATCAGGATTAAAGACGACCTGGGTAATACCGTATCTGTCTCTTAGATCGATGAAGATTAACCCGCCGTGATCGCGGATGCTGTTTACCCAACCCAACAGAATTACCGTAGATTGTACGTCATTAATGCGTAGTTGACCGCAGGTATGCGTTCGTTTCAGTTCAGACATGTATTTGCTGTCTCCTGGGAATTAGAAATTTGTCAGCTCTTGAGATGTGCTTGTTTATTGAGAAACCAATTGAGGACTTCATTTTGCTTGAGTGAGATTTCTTCACTTGTTTCCATTGCTTTTATCTTAACGTCCCCGCGTGCTAGTTCGTCGGGCCCCAGCACGATTACGTACTTTACTCCCAATTTGTTTGCCATACGCATTTGCGCCTTGGGGCTTCTCCCTTCATAGTCATAATCGGCAGAAAGGTTGGATTTTCTTAAAAGATTAAGGAGGTAAAAACATTGTTTCTTGGTTTCTTCACCGATGGAAATGATGTATACGAACGGGGAAGCGCCGGGAAATTCTTGATATGTGGATTTGTTTTTAGCCATAATATTCTTGAGCGCCAAGATCGTTGCCTCCATCCCGATAGCGAATCCAACTGAACCGATGGAAGGTCCTCCAATATCAGAAACGAGATTATCATATCGCCCACCAGCGCAAATCGCGTCCCGAGCGCCTAATGAAGAGTGAGTGATTTCGTAAACAGTCTTTGTATAATAATCCAGACCTCGCACCAAATGGGCATCCACGATGTAAGGAATTCCGATCTCTAAAAGAGATTCCCTTACGGTCTTCGCGTGGGATTGACACTCATTGCATAAATAATCACTGATAGAAGGCATCTGATGTCCGATCGTTTTGCATTTTTCGTTTTTACAGTCCAGAATACGAAATACATTTCGGTTGAGTCGCGATTGACAGAGCTCACACAACGCCTTTTCGTGTTCGCGGAGTTTTTCTTTGAGGATATTTCTGAAAACAGGCCTGCACTTCTGACAGCCGATGGAGTTAATCTTGACTTTGTATCCCTTAAGGTCAATACGGTCAAATATTCTGGCGGCTACACTGATGGTTTCCACATCGAGCAAGGGGTCAGAGGCGCCCACTGCTTCAATGCCCATCTGATGAAATTGTCGGAGCCTTCCAGCCTGTGGGCGTTCCTTTCTAAACTGTGGCCCAATGTAATAGAATTTTTGAAATTTTTTTGTCTTATATAATTCGTATTCCAAATATGCGCGCATCACAGGGGCTGTGTTTTCAGGGCGTAGAGTGATGCTTGAGTCTTCACTATCGGCGAAGGTATACATCTCCTTCTCGACGATGTCTGTTGCTTCGCCAATACTTCTGACAAACAAGCGGGTATCTTCAAAAACCGGCGTGCGGATTTCGTAATATCCGCAAAGCTCGAATTCTTGTCGTCCGATATCCTCAAGTCTTCGCCATAAAGCCCAGTTTTCTGGTAATATATCTTCTGTGCCTCTGGGCGCTTTAAAGGCGCACTCAGTTTTCTTTTCTGTACTCGTATTCACGTTCATTGCACTAATCCTGTTGATTTCATAAAGGGGTAAACAAAAAATTAATTATATCAATCAGGGCGCAATATGCAAGGCTTTTTAGAGGGCGCAATTATCCAAGAAGATTAAATTTCTGCTAATTCAATTGTTCTTGATTGGACATTGTCCAGTCTGCTAGATTTTCAGCACAATCTTTCCAAAATTTTCCCTCTTCAGCATTTTCTGCTGGGCCGCTGCGGCTTCTTTTAGTGAAAATACACTGTCCACAACAGGTTTTAGTTTTCCAAGTTCTACAAGGTTCAGTATGTCTAGGAGTTCTTTTTTACTGCCCATATAACAACCAATGATCGCATGCTGTTTCATGAACAGTGAGCGGATGTCTATCGTTGTTGTTGGTCCGCTTGTTGCGCCGCACACCACCATTCGTCCACCCTTGGTAAGACACTGTAGGTTCTTGTCCCACGTATCAGGTCCAATATGCTCGAAGATAAGGTCAGCCCCTTTGTTATTCGTCAAAAGCCTTACGTTTCCGACATAATCTTCTTTTGAATAGTCTATAACTTCGTCAGCGCCGAGTTGTTTTGCCTTTTCCAATTTTTCCTTTCCACGAGCCGTGGTAATTACCCGTGCGCCGGCCAGATGGGCAATCTGGATGGCGGCGCTGCCAATACCGCTGCCGGCGGCATGTATCAATACATTCTCTCCCGGTTTGAGTTGCCCGCGGGTAATGAGCATGTGCCATGCCGTTATAAACACGAGGGGAATGGCCGCCCATTCCTCAAAGGAGAACTTATTGGATACGGGAATAATATTGTCCACATGGGCCTTGGCAAATTCGGCATAGCCTCCCTGTACCTGAAACCCCACGATTTTGAAACTGTTGCACATGCTGTCGTTGTTGGTAATGCAAGACACGCACTTTCTGCAACGAACACCAGGGGCAATGAGTACCTTATCACCTGCCCTGAAGTTTTTGACCTCCATTCCTATTTCAGCAACCTCACCGACAACATCGCTGCCAAGAATATGTGGCATGGGAATTTCTATGCCCGGTAATCCCTGTCTTACCCATATATCCAGATGATTTAATGCACATGCCTTTACCTTTACAAGCACCTCATAGGGAGAAATTTTTGGTTTCTCCATGTCTGTATGCGTTAACTTATCTACCCCGCCATGCTCCTTAAAAACAACTGCCTTCATAAAGTTTCTCCTGTATTAGAAATGCATCTTAAAGATTAAAATAATTATTAAGTTAGATTCGTAAGCGCCTTAAACCACCCTTTTTTCGGAGAGAAAGAACTTGATACACTGCCAGTTTTTATTCTTCGTTAGCCAGTATTTATAATATTATTCCACAAAAACCTCTTTTTTTAGCAAGTTTTTACCTCCCCTTTATCCCCTCCTTGCGAAGGAGGGGAAAGAGGGGTGGTTATTTTGGCTGCGGCTTTGCTGCGCTATGAATCTTCATGCCGACTTTTCTTCCAACGCTTCTTTTGTGTATAGGGAGGTGTACAATTTATTGGCCTTGATGAGCTGTCCGTGCTTACCTTTTTCAACTATCATTCCGTCTTTCATAACTACGATCGTGTCGAAATCTCTCACTGCAGGCAGCCTGTGTGTTACGACTATTAATGTTCTCCCCGGGAAATTTTTTAGTATATTTTTAATAATGCTGTCTTCTATTCGCGCGTCTATAGCTGAAAGGCAATCATCCATGATGATAATATTTGGATTAAGAGCCAATGCCCGTGCAATGGTAATCCGCTGCTTTTGTCCGCCCGACAAGTTAATTCCCCGTTCGCCCAAGTAAGTTTCATATTTGTAAGGGAGTTCTTGAATCTCCCGAGCCACCGCGGCAATAGAAGCAAGTTGATCTGCTTTGTTATTCCTATCTTCTATTTCTGTACCGAGTAATAAGTTGTCTGCTATGCTCTCAGAGAAGAGAAATGTGTCCTGTGGAACAAATCCTATGTGTCGTCGTAATATCTTAATATCAAGTGTATTAATATCAACGCCGTCTATAAAAATGTTCCGGTCGTTTGCGGGGATCAAGCGTGGAAGCATGCTTATTAATGTCGTTTTTCCACTTCCTATAGGACCTACAATGGCGACACGGTGTCCTGCTGGAATCCTTAAGTTTATGTCTTTCAGTACCCATTCTTTTTGAGGGTCGTATCGAAAGTTTATGTCTCTGAATTCTATCTCACCCTTAGGAATAAATTGTTTGGCGGCATTATCTTTTGAAACAATCTCAGGCATTTCTTCCATCACTTCATCAATACGTTTCATGGAGGCATTACCGCGCTGTAAGAGGGATAAACACCATCCTATAGCAGTCATGGGCCAGACCATCATGGAGATATAACGTTGGAAGGCAACCAGGGTGCCTACGGTAATCTTCCCATCAATGACCATCTTTCCACCGATGAAGAGTAATAGAATGATGCCCATGTAAGTAATGTATTCGAAGGCAGGTCCCAGGAGTGACTGAGGGATGGCCAGTTTGAGATTTTTTGTCATAAAATCTTTACAGAGCCCACGAAATATGCCTTGTTCCTGTCTAGACATATTAAATGACTTTACAATACGGATACCTGATATGTTTTCTTGCGCCTTTTCACTGATTCTTGAAAATTGTTCTTGGACTTCGAAAAATCTTTTGTCAATGATGTCTTTGATTTTATAGGCGATGAACGGTGTGAGAGGCATCAGGAGAAATGTGTACAGTGACAGCTTGGGAGATAAATAGATAATTATCGGAGGTATTACAAAGAAATAAAATAAGGCGTCCAGCCCGATCAGAAATCCAGGTCCAACTGCCATGCGCACGGCGCCGATATCATTCGTTGCCCTTGACATGAGATCGCCTGTCTTGTATTTTTGAAAAAACCTCTGAGAAAGGTTTTCTATATGCCCAAAAAATGCCATGCGCAAATCGTAATCGCACCGAAAAGACGTTCCAATAAAATTCATCCGCCAAATGTACCGACACACGCCCTGAAAAAAGCCCACCAGGAGAAATAATCCGGAAAGGGTTGCGATCTTCGCAAGATTAACCTCTTTTGAGAGGATGTCTATGGCCTTTTTGATAATAAGTGGTGGAAAGATATTGATAATATCTACGGCAAGCAGCGATACCGTGCCGATAAGAAAGTATCGCTTGTATTTTTTTACAAAAACCCTGTAGAGAATGCTCTTGTCCCAAAACTTCCGCAGCTTTTCAAACGCCATGTTAATTGTTTTAAAATTATCTCTGTATTTTTATGATTTTGCTTATAAAATATAATTGCCTTAATGAATGTTACAAAAAGTTAGCTTATCACATTTTCTTGATAATGTATACGATTAATCCCCCTGTATGTAGTGGTGCGGTTATAAATGGGGATTAATTTTTTAAGAATAAAATTTTTCGTAAAGCAGATACCGATTGGGGTTTTTGTTGATATGGGAAAAAATACGCAAAGAGAAACGGTCTACGCATTTAATAATAATGATATTGTTGCTACGTATGATTTTGATATGGACGTGTGGCACCCTAACCGCGCAAAAATGGCGTCTATTGTATGCGAGATATTGCCGTTTAATAGGGGTGGAAACATAAAAATTGTAGACTTGGGCGTGGGTACTGGGTATCTATCCCACAGGATTATCGAAACGTTTCCAAGCGCAACGATTGTTGCTGTAGATGCAGCAGAACTCATGATAGAAAAAGCCAAATTGAGACTGCAAGGTTACCTTAAACAAGTTACATTCCAAGTTTCAACTTTTCAGGAATTATCAGATAAAGAAAATATTTTTTCTCGCTTTGATGCAGTGGTTTCATCCTTTGCCCTTCATCATTTGTACCGTGAGGAAAAACAGATATTATTTAAGTACATCCACTCGATATTAAAACCCAACGGTTGGTTTATGAATTGCGATATCTTTAAGGCTGCCGATGCCGTGCTTGAAGCTCGATTCCAATATTTACACCACCTGGGAATACAACAGAGAACAAAAAAGATTAAACGCCATGAAAGGTCTCTTGACCAAATTTCCGCAGAATTGGCAGATAAAGAAAAGAAAGACGGCGACCATCCTTTGTTACTCACAGACGACCTCCAACTCCTTGTAGATGCCGGGTTCCGTACCGCAGAGTGTTTTTGGAAGGAATATCGAGAGGCAGTGTACGGTGGGATAAAATGATTCGTCTAAATAATGTTGGTCTGTCCTTTGGCGCGAATATTATTTTAGATAATGTTTCCTTGCACATCCGGACAAATGACCGGATCGGTTTAATCGGTCCAAATGGTGCGGGCAAATCCACCCTCTTCAAACTCATTTGTAAATGTGTTGAACCCAGCGCAGGTAATCTTATTTGTGCGAAAGATGCAAACATCGGATATCTTCCTCAGGAAGGTTTTGTTTTTAAGAAGCAGACCGTCTTCGAAGAGGCTAGTTCAGCCTTTGAAGACGTTCTCTCCCTGAAACGTCAGATTGATAAAATTCATACCCAAATGGAAGACGCCTCCATACAGGGAGAGGACTATCAGTTACTCCTTGATCACTATGCGCACCTGCAACACCAATTGGAGGTTGTCAACGCCTCCAAGGTTGATGCGGAGACGGGCAAGGTCTTAAAGGGCATGGGATTTAAAGAATCAGATTTTGAAAAGGGCATCAACACATTGAGCGGCGGGTGGCAGATGCGGGTGGCTCTTTCACGATTATTACTCCAGGAGCCCAATCTACTCCTCTTAGACGAGCCAACGAACCACCTAGATATTGATTCTATCCTCTGGTTAGAAGAATATCTCAGAGGGTTTAAAGGCGGACTCATTATCATATCGCATGATCGGGCGTTTCTTGACCGTAACATTTCCAAGGTTTGGGAACTGGAGAAGGGAAAGATTCATGAGTTTTATGGAAATTACTCCTTGTATGAGATTGAAAAAGAAAAACGAATGGAGCTTCAGACAGCGCGTTATGTCAACCAGCAGAAAAGGATTAAAGAGGTGGAGCGGTTTATCGAGCGATTTAGGGCAAAGAACACAAAGGCCTCCCAGGTGCAGAGCCGGATCCGTATGCTTGAAAAGATGGAGAAGGAAGAGTTGCCCGACAACACCATAGAACGGATAAAATTTAGATTCCCCCCATCAAAACAAAGTGGCGTAACCGTACTTGCCGTAAACGATGTTTCGCATGAATACGACGGATGCATAATCTTTCAGGATATTTGCCTTTCGATAGAACGCGGAGAAAAGGTAGCTCTTGTAGGGCAAAATGGGTCGGGAAAATCTACGCTATCACGTATCATAGCCGGCGTTGAGCAGCCGCACTCCGGCGTTATTAAGATGGGTCATAATGTCCTCTTTGATTATTTTGCTCAGGAACATGCGGAGAAGTTAAATAACAAGAATACCATATTAGAGGAGGTTGAATCTGTCGCTCCGTTTTCCATGATTCCCCACGTACGGCATATATTAGGGGCGTTCTTGTTTTCAGGCGATGATGTTTTTAAGTCCGTCAACGTTCTGAGCGGAGGTGAAAAATCTCGTCTGTCTCTTGCCAAGATGCTTCTGAAACCCACGAATTTTCTGATTTTGGATGAACCTACCAACCACATAGATATTACCACCAAGAAGATTCTAAAGAGTGCATTGTTGGATTATAAGGGAAGCCTGTTGATTGTGTCGCATGACAGAGACTTTCTGGATGGTCTGGTCTCCAAGGTTTATGAATTAAGAAATGGTAAAGTCCATGTTCATTTGGGAAGTTTTAGGGATTTTCTTGAAAAGAAATCATCGGATTTGCATACGGGAAAAACTGTGGAAGTTAGCACGAAGGAATTGTCGCCATTAAAATTAGAATGCGGTTCTCAAAAGCAATACTATTTATTTAAAAAAGAGCAAAATGCCAGGAAGCGGAAACTTGCAAAAGAAGTGCAAAACATTGAGAAAAAGATTGTTTTGTTAGAAACTCAAAAGAAGGAACAAGAGCATATCCTTTTAAATCCCGAGCTTTATAGTGACAAAGAAAAGTCCATCGAAATCAATGGGCAGTATAAAGCCATTACTCAGGAATTGAACGCCCTTTATAACAGATGGGAAACTGTCCATGCCGAATTAGAATCCGGAAGAGATAATTGATTTGATTTTACGCGACGATTTTTATAATATTTTTGAGACCGTTGTACCGTTATATTTCCAATAGTTGGTGACAGAATGATTTATCCTCCATTATATGCCGCATACAGAAGTTTAACGCATAGGCGCTCTTTCAAGGCAGTGTCTTTTATTTTAATGGTTTCTGTCTCCGTGTCCGGCCAAATAGCCTGGGCTACGGCTATGCGCGGCAATGTTTATCAAGTGTCATCTAAGAAATACAGTGCAACGCAATGGATCAAAAATGGAGAGGCAAAGTACAAACGGGCAAAGTTTGAACGAGCCGTCAAGGCGTTCAATAAATCCATTGCATGTTATCCCCATTACTTTGAGGCATGGGATGGCATGGGAAATGCATTATATTGCCTGGGAAAGTACGATATGGCTGTTCAAGCGTATGACAAGTCGCTGGGTATCAATCCCGACAATAGCGCCACCCTGGTGAATAAAGGTATCGTCCTCTATAAAAAGGGTGATTCCGAAGAGGCCTTGAAATTGTATGACGCCGCCCTCAAGTTGGATCCTAAACTTGCTGCTGCGTGGTATAATAAGGGAGTTGTACTGATTGCATTAGGCAGAAACAAAGAGGCAATGCAGGCATTTGAAAAGGCCATCGAAGTTAATCCCAAGGAAGACCTCGCCTGGCACGGGAAGGGCTACATTTTGATCTTGTCCGAGAAATATGATGAGGCTCTCCAGCTCTTCAGTAAGGCTGTCCAGGTAGATCCAAAGAGAGGCTGGGCTTGGAATAATATGGGCATTACCCTGGATAAGTTGAATATGTATAATGAAGCAATTAAGGCATTTGATAAAGCTATTGAAATTAACCCGAAAAGCGCAAGGGCATGGCATAATAAGGCCAATGCGCTTTATAATCTCGGTAAATACGAGGAGTCCATGAAAATTTACAATAAGGCCTATGAGTTGGATCCCCGGTTATATGCAGGTAAAAATTAATTATTTAAAAAATATTTTACGAAGAATATTCCAGTCGTTATCCATTTATTTGATATTGGGTTTTCTTTTTGTCATAAATCTGCAATGCCTTGCCATAGCCGGATGGTCTTCCAATTCCCGTGAAAATACCGCTATTTGTACAGCGCAGGGGCAGCAGAGCGCTCTCCAGATAATTAGTGATGGCGCTGGGGGTGCCATTGTTACATGGGAAGACACAAGGGATGTCCATTTTGATATCTATGTCCAAAGGATCGATGAGCGTGGGAATGTCTTGTGGAAGAAGGACGGCGTGCCTGTTTGCGTTGCATCTGAAAACCAAAAACGCCCAAGGATTGTTAGTGATGGTAGTGGCGGAGCTATCATTGTCTGGCAGGATGTGCGAGGCGGCAAGAGTAATTGTGATATTTATGCGCAGCGCATCGATGCGGAAGGGAATCCTCAATGGACTGATAATGGTGTGCCCATTTGTACTGAAATTAAAGAACAGACCAGTCCATGTATTGCAGCGGATGGCGCCGGGGGGGCTGTTATCATCTGGGAGGATGCCCGAACCAACTATGTAGATCTCTACGCTCAGCGGATTAATAAAAATGGAGAATTGCTTTGGGCGAAAAACGGAGTGCTTGCCTGCGGCGCTTCAGGGACACAGGGCGCTCCGGAAGCAGTGTCCGACAGTGCAGGTGGTGTTATAATTGTGTGGCAGGATTTTCGGAGAAGCTATGCCGACATTTATGCTCAGCGCATTGACGGCGGCGGTAACGTGCTGTGGAGTAAATGGGGAGTCCCTGTGTGCAGCGCGCAAGGTCATGAAAGTTTCTCCGTCATTGTTAGTAACGGGGCTGAAGGGGCGATAGTGGCCTGGATAGATACCCGTAACGGCAATAATGACATCTTTGCCCAACAGTTGGATGGAAGCGGGATTGTGCAATGGCTTGCCAATGGCATTTCTCTATGTTCTGCGCCAGGAAACCAAAATTATCCTGTGATTACTACTGACGGAGCAGGCGGCGCTATTGTTGCGTGGTGGGATATGCGTAGCGGAGATTTTAATATCTATGCGCAATGTGTTGATCTTGCAGGTTATGTCCAGTGGGAAAAAGACGGCTTGGCTATCTGTGCTGAATCGGGCATCCAGAATTACGTATCGATAACCAGTGACGGCGCTGATGGCGCAATATTAGCTTGGGACGATAACCGCACTTCTACGTATGATATCTATGCCCAGCGGGTTAATCGGAAAGGTCTTATATTGTGGGAAAAGAATGGAATAGGCGTTTGCACAGCATCTAATACTCAATGTTTTCCCGTTCTGGCGAGGGACGGGATTGGCGGGGCGATCATTGCATGGCAAGATAAGCGCAACATGGATAAAAGTTATTGGGATATTTATGCCCAAAAGGTCAATGCGCAAGGCTTATTGGGGGGAAAATGAAAAGTTACGACGGGGAAATTTGGTTCATTCTCTTGTGTTGAAAGTGTCTTAAAATTGGAAAACGGACAAGATGATAAAGGAAACATAAGCACAACACATCAGCACGATAGTTGATATCAAAGGCTATTTCCTTGTAAGCCCTCATAGATTTGCTTGCCATTGTCCTCAACCGGCTTGTAACCCCTTCCTGCAAGAAACACGTCCTCATACGAAATGTCTGCTAATGCTTCCACAGGGTATTTACAAAACAAGATTATAAAAGTTATTGCTGTTAGAGTAAGCGGCAAAAGAAAGTTGTCATTCCCCGTATCAAGTACGGGGCAAGCTCTGCGAAAGCAGGAATCTGGTAGAGACAGGTTTTAAACCTGTCTCTACAACAAAAATGGATTCCCGCTCCCCGTTTTCACGAGGACAAGTTTACCCCTGTGAAAACAGGGGTGGGAATGACATTTTGGTTTTGTTTACCATGACATTTTTGAAAATATTTTTACTACGTGCGGGTCGAAATGTGTGCCAGATTGCGCCTGGACATATTCAATGGCTTTGTCCTTTGGCAGGGCTGTGCGGTAGGGGCGGTCGCTGTATAGCGCATCCCAAAGTCTATCACCGCAAATATCCGCGCTGACAGTGGGATTTGTTCACCCTTTAGCCCCCGCGGATAGCCGCTGCCATCCCATTTTTCGTGGTGGCAGTAAGGAATATCCAATGCCTTGTGCAGGTATGTTATGGGCGAGAGGAGTTGATGGGCGTACTCCGGATGCTTGCGCATGATCTGCCATTCTTCTTCGGTAAGTTTGTCGGGTTTGAGAAGAATGCTGTCGGGGATGCCCATCTTGCCGATATCATGCAGAAGGGCGCCGCGCCGAATATGTGTCAACTCTTCTTTTTTTACTCCAAAGGATCGAGCTAATTTCAAAGTCATTTCTGTGACACGCAGGGTATGGCCTTCGGTTTCTTTGTCGCGCAGATCAAGGGCGCGAGACCAACCCTCGATCGTTGTGTCATAAGCAATGGCAAGTTCCGCATGGGAGCGCTGCATGCCTTCAAATAAGGATGTATTCTCTATCGCTATGGCTGCCAGCGCTCCAATAGCCTCCACGAATGCCAGCCATTCATTGTCCATGTTAGGTTTGAAGCGGTGGAATAATTCCATTACCCCCTTGACTTGCCCTTTGGTAATGAGTGGTACGGCATTGTATGTGGTAAAATTCATGCCTTCTTGCGGTTTGGCGCACACAAAGGGGGCGTCAATTGTTGACATATTAGAGATACAAACAATACGGCGTTCGAGTAAGGAGCGGTAGGCGTAGCATTCTTCAGGACATATATGCCTAGAAGATAGAGCATGGGTGCTGAAACCGCGCGAGGCTGTACATTCTAGTTTATTCGTCTGCGAATTTAATATCAAAATATTCGTGGCATCCACGCCCAACTGTATCGTTACTTGTTCAAGAAAGACATTCAGAATGATGTTCAGGTCTGGGCTGCTAATAATAGCCTGATCTATCTTGTGCAGGATGGTCAGTCGCTGAACATGATGCTTAATCTCTTCCTGCGCCCGTTTGTGTTCTAGGGCATTGACAAATATTTCTCCCACCATTTTGAGCAAGGCGATATCTTCCTCTGTCCACGTTTTCTCTGCTTTTATTGAGTCGAATCCCAAAAACCCAATCAATACTCCGCTATAAATCATCGGGACAACTACAAACGATTGAACCGACTGCGATTGCTGGAGCTCTTTCTCGGCATTCGCATCGTCTGGCAGGTCTGCCACACGAGAAACATGAATAGTTTCGAGTCGTTTTAGTTTCTCTATCCCCCACGGGAAACGGTCAACAGGAAGCCCTTTGCGATTCTCAATCTGTGGTTCAATCCCCTCGGCGCACCACTCGTGGGTATTGCTCATCGTCTTTTTTTCCTCATCCGCATACAGAAAGACATAGCTGCGGTCAACGCCAACAAATTCCACGATTAGTTTCAATGTATAGGTTATTCCTGTATCAATTTTGTCTGGCGCAAGGTTAATGAAATTCGTTGATACGGCTGCTATAAGTTCTTCCATCCTGACCCGATGTTGAAGCTCTGCATACGATTTCCCAAGCGCCTTAGTCATCTCGTTGAAATTCCGGGACAATTGCCCAATTTCATCATTGGAGCGGATGGTTACCGTGCGGGTAAGGTCTCCCTTGGCTATATCCAGCGTAACGCTTGCCATCTGCCGGATTGGTGAAACAATGTATCGTCTGAGAAAGAAGGTAATGCATATCCCCCCAAAGATTATGATGAGCCCCGTGGGGATGATGACGTAGTAAATAGTATTATAGATTTTCTCGTTTAATTTGTATGTGGATAAACCAATTTGCACAAAACCTAAAATGTGCTGTTCTGTTTCTACACTAGCCTTGCCTTCGCCTAAAATCTGCGTGGCAAACGCCTCTTCTGAGAAAGTTTTTTCAAAGACGGGTATAGAAAAATCATACAATACCTCTCCTGAAGAAGTAATTATGCGATTGTAAAGCGGGGAATCTTGATTTTGAAACAGATTCCTATGGGGAAGTTCTTCCATCTGAATATTGAGAAAAGGAGTCTTTTCTTCAAGGATAACTGTTTGGTTATTTGATATCCGCAAGTACCCAATTTCTTTTTCTCTATCGAGCGCCTTTAGTCTTTTAATGGGTATGTCCAAGAATGCCGGTTGTTCATAGCTGAGCGCTTGTTTTACCTCGTTGTCTTGGGCAAGCAAAGTAACCAGTGAGGCGCCTAATTTTTTGAATACCTCTTTCTGCTGCCTTTTTGTATGGATTAAAAAAAGAAGGCAGCTAAGCGCATCGACGATTGCGATCAGCAAGAATATAAAAAAAACAAGTTTTGTACGGATGCTAATCATACGATTTTAAATTAGGTTGTCTTCAGCAACCACTTATTTGCCATGAAGGCGCCAGTTCGTAGGGGCACGGCGTTCCATGCCCCCTGCTTTGAAAGTCCCGATCATTAAAATAGACGACCATCAAGGATATAGAACGATATCAGTACGAGATCGAAGTGGCGATAAGTCTACGCCAATTAGCTTTGCCGTGTTGGTGTTTACGGTTATTTTTAACTTGTCGGGTTGTTTAATGCCTAATGAAGTCGTAGCAGGGTTATTTAATAATTTTTGCGCTATTTGAGACGCCTGAAGACCTGTGGATGCATAATCCGGAGAAATGGATATTAGCGCCCCACCCTTAACAATTGCGCTTGAAGTGCAGAATGTCGGCAGGTGATTTTTCTCAGCTGCCTGGAAGAGGGCGTCTAATGAATTTTTTGTGATTACCGTGCTGTCGGGTATTATCCATAAGGCGTCGATTTTCTTGACTATACTTTTTAGCGCAGAAGCGACTTCATTTTCTGATGCGATTTCTTTTTTGACGAGGTTGAGTTTAAACTTTTCTACTACAAGAGCCGCTTCTGAAACAATCTTGCCGCTTTTCGACGGGTCGTAAATGACCCCGACGTGCTTATCAGCGCCAAGAAGCTCTTTAAGGATGGCAAATTGATCTTCTACCGGCGCTTCTGAAGAAATTCCCGTAATGTTAGTTCCCCGAAGATTGAAGCGTTCATGATTGATAACCATGCAAAATATGATGGGAATATCAGGAAATTGCTCTTTTACAATGGTTGCCGCAAGCACGCCTACGGCAAGGATGAGGTTCGGTTTGTCACGCTTGATATGCTGGATGATTCTTTTCCCTTCTTCTATATCCCCCTTTAAATCGTAGATTGCCTTTATGGAGATGTTTTTTTCTCTACACCCTTCTTCAAAACCCCTGCTCGTCTCCTCATACGCCGCTATCTGCTGACTCCGAATTACGATTACCGTGCTTTCTGCGGCAATTGCGTTGAAAAGATAGAATGCAAGCTGAGGAAAAAGAGCGATGATAAACCAAAATGCTGGATAAATTAGGAATCTACGGATATTGATATAGTTTTGTACCATTTTACTAGTAGATCGTTTCATTAAAACATTTACAGGTTTATTGTCATTGCGAGCGTATTTACTGTCATTGCGAGCGGCAGCGAAGCAATCTGAAGTACTATCATTGCAAGAGATTGCAATGACATTTTGCATTGTATACCTTTTTCTGAAACGATCTACTAAAACTGGAAGCTAAGGCCGACGAAGAAAGTTCTGCCTGGTCTTGGGAGGTCATTGGTGATAGCGGCAGGGCCTGGGTCGCTGTACTGTTTATCAAGGATGTTAAATATCGTACCCTGCACCTCCATCGTCTTGCAGAACTCTTTTCCAATAACCGAGAGATTAAGCAGCGCATAACCTGGGAGGTCTCTTCTCGTATCCGTTGACTCCCTCGAACGGCTTCCGCTGACAAAGGCGCTCAGATTGGTATTGATATACTTCCAATGGCGCATGTTAACGCCAAAGTTGCCCTTGTGCTCTGCAATAAAAGGCAGGTCTCTTCCATTGTCATCTTCCGGGTCCTGGAAGGTATAATTCATGAAGACGTAATTACCCTTGGAGATGTCCACCTTGGTTTCAGCCTCCACGCCGTGCACACGGGCATTCCCAAAGTTTTCATACCTCGAGGTGGTTGACGTCTGTGAGCGAAGCACGATGAGGTCTTTTATGTTGTTGTAGAAATAATTAATGCCGCTGGTAACGTGTTTGTTAAAATAGTTATAACTCAAGCCTACCTCGTATGTTTTGATGGTTTCAGGATGTAAATTTTCGTTTCCCAGGATGGCGGGCTGATTGGTGGTAAACATTTCCACAAAGCTGGGGGCGCGGAATGCCTCGCCGTAGAGCACCTTTAACGATGCGTCCTTCATAAATGCCCAGGTTAAGCCTGAACGAGGGCTGGTTGCGCCTCCAAAATCGCTGTATTTATCGTGCCGCACGCCGAGGGTGAGGTTTACGGTGTCGGTTACGTTCCACGTGTCCTGTAAATAAATCGACTCTATCCTTCGTGTGGCTGTCTTTATGAAGGGTAGAGTATTTGAGAAGTCCTGCATAGAAGCCAGGGGATCATTTGTCGATGGGTTAAAGTTTGCGAAATAGCGGATATTCGTTTGATGAATCAGTCGATATTCAAGGCCGATGGTGAATATATTCCCATCAAAGAGTTCATAATCAAAAGGAACCTCCGTGCCGATTACCTTCTCACTCACGACGGCATCTGCCGTGAACCCATTTGGAAAAGTGTGTGGTGTGCCTGATGTGTTTTTTATCGTTGTGCCGTCCGGGAAGGATTTGATGAAGTTATCAACGTCAAATTGATCGTAATAGACCCTGGGTTTTAACGTGAATTTCTCCTCAAAGGTCTTTTTATACCCAAATTCACCAAAGACGTAGTTGTCTTCAATGTTGGAACCGCCCGTTAATGCGGACTGAGGGCCGACAAAAGGCTGCCTGTTTCTATTGGTGTACAATCCCTCAACGTAGAAATCTTTGTAAACGGCTTTTAGGTTCAGGTCGTATTCCTGTCTGGCGTCATACACCTTCCCCGGCGCCAGCGATGCTGAGGTTCCGAACCTGGTATCGATGGCTGTTTGGCTATCGCGTTTGACAATGCCGTCAAAGCCGCCGGTCTGACGGTAGCGAACCATCCCTGAGACGTCAACCTTCCCATACCTCTTCCCAAAGACAATGTTTTCATCATACGTCTCGAAACTCCCGTAGCCGCTGCTCACCCTTGCGCCGTCAATGTCCTTTACATCTTTGGTAATGATGTTGATAACCGCCGAGAACGCATTCTCGCCGTACATGGCTGAGCCTGGTCCTCGGATGATTTCTATCCGTTTGATGCTTTCTACAGGAAAATCGTCAAATTCACCAAATGCCCCGCCTCGTAAAGGATTATTTACAAAATGTCCGTTGAGCATTAATCGTATCCTATTTGCGCTGCTTGAGGATGCAATGCCTCTGACGGAAGGGCTTACAAATCCAAAGTCCGCATATTTTAGAACTTCAAACCCCGGCACCGTTCTCAGGACTTCCACGAAGGTGCGGTATCCCAGGTTTTTGATCTCCTCGGCGGTAATTACCGTGACAATGCTCGGCGCCTTGCTGGCAGGGGTTTCATGCCGTGTGGCAATGGTCACTTCTTCACTAAACCCAAACCAGATGGCCTCCGCTGATATTTCTTCCGACATGGCTATTTTGTTATTGATGGTAGATGTTTTTCTCATTCCCTCAGAAGATTCATTACTGAGGCGTTTTGCCTCCTCGACCGAGGTGGATAGCGTGCCTGTACCTTCGGCGAAAATTATTGATGGTTTTAAAGAAATGAAGCTAAACAGAATACAGAGACACAGGAGGGTTGCGGGGATAGCCCTTTTTAGTATTTTGGTCAAATAACGTCTCCCAGAAACTACTACAAGAGGAATATTGATTCTGTTGACGCTTATTTGCTGAGGATTGACGGAACAGCAAACGTGCCCCTTAATAGCAAATTTATTAGTTTGTGTCAAGTGTTTTGTTATTTAGCGAGGCGGGAATCCTTTTTTGTTGTAGAGACAGGTTTAAAACCTGTCTCTACCAGATTCCTGCTTTTGCAGAGCTTGCCTCGTACTTGATACGGGGAATGATAACTTTCTTTTGTCGCTTACTATAGTATGCTTTAAATTTGCCTTGCAATTTTAGCGCTCTTTATATAAGTTAAATTGGCAAGGGGAAAATGGCGCTAACGGATAATGTCTTCGGCAAGATTCGATTAGTTGGTGGTGTAAATTTTCTTCTGTTTAATCTCCTGCCTGTGTAAAGCTCCTGTCCGTGTACGTTTTTAGACGTATCAGGCTCCGACAGGTAAAAATTCTTTAACGGGTAAATTGGTATTTTCCTCTATGACTTTTACGATTGAAAGCCTCAAGGAATCCGATGTGGAAATTGCCGTAAACCTCTTCCATCGTATGGTGGATGAATTGTACGCTGAAAGCCAGGAGGCGGAGCGCTTACACTTCAAGGATATTTATCCTGTGGAAGAGGTTAGGAAGCGTCTAAGCAGTAAAGATTGTATCTATCTTATTGGCAAAGAGGACGGCAAGATTGTGGGATTTATTTTTGCCTGGGTTTCGGAAAGAGTGGGGAATATTTATTGGCTGGGTGTGGAAGAAGGGCACAGAAAAAAGGGGTACGGAAGTAAGCTGCTGGAGGAAACGATGAAGATATTTAGGGATAGGGGATGCTACGAGGCCAAGCTGTTTACTTATCCCTCTGAGAAAGTGGCATATCATCTCTTTCAGAAGCATGGGTTTAAAGAGACGGCTTTCATTGATCGCAGATTTTTCGGGGTAAGTATCATCCTGATGGTGAGAAAAATTACCCCGATTCCAGAGGAACATCGTTCTAAAAAGATCGTGCTGGCTGGGGAGGCTGGTCAGGGTATTAAGCTTATGGCGCATGTGCTGGCTGATATTCTTGCTAAATTAGGAAAAGAAGTGTCTCTCAATCTTGTTTATGACGCTACGGTACGTGGGGGCAATATACGGGCGGAGATTATGTATTCGGATGACCCTATCGACGTTCCTTTTTTTGAAGAGGCGGATATCGGACTTCAGCTTGCAAAGACGCCGGATCCATCGGTGAGGGCTAAACACGTACTCATTGAATCCTCAGCCTGTAACGCAGAATGTCAAAAGTGCGAGCTTCGTTGTCCGGCGAGCGACCGCATTCCTTTTGAGAAACTTGCCACAGAGCAGTTTAACAGTCCTATATTTGTGAATATGATTGCTCTTGGCAGGTTGTTGAGCAAGATTGGTATTAACATAGAAACGGTAAATTTTGCCTCTGAATTTCCATCGCAATTTCTTGACGAAAACATAAAGGCGATACGTTATGGCTACACATACCAGGATTAGTGCGTCTGAAATAGTAGAAAAGATCTCTTATCTTTGCATGGATGCTAATTTCAATTTGAATGAAGACGTGCTTGATGCACTGCGTGACTCGTATGAGGCAGAAGGGTCTCCTGTTGCGAAGGAAGTGTTTGCGGAATTACTCGAGAATGCAAAGATTGCGCGCGAATGTCAGATGCCGCTCTGTCAGGATACCGGAGTTGCGGTTGTGTTTGTCGAATTAGGGGAGCATGTTGAAATTACCGATGGTCATCTTTACGATGCCATTCATGAAGGTGTTCGCAAAGGATATAAAGAGGGTTTTCTGAGAAAATCTATCGTCAAAGATCCCATCAATCGAATCAATACGGGCGACAACACGCCGGCGATTATCCATACAGAGATTATCCCTGGGAATCGCGTAAAAATTACCTTTATGGCAAAAGGTGGCGGATGCGAAAACATGAGTCGTATTGCCATGCTGACACCAGCCGATGGTAGGGCGGGTGTAATTAATTTCGTGGTAGATACCGTAAAGATTGCAAAGGCCAATCCCTGCCCGCCTATTATCGTGGGCGTTGGGATTGGCGGCACGTTTGATTACGCAGCTTATTTGGCCAAAAAGTCGCTTTTAAGGTCTTTGGGGTCTAAGCACGTTAATTCTGATACGGCTGCCTTGGAACAGGAAATGCTGGAGAGGATAAACAATTTGGGTATTGGCGCACAGGGGTTAGGGGGTTGGGTCACAGCCTTGGCTGTCCATGTGGAACGTTACCCATGCCATATCGCCAGCCTCCCTGTAGCTGTTAACATAGAGTGTCATGCGCACCGGGTTAAGACGGTGGTGTTAGGTGTTTAGACTCTTGTTATTTAAATTTGCGTAAACGTATTTGTTGAATGGTTAAATGGCTGGCTGGTCAATTTAATATGGGAAAAATATTTTTACGATTAAATGATGTACAGCCATATAAAACAGCATTTAATTTAAGTAATTATGTTTGGAAAATTGTCACAAGATGGGATTATTTTGCGAAAGATACTGTTGGCAAACAGTTTGTAAAGGCAGTTGATTCTATTTCGGCAAATATTGCTGAAGGCTTCGGTCGATATTTTAAAAAAGACAAAATAAACTTTTATCGATACAGTAATGGGTCAGTAAAAGAATCGTTTGATTGGAATGAAAAAGCCAAGGTCAGGAATCTTGTAAGTGAGGATGAATATCGACATATTTTCAACGAGCTTCAGAAATTACCAAGAGAAATTAATCAATTAGTCAAAATAACCAATAGCAAATTAGTAAAATGAGTTACAAAAGCAGGCTTTTAGTAAACTGAAATAACAATAAAACCATTTAACCATTTAGCCACATATGTTCGGTTTTCGGTTTATCTAGGCTGTGTGGTTGGGAAATATATGCCGGATGTAATACATTTAAAAACACCCTTAAAAGATAACGATATTGCGAGTCTTAAGATAGGTGACAGGGTTCTCATTCATGGCATTATTTACACTGCCAGGGATGCGGCGCATAAACGACTCGTGGAACTTATCGATCAAGGCAAAGAATTACCCTTTGATATTCGAGGGCAAATTATTTATTATGTGGGTCCGAGTCCTGCTCGACCCGGCAGACCTATTGGGTCTTGCGGCCCGACGACCAGTTATCGTATGGACGTGTATACGCCCAAGCTGCTGGCTAGAGGTCTAAAAGCCACTATCGGCAAGGGCCATCGGTCCGAAGTTGTTATTGAGGCAATGAAACAATATAAGGCGGTATATTTCGCAGCTACGGGCGGCGCGGCTGCCTTGTTGGCAAGGACTGTAAGAAAGGCTGACATTATTGCTTACCAAGACATGGGAGCGGAGGCCGTTATGCGGCTTGAAGTAAAAGACTTTCCCGCAGTGGTTGCCAATGACATATATGGCAATGATTTGTTCAAAGAAGGGATTGCAAAATACCAAAGAGGATGAAACCAGTGACAGAGGAAATGGAATGAAATAGAGGCAATACACGGTGTCTCGGTGTATCATATCTGTGGGTGTGTTTTTGATAATACCGTAAATAGACAAAGGAAATATTAGACATGAAAAAGATTTTGTATATCGTGTTGGATGGCCTTGGGGATGGAAGCTATCCTTGTAAAGAACTCAGCAATAAAACGCCTCTTGAGGCAGCATCCACGCCTACGATGGATATGTTGGCAAGGGAAGGGCAGACGGGGGTGATGTATACTGTCGGGAAAGATATTGCGCCTGAATCTGATATTGCGGTGATCAGTATCCTGGGATATGATGCAATGAGATACTACACTGGCCGAGGACCTTTAGAGGCGCTTGCTGTTGGATTAAGAATTAACGACGGTGACCTTGCCTTTCGTGCAAATTTTGCCACGAGAGGAACTGGGAGATATATAAAGGACCGCCGTGTCGGGAGGAATCTTTCTACAGAAGAGGCCACACAACTCTGCAAAGAAATCAAGAAGAAGGTAAAATTAGAATCCCTACCGGCTACATTTACATTTAAGAATACCCTTGAATACAGAGCCGTATTGGTTATTCGCGGCGTTAAGGACAAGCTTTCAGGATATGTTACCAATACTGATCCGGCTTATACAAAACACGGACTTTTAGGCGTTGCGAGGGAAACGGGGAGGTTTGAGAATGTTGTTGAGTATTGTGCGCCCACAAAAGATTGTCCAGACCCGGAAGCAGCCTATCGTTCCGCATTACTGGTGAACGAGTTTACCTTGAAAAGTTGTGAGGCGCTGGATCAATCCGAGGTTAATAAAAATCGTATTAAGAAGGGATACCTTCCCGCAAATTTAATTTTATTAAGGGACGCCGGTGACCACCTTCCTAAGATTCCTAGTATTAAAAGCAGATTTAAGAAAAATTTTGGATGTTTTGTAGAAATGCCAACAGAGGAGGGCATTGCCTTACTAACCGGTATGAAGATTGTGCCAATCCCTCCATCTACGAAAGATCTGAAAAAGGATTACTCGCTGCGTTCCAGCATGACACTCAAGCATATTAAAAAATATGACGGGCTTTATATCCATATTAAGGGGCCCGATGTGCCTGGTCATGACGGCGATGCAGTGAAGAAAAAGGCCGTGATTGAAGCGATTGACCGATATTATCTTGCACCGCTTATCAATAATATAAACCTTGATAAAACCATTGTCGCAATCACTGCAGATCATTCAACTCCCTGTCGATTAAAGTCCCACTCCGATGATCCTGTACCTTTACTCATCAGCGGTGGAAATATTAAACCGGACAGTACCCGCGCTTTCTCTGAAAAGGCTTGTCTATCGGGAAAAATTGGGAAGATTCGCGGGACACAGCTTATGCCGTTACTAATCAAATATGCAAATGCAAACAAATAAACGAGCATGGTTAAAGGGGAGTGTAATTTCCTGCGGTATAGTTTTCTGTATCGCAGCAGTTGTTATTCTTGTTGTTCCGCTATTTGTTTCTGATAATTTTATACAACAAAAGGTTACTCAGGCATTGGAAGACAGGTTCAAATCTGTTCATGAGGCTGGGGCAGCTTCTTTTCATTGGCCCAATCGGATTGACATCCCTTATCTCACCATCCAAAAGCAAGGACAGGACACGGCGTCCCCAATACAATTTGAAAACATTCAAGGCACGGTGAAATTACTTCCTTTACTCTTTAAAAAAGTTGTGGTAAAAAAAATTTCAGTACAACAGATTAATTATAAAAATCGGTTGTCGGTGAAAGACTTTGTTACCGATAAGTTTTCATGTAAGAACGATATTGTTTCCACGAGCGCACGGCTAAAACTCAATGGTGGCACTGCCGCTATTGATGGAACAATTGACCTTCGTCAAAAAAAACTTAACCTTTCGTTTGAGGCAAGGGATATTTGTATTACCCAGGATATTCCAGCCATTAGCCTTCTCCCGATATTTACGTCAAAAGTGGAAGAAGTAGGCGGTATTATGAGCTTCTCAGGTTCTGTGCGCGGCAATGGTTTGGGCAGGGAGATTCTTAACAAAGAACTTCTCGCCGATGTGAAACTTGAAGTAACAGACGGCTACATTCGCGGCAATAAGATAGTATCTTCTTTGCTAAAAATTATTGGGGCAAAGGATACGTATTCGTTTCATACGATGGACGCCGTAATCCAAATCAAAGGCGGTAAGATTTATACCAAAAAGATGGACATTTGCGGTCCGGTTATGAGCGTAAGCGTTTCTGGCGCGGCCGAATTGGAAGGTGCAATTTCCTATGATGCAGTGGTTAAATTCAGCAAGGAACATCTGAATAAAGACATAGAAAAAATTGCAAGCGCGGTTTTAAGACAAAATACATTGCCTGTGGAAATACGTGGCACAACCAAGGAGCCAAAGGTTTCGGTAAAACTCTCTCAGGATAATTTGGAACATCTCGTCAAAGGCGTAGTAAATGATTTTTTATCTGCGTATAAAAATAAAAAGAAAGATAACGAGAGATGAATTGGATTGATTATACAATCTTTGTAGTCTTGTTCTTTGCGGCAATTTTAGGGCTTGCCAATGGTCCAGTGATCCAATTTCTCAGAATTGGTTGTTTATTGGTCTCCTTTTTTACGGCAATCTTCTTCCATGGTATTTTGAGTAACATGCTGAAAGGTATTTTTACTCTGCTTACCGCAAATTTGTTGAGCTACTTTACTATCTTTGGGGTTGCATTTATTGTTACTTACATCCTTACCGATATTGTAAAGAGGTTGATAGGCCAATGGAATATGGGAGTTGGGCTGCGGTTGTTTGGCGCATTGCTGGGGATTCTCAAGGGTCTCGTCTTTTGCGGGGTGATTATATTCGGTGTTCTGCTCTTTTGTAGCAAGCCAACCCATGACAAGGTTAATGCCTCAAAGACTGCAACTCAGATCGGCAGGGGCATGCAGACAATAGCCTCTATTATTCCGGAAAGTGTTGTAAACAAGATCAAGGGTTATACGGAGAAGATTGAAGGAGGCAGGAAATCGAATGACGCAAAGGGGACGAAAGAACAGGAATTTAAATCATCGCCGTGACCTGCACACTTACTTATCCAAAGTTCATATCCTGGCCATGATGATTCCTTTACCTCCGAGATGTGCTTGAAAAGATCGTTCTTAAGAGCTTCAGGAAGATCAGTTCCTTATTTCAACGCAATTCTATCGATTTTTGTTTGACAACGGATATGGCAGGAAATAATATGCTGATATTTATAGAACAAAGATAAAAATGAATGTTAGGCTAAAATAAAGAAGGAGGAAAACGATGTACACGCTTTATAAAATAAATGCAGCTGAACTAGATAGTAGTTTCCTAAAAGGTTTGAAAGCGATGTTTAAAAATAAAGAGATTGAAATTGTGGTGTGTGAAGCAGAGCAAAGTGAAGAGGATGAAACGGCATATTTACTGAAATCATCAGCTAATAGGGAACGTTTGTTGAAAGCAATAGAGAATGTAGCCCATGAGCGAAATCTTGTAACGGTAAAATTAGACGAGTTACAATGAGAAAAATTATTTTTGAAGAGAGTGCTTTTCAAGATTTTATCGAATGGGCTACTATAGACAAGAAACTCTATCAGCGAATTGTTGATTTGATAATGGACATTTTGCGTCAACCATTTTCAGGTATAGGCAAACCAGAACCGCTCAAGTACGATTTAAAAGGATATTGGTCGCGGAGGATTAATGATGAACATCGTTTAGTTTATAAAGTAAATGATGAGGCTGTCATTATTGTCTCCTGCAAGTATTATTATTGAAAAATTGGAATAATGTCCCTAAAAGCCTAACAAAACACTCCATCGGACGGCAAAAAACGCCGCCGCTGAGTTTGGTGTTAGGCCACATAGGGTTCCTCCACCATGAATCACGATTACAAGTTGGCATGTCCCGCTGACGTTCCCGAAATCAGTCGCTTCGCCTTTGCGATGTTTGACGTCCTTGGCTTTTCCGCATGGGTCGAGACAGAAGAGCTTGAATCTATCCTCAGGCAATACAGACAGCTAATTGACAAAGCTGTTCTCAAGCCCAACGAAAAAGGTAGTCTCACAGCTTTCCACACCCCAGAGGGTCAGTTGCTCGCCGTCACGAGGCCACCCGCATACGCATATTTCAGCGACACTATCTTGCTGTGGTGTCCGCTCGCGCCGCCTCTGGTAGCAGACTTTGTCGAGCGGTGTAGCGACCTTATGTGTGAGGCTCTCTCTGCGAACATCGTGCTACGTGGCGCGATTACGCTTGGGGATGCCGTCCTCGACAACGCAACAAATACATACATCGGAAAACCTATTGTCGAGGCCCACAACCTCGAAAGGTGCCAGGAATGGGTGGGGCTTACTCTTGGGAATAGCGCGGTGTGGTCACCGTTTCTTACTCAGTTGCACGGTGCTTCGGTGATTGAGTATCCAGCTCCGATGAAACCGGATTCAGAGAAGCACGCGTCACCAGTAGTTGTCGATTGGCCAAGACGGTGGCGTGACAAGAACGCGACTGACCTCGGTGACAAGCTCGATGCACTCAATAAGAAGCCACGGTTCACCAAGTATTACGACAACGCAAAAAAGTTTGCCGACTTCTCACTCTCCAATCACGATTGGTTCAAACACCCTGAAAGAATATCCCCAAACGCTTTTTTGCGCCTTGTCACATCATCAGAAGCAAAATTCGTATGATAAAGGAATCCAAACAAACGTGGCCTAACCATGCGCTACAGCGAACCGGCGCGGCTGATTAGCAGCGTTATGATAATGTCTATCCGATCAATTTTTTCATTACATCTCCCAGCCTATAATAAAAACCGGCCGTGTGTAAACTTGATGGGAATTTGAGCGCCTCATAGTCGTAGTGATGCATAAACTCATGAATCAGGGTGTCGAGGAATGTCTTAGGGGCGAGCACGGCTTCCCGTATTGCAGTCTTATTACTGATAGTAATCTTTCCTGCCTTATACGTTCCATAGGTCTTCCGCATAAGCTTGCCATTTTTTAAGGAGTGATTTTGCCGTTTGTCGTTTATATTCAGTTGTGGGGTGGAAATTGATAATGTTCGTGATATCTCATTCAATAAACTTTGGCCGAGAGATTGTCGTTCTGTTACATCCGTTGAACTTAAAAGTCTTTTCGCATAGCTTATAGCCTCTTTATTGGGTTGAAATGGCGTATCCTTTATACTATTAGATTTCAGGTAAACAGCCTTATTATTTTTTTGTTGCCAAAACATGTTTGCCTTCCAATGCGTTTTATAGATTTGCTATACTATAAGTAAAGTCGATTATAATAAAAACTTAAGCTCAACCTATCAAGACAATTTTTTGTTTGACAAACTATATTTTTAATATATCCTGACTTCGTTCGTATATTTGTAAATGGCATAAGTAAAAATAAAGTAATTAAAGGAGTTACGGCTGTATGAGCCCTCTTTCTAAAAATTTTGTGCGCGCAAGTATGGTTTATTTTTTTATTGCAGCCATACTTGGCATCATTATGATTTTTATGCAAAGCTATCCCGCTCAATTACTCTTTGCTCATGTCCACTTAAACCTTCTGGGATGGATGTCTATGATGATTTACGGGGTTGGGTATCATATCTTGCCGAGATTTTCAGGGACGCCGCTTGCCTACCCTAAAATAAGCAATATCCAATTCTACCTTGCAAATATTGGCGTTGTAGGGCTGGTAAGTTTCCGCCCGATACATCCGCTTGCGGAGTTTTTTGCGGGTATAGTTGTCGTTTCTATAGGATTGTTTGTCTTTAATATCTGGATGAGTACCATGCCGCCTAAGCCAGAATCTGAATAACAATTTGTTATAAATTTAAGGAGATTTTATAGAATGTATACAATAGGAATCGATATTGGTTCCATGTCAGCTAACGGAGTTTTGCTGAACGAAAAGAAGGAAATTCTTTCTTCAGTAATTATTCCGACCGGCGCCAGCAGTAAAAAAGCGGCGGATAAAACTTTTCACCAGATACTTACGGAATACAAACTATCCGAACGGGATATTGATTACATCATTGCTACCGGGTACGGACGTGTAAAGGTGCCGTTTGCCAATGAAGTGGTAACAGAGATCACCTGCCACGCCAAGGGTGCCAACTACTATTTCCCTAAGGCCAGGACTATCATTGATATTGGCGGGCAGGACAGCAAGGTCATTAAAGTTGATGCGAGTGGAAATGTTCTCGACTTTGTTATGAATGACAAGTGCGCTGCCGGAACAGGCCGATTCTTGGAGGTCATGGCCAGGACACTAGAAATAGACTTGGAGGACATGGGGGGGCTTTCATTGAATGGGAAAGACAATGTTTCCGTTAGCAGCCTTTGTACAGTTTTTGCTGAATCTGAGGTGGTATCCCTCGTTGGGGCAGACCACAAAACTGCGGATATTTGCAGGGCGTTACATATCTCTATCGCCAAGCGTATCAC
>Ga0105164_10000299_pt1 | contig 37318 bp, 40 predicted proteins | sample VDWuncwatermetaG_FD_89674 | JGI IMG/M metagenome (GOLD analysis project Ga0105164, IMG submission 89674) | Wastewater microbial communities from Netherlands to study Microbial Dark Matter (Phase II) - VDW unchlorinated drinking water | ecosystem: Environmental > Aquatic > Freshwater > Drinking...
GACTCAACCACCGTCCACGAAAAGTGCTGGGTTTTAGAACACCTCATGAGGTATTCTTCGGCGTGGAAGTTCTTTACACCAAGCAACCACAAGCGGTTGCACTTCTAAATTGAATCTGCGAGTTGATTGTGGTGATGTGTGTCGTCGGTATTTTATTTACGTTGTTTGCCACTCGTATTCTTGTTTATCAAGAGTTTGCCGAAAAAACCGCGATGGAGGCAACCGCAGGCAATATACAAAGTGCTTTGAATTTACAGTTTGCAGAGATTCAAACGCGCGGGCAACCAAGTGATGTGGATATGTTGCTGATTGACAACCCGATTAAATGGATGCAAAAAACGCCGAGTAATTATGCGGGCGAGTTTTACGATGCAACCCCTCGCAGCGTTGCACCAGGGCATTGGTTGTTTGATTTGAAATCGCGTGAATTGATTTATGTCATGCAGCATACCGAACATTTTCATCCCAATGCGACAGGGAAATTTTGGGTGCGCTTTCACGCCGTGCGCCAAGAGCAAAAATCCGTGTTGGTTTCCCTGCAAGACGCACCGCGTCAATTAACCGCCTTGTTGTTTGAACCGGTTGAGTCCTATGCTTGGTATTAGTGTTAACTGAGGAGACGTATCATGCAAAACGCTGCAATTGAAATGTTGTTATGGCGAGACCTCGCTCTATTTTTACTCATATTCGCGGTTTTAGGCGTGCTGTTAGGTTTGTTGTTAGTGTTAAAGCCATTCGTTCTTGTTTCGCTTAATCAGCTTGCTAATCTTTGGGTTTCTACGCGTTATATCAGTCGTCTATTCGATCAAACCCTTAGCATCGAACGCTGGTTTTATCGGCATCACCGCGTCATGGGCATCGTGGTGATGCTGGGTGCAAGTTATTTTTTATATTACTTTTTTGTCACTTACGACAAAGCGCAGCTGTTATTGCATTTGCAGCTAAATTTATCCGCTATTTTGCTAGATGAGCTATTGGATGCGTTATTGCTGAGTGTAAAAATTGGTGGAAGCGTGGCGTGGGTTATGGGGGTAATCATTCTGCTACGTCCTAGCTTATTGCGCGATATTGAAAAGCAATCCAATCGCTGGGTATCGGTACGACGCGCCACTAAAGTGTTGGATGTGCAACGTGTAGGAGTCGATGACTGGGTGCTGAAAAATGCTCGTCTCACAGGTTATTTGTTGGTACTGGCTAGTTTGTATTTAGGGTTTATCGTCTTACGTTTGTTGGCCTAATTCGACCGTTTATCGGTAAAAACTAATGGTATAGCCTAAATGGTTGCGCCAGTCAGTAAGTTCTAATAGAGTGCTGCGTCTGGTGAAATCCTTGCTGCGGCAAAGGTGAATCCAGCAAGTTCATTCTCAACTTAATGAGAATAACCGAGGGCTGCGGCCCTTATTTATTAAGGCTCACACGGGCTTTAACTTTTAGGAGAAACAAAATGAACAAGCAACAATCTGGTTTTACTTTGATTGAGTTGGTAATGGTAATTGTGATTTTGGGTATTTTGGCAGCAACTGCTTTGCCTAAGTTTGTCAATCTTTCTGCTGATGCACGCGATGCGGCTTTAAAGGGTGTAGCTGGCTCTATCTCTAGCGGCAATTCAATTAATTACGGTGCGCGTAGCATTAACTCAGCAAAAGGTGTTGCAGTGACTGATTGTAGTTCTGGCGCAACATTATTAGAAGGTGGTCTGCCAGCTGGATACGTAATTACTGCTGCGGCTGTTGCTGCGGGTGTGACTAACTCTGCCTGTGTTTTAACGCCTTCTACCGCTGGTGCATTGGCAAATACAACCTTTACAGTTACGGGTATTTTGTAAATAAAAACGGCTTAATTTAAGAGGGCTTTGAATTAAGCGATATAGAAGTTAGGCATAGCATCGCGTAGCTTCTCGTACAGGCAGTTTTGCCTGTGCAACAAAAAACAGGGGCGACCCAATTCGTTCCTGTTTTTTATTGCGCAGTCGGTTTATTGGCGTTAGTTTTTAGTGAGTCTTAATTGAGGATTTTATTGTGTCTGTTGTCCCCCGCTCATCCGCTCCTACCACGCCTTGTGTGCTTGTCGCGCAACGCGGTTTCACGATGGTTGAGCTGGTGATGACCATCGTGATTTTGGGCATTATTTCTGCGGTAGCGATTCCTAAATTTTTCGATAACAGCGTGTTTCAGTCGCGTGGTTTTGCCGATCAAGTTAAGGCCACCGTGCGCTACGCGCAAAAAGCTGCGATTGCACAACATCGCTTTATTTGCGTTGCCGTCGCCGCCAACGCCGTGACCTTAACGCAAGGCACAACGGCTGCGTGTGGCGGCGCATTGGCAGGCTACACGCCTGTCACCGCACCCAACGGCATTACAGTGAGCAATGCCAATTTCAGTTTCGATACGCTAGGCAAACCGAGTGCCTCACAAAGCATTACCGTCAGCGGTAATGCGGCAGCTCTGCGGGTAGAAGCGGAGACTGGTTATGTGCATTAAACCCTTTGCTCAGCGTGGTTCGAGTTTGATTGAGCTGATTATGTTTATCGTGATTGTGAGCGTGGCATTGGCGGGCATTTTGTTGGTGATGAACACTACGACCAAAGGGAGTGCTGATCCCTTAATTCGTAAACAAGCTTTGGTGGCGGCTTATTCCATGCTGGAAGAAATTGAGCTGCAAGATTTCAACTCGGTTGCGGGTGTGACACCTAGCGTGACTCAGGCAAATCGCGCGTCTGCTTATCACATTGTGCAGGATTACAACGCTTTTAATACCGCTAGCGTGTTTGCGCTAGCGGATGCCGCTTCGGCTGCGCCTCTGCTACCTAATTATGTTGTGAATGTTACGGTTGCTAATGTTGCCTTAGCTGCGATTCCCGCTGCGAGCGCGGTGCAAATTGATGTAACGGTTACTGCGCCAAACGGCGAGGCGATTACCGCAACAGGTTATCGGACGGCTTATTGATGATGCGCTATCCTTCTCAAACAAATTACTTTGCTGGCAGGGGTTTCACGCTGGTTGAGCTGATTATGGTGATTGTTATCACGGGCATACTCGGCGGTATGGTGGCGGTATTTCTAAAAGCCCCGATTCAGCAATATATGGATGTCTCGCGCCGTGCCGAGCTGACCGATATTGCAGATACTGCGCTGTATCGCTTGGCGAGCGACATCAGTACTGCTGTACCTAATAGTGTGCGTGTGGCGGGGTGTAGTGTTGCCACGCCTTGTGTTGAGTTCTTGCCGACGAAAGGCGACGGTAACGGCGGGGGGCGTTATCGTGCCTTGGCTGATTCCGCGAATGCTTTGAGTGATGTGTTGGACTTTACGATGGCTGATGGCAGCTTTGACATTATCGGTGCGCCTATGGTTTTTGCGGCTGCGCCTAACCCTGATTACATTGTGTTAGGTAGCACACAATCGAATGGCGCGCCCGCCTATGATGTGTCCACAACGGGCGTGTTGCGCCAATACACTGGTGTGGCTGGTGCGCAGGCTAATGTCGCGATCACGCCGACGCAATTCCCAGCGTTTGCCAAACTTGCTTCGCAGCGTTTTGATGTGGTTGATGGTAAGCAGCAGGCGGTGACCTTTTCGTGCGAAGGAACACTGGGTGCGTTGAATGCTAATGGTGATGGGCAAGCTAAACTATTGAAGCATTGGGGTTATGGTTTTAATGCTGCGCAGGCTGCTCCCGCAACCTTACTAGGGGGTAGTGCGATGCTTGCGGATAAACTGAGTGGGTGTGTTATTGACTACAATCCGAGCAATCAGCGCATGGGTTTGTTGGGAGTTTGGCTTACGCTGACAAGCAAAAATGAGAGCGTGAGCCTCTATCACGAAATTCATGTAAACAACATCCCATGATAAACATTATGCAACGTGGATTTAGTTTGATTTCGGCAATCTTTTTGCTGGTGGTGATTGCCGCATTGGGGGTGTTTGCCGTGACGCTTTCTACTACGCAACATCAAAGCCAAACAATGGAAGTGATGGGGGCTCGTGCTTACCAAGCGGCTTTAACGGGTGTGGAGTGGGCTGCATATCAAATCGGCAATAGTCCTGCAAACGCCGCCACCCCCGTGGGCTGTACGCAAACCTTAACGGGCTTGGGCGGTAATTTAACTGCGTTTAGTGTGGCCGTGAGCTGCACTGCTGTCTCGGCAGTTGAAGGTACAACAACCGTTTGGGTTTATGAAGTTGCGGCGAAAGCAAGTGCCGGTGGTGTTGCTGGTGATGCCAACTACACTGAGCAAATAGCGACATCTAAATTAGTAAAATAGTGGTTAAAAAGTAAGTTAATTTTCGGGAGAGAAACATGATGCTGAAGCAAATTAATTTGGCCATATTCGGCTTAATGGGAGTTTTGGCGGTAGGCAGTGTGCAAGCGGCGGTCTGCACAGTCAATAACGGCTTGACTAACCCGCCGAATGCCAATGTTCAGCTGAATGGAGTGGCTGGTGTGCCTGGGTTGGTGATAGGCGTGGGTAATCCAAATTGCCAAGTTAATCCCTGTGCGCTTAATAAAAATGCGGGGGTCGCTTATGTCAATGGCGTAGCGGCGACACTTCCCGCTGGTACAAACCAGCTTAATGCCGTGAGTGTGGCGAGCACCACTTATGCTGTGGCGGTGGGCGAAAAAATCAACAATACGCCACCGCCGCTCATTCAGTTTAACGGCACAACTTGGTCGGTGATGCCAATCACTGGAACACCGCCACAACAAGATGTGTTGGCGGTTAAAACTTACGGACCGACGCAAACCTATGCTGCCGACAAAACAGGTATTTACTTTTTTAATGGCACGACTTGGACATTGCAACAAGCAGCACCTGGCGGCGCGAAATTTGTGGGTATGTGGGGTGATGCCACGACCATTTATGCTTTAGCTGATAACGGTGCGGTTTATAGCAAAGCGGTTGGTACACCGCCCTCGTCTTGGACATCACTTGTTACGCTCAATAATCCAGCGGGGGCGCAATACTCCGCGATTACGGGGGATGCGGCGGGGAATCTGTATCTGACGGGGCAAAGCAATAAGGGTGGTTTCATCACTAAAATTTCTGCTGCTACAGGTGCAACACAAGCCGGCTTTCCTGTTTTGACTGCCGCGCAAATGAACGGGATTGCCGTGAATCCAGTCACGGGCGTGATTACCGTGGTGGGCGATGCGAATGGCGCAAATAACGCGAATGGTGCGGTTGCTACGGTGAATGCAAATGGCACTGGATTGACACAACCCGCCGCTGCCGCTAACACCAACCAAATTAACGGTGTGTACATCGCGCCAAATGGCACTGCTTATATGGCGGGGCAGTCGGCTGCTGGCTGTACCGCACCCGTGCCAACATTTGACCATATTGAGATTCAACATACGGGTAGCGGTTTAACCTGTTCTCCCGCAACAGTAACGCTACGAGCTTGTGCTGATGCGGCGTGTGCCACTTTATACACAGGTGGCGGGCTAACGGTTACACCAACGCCAGCTGGGGGTGCTGTTGTGATTGGCGCAACAGGGATAGCGACAACGACGGTGCAACAAGCGGTCGCTGGTGTGGTAACGCTGGGTGCAACGGCTAGTCCAGCCCCTGCTGCTGCGACAACTTGTTTGAATACGCTCACCAATATGGCAAGTTGCGCAATGACGTTTAGCTCGGCGGGTTTTGTCATTACTGCGCCTAATCACACGGCTGGTACCAATGCCGCTGTCACCATAGAAGCCATGCAGGCTGGCACGGCTAATCGTTGTGTACCTGCGTATCAGAACGTGACTCAGCCTGTGAATTTAAGTCTTGCTTATAGCAATCCAACTACTGGGACGAAGTCCGCCACCGTGGCGACAGGGATTATCAGTACGACTGCTAGTCAGCATAACTTAGCTTTTGATGCGACAGGTAAAGCCACCTTGGCGTTGAGTTACCCCGATGTCGGACAAGTCACCTTGAATGCAAATGGCACAGCTCCCACAGGCGCAGCGATGACGGGCAGCGGTATGTTTATCGCCGCCCCTGCCTCGTTCGCCTTGAGCGGCATCACCGCTGCACCTATTAAGTCAGGCAGCAACTTCAATGCGACTGTTACCGCCATGACAGGCGTAGGCACTGCCTGTCCTACAGCTGTTGCTGCGCCTAACTTTGGTAAGGAAACGACACCACAAAGCGTGGCGTTGACGCACGCATTAGTCAGTCCAGTCGGTGGCAGTGTTGGGGTATTGAGCAGTATTTTTGGCGCATATACCAATGGCGCGAGTGTGACGACTTTGACTTGGAGCGAAGTGGGCAACATCAATCTGAACGCGGCGCTGACAGCTGGCACGTATCTGGGCTATGTCACCGCCGCCACAGGCACCGCCGCAGTGGGACGCTTTATTCCTGAGCATTTCGACACCGCTGTGATTAACGGCTGCTTGGGTTGTGGCTTCACCTACTCTGGGCAAGCATTCACTACCTCAGTGAGTGCAAAAAACCTAGCGGGTGGCACGACACTAAATTACGACAGCGCGCTGGGCTTTGCCAAAGCGGTGACACTGAGTGACGGCAATGCCAACACGGTGGGCGCGTTGGGCAATGCAACCGTTGCGGCGACGGCCTTCAACGCGGGTGTTGCTACACTGAGTAATCCTGTTTATAGCTTTGCGATTGCTAAGACCGCGCCCACCACAATCAAGTTGCGCGCCCTTGATGCCGATTTGGTCAGTTCCCTACGCAGCTTCCCTGCCGTTGGCATCGAAGGCATTAGTGAGATTCGTAGTGGACGTATGAGTATCAGTAATGAGTACGGTTCTGAACTTCGACCTTTGAGTCTTGGATTCGAGACTCAGTATTGGAATGGTACAAAATATGTGATTAGCAACACTGACAATGCCAGTGCTTTTAATAGCAACTTGAGCGGAGCGGGTGGTAATTTAGTGGCAATCATTAGCAATGCTCCATTGGCAATCGGCAACATTGCCGTGACTGGACCAGTTACCAGTTCGCAAGTAAATGGGGTGCGCACAGTGACGCTGAATGCACCGAACGTCACTGGCAGCGTTGATCTTTCGCTTAATGCACCCGCATATTTACTTGCCGCTAGTAATACGGCAGGCATCAATCCTAGTCTTCCAGGACGCGCAAGCTTCGGTGTGTATAGCGGCAACAAAACATTTGTCTATCGTGGACGACGTGGACGCTAATTTTTAGCGATGCTTTAACACGCTATTAAATTAAGCCAATTCCTAAAGCAACTGTGTTGCTTTAGGAATTTTTTTGTACTAGCTATGGATAATAGAGGTGTGCAATTTAAACTCACCACAAGAGGTTGCACTTTGGCGTTGAGTCCATCAACGCTAAAAAATCTTTGATAGTTATAGTTGAATTCAATTGACAACTATTGATTGTTAAACTAACTTCCGCGCTCTATGAAAATTCCATTCATCTCTAAAATTCTGCGTACTCAATCGGGTGATGGGGTGAGGCGCGCGCTGGATTTAGAAAGTGAGAATGGTGTTTATTGTGCGGCGATAAAGCTCAGTGCGTCACGTCCCAAGGTGCTACGTTGCGAGTATCACCCCACAGCTAAAATGAACTCTTCAGCCTTGGAAAAAATTTGTCGTGAAATTGGCTTTTTGGATCAGCCATTGACGGTTGTATTGCCCTTTGTTGATTATCAAATTTTGTTAGTTGATGCTCCTGTTGTGCCAGAAGATGAGCTCAAAACGGCTATCCGCTGGAAGATTAAAGATGCCTTGAATTTTCATGTGGATGACGCAACCGTCGATGTGTTGAAAATACCTAAGGAAGGGGTGGAGCGCACACAATCTTTATATGCGATTGCGGCAAATAATCAAACGATTAAGCAGCGCATTGAACTGTTTGAGCGCGCTAAACAAACACTTAAAGTGATTGATGTGCATGAAACTGCGCAGCGTAATGTTGCCTGCTTGTTTGAAAAAGATGAGTTGGCGGTAGCCTTGCTGGCAATTGACGAGCAAGGGGGGCTGCTCACTTTTACGGCGGGTGGCGAGTTATATTTGTCGCGTCGTATTGAAATTAGCGCAGGGCAATTGCGTGAGGCGGACGAGAGATTGTTGCAGCAAGTTTTTAATCGGATTGAGTTGGAATTGCAACGCTCGCTGGACTATTTTGATCGTCAACACCATCATTTGCAGCTTGGTTTGTTGCTGGTGTGTGCGACAAGCCAAACGCGTTTAGTGAGTTTTTTAGTTGAGAAGCTCTATGTGAAAGTGATGGCTTTAGATTTGGCCGAAGTGATGGATATTAGTGATGTGCCAGAACTATCAGACAGTGAATTTTTAAGTCATGCTCTGCCTGTGGTTGGTGCGGCTTTACGCCAAGAAAGCCGCGCTTTATGAGTCAGCAAATCAATTTATTTAACCCAATTTTTATGAAGCAACGAAAATATTTTTCGTTGTCTGCGATGGTGCAATCGTTGGGTTTGATTACTATTGGTAGTTTATTGTTTTTTGCCTATGCTTGGTATCAAGTGCGTCAATTAGAAACACAAAATATCGCCAGTCAGCTGCGTTTAAGTGGTGAACAACTGCGGGTTGCTAAGCTAGAAGCCGATTTTTCACCACAACTAAGCAATCAGTTACGTCAAGACGAAATTAAACAGTTGCAACTTAAGTTAGATGAGTCTTCCCAATTAGTCGGTACATTGAAATCAGGCGTAATTGGCAATACAGATGGTTATTCGCAATATATGAGTGCGTTTTCACGGCAAATTTTACCAGGCTTGTGGTTGACAGGTTTTGATGTAAAGGGCGGCGATGCGGCCGTAATTGGGATTACGGGGGCGGTGCTCGATGCAAAATTATTACCCAGTTATATTCAGCGTTTAAGTTCCGAAAAAAGTATGCAAGGTAAGTCTTTTGCCAATTTGAAAATGCAGCAAGTAAAAAGTATTCCAAATAAAGATAGCTTGTTGCCGTCAGTGCCACGTTTTATTGAGTTTACTTTGCATTCAAATGTAGATAACGAGGCAAAGAAATGAAGGATTTTTGGGAGATTGCAGCGAACAAAATTGATGTTTTGTCACTACGTGAACGAGTATTTATCTTTGCTGCGTTGGGCTTTGTATTAATTGCGCTAATCAATACCACATTACTTGATCCATTATTGGCAAAGCAAAAAAAAATCAGTGCGGAAATGTCGCAAAATCAGGAAAAATCTAAAGAGCTACAGGCTAAAGCCGAGTCTTTGCTGGATGCCAAAAAACATGATGAAAACTCCCCCTTGCGTTTGAAAATTGAGCAGCTAAAACAGCAGCTTGCTGTCCAAGATAGTGATTTGGAAAAACGCCGTGAACGCTTGGTTGCGCCGAATCAAATGGCGCATTTGCTCGAACAGGTGTTAAGTAAAAATGCCCATTTGCAATTAGTCTCCTTAAAAACATTGCCTGTTAGTTTGTTGCTTGATAATAACAATGCAGCGGCGAGTGCGGTATCTGCTGCTTCAAGCAATAACGATAGGCCGCTCATGTATAAGCACGGGGTTGAAGTGACAATACGCGGCAGTTATTTAGAGCTGTTGCAATATGTGCAAACTTTAGAAAAATTGCCCACGCAAATGTATTGGGCTGATGCCAGTTTAACGGTAGATAAATACCCAGATGCGATATTTACTTTGACTTTGTACACATTAAGTTTCGATAAAATATGGCTAACTGTTTAATTCCGTGTATCAGTTTTTTAGGTTTGCTGGCCGCGCTCATCACGCCTCTTCTGGCGCAAGAGTTGCTCGATCCTACCCGCCCTGCTGTGTCACTAGAAACTGCTAGTGGTGTTCCGGCTCTGACGAGTTCTCTTGAGTTAAGTGCCGCGCAAGGTTTGAGCCTAATCATTATTCAAGCAAGTCGCCGTGCGGCGATAATAGATGGTCGAGTGATTGAGCTTGGGGGGCACTACGGTAAGTTTAAGTTGATTGAAGTGAATGAAGATAATGTGGTTTTGCAATCAGCGGATGTGCAACGTGTGATGCGCTTGTTCTCTGGGGTGAGTAAGTGGTTATTGCCATCCCCCATCTCAACTCAAACATCAAAAAAAACGACAGCCGGGCAATTTGAAGTCGATCCAGCAATTGCAACTAAGGAGAAAAAATGAATCGTTCATTATGGCTAATAATAGCCATGCTTATTGGCTTGGTGGGTTGTACGACCCCCAGTAGTCCAAATCTTGCGAGTGAAGCGATTCAGCGAGAAATAGGTCAAGCAGCTTATGATTCTAAGAAACTAAATCAGTCTGATTTAGTGAACGCCGCGTTGTTGCCCCCCATGTCACTGCCGATGCCCAAAGTGGACAATAAATCATTGGAAAGTAAATTTGATTTGTCGGTGAGTAATACGCCCGCGAGTCAAGTGTTTATGGCGATTGTTTCGGGTACGCGCTACAGCATGTTGTTGCATCCTGATGTCAGTGGCAACATTTCACTGCACTTGAAAGATGTCAGTGTTTTTGAAGCGTTAGAAACCATTCGCGAGTTATATGGCTACGATTACAAAGTGGATGGCTCAAAAATTTATATCCAGTCAGTCGCTTTGCAAACACGTATTTATCAAGTTAATTATTTGAGCGGATTGAGAGCGGGTACATCTTCTTTACGAGTTACATCGGGTTCGGTCGCTGACAACGTCAGTGCCACAGGTGCGACTGGCGCAGTTGGTGGGCAGGGTGTGATGGGCAGTAATCGTATCGAGTTTGCTAAAAATAAACTGTCTAATCAAGGTAGTGCAGCTAGCATTAGCAATGAAAGTGGTAAAGATGGCAGTAAGGTAATGACAATCACTAGTACCGATTTTTGGGGTGAATTAGATATTGCTTTACACACCATCGTTGGTGAAGAAAAAGGTCGCAGTGTGGTGATCAGCCCCTCGTCTGGCGTGATTGTTATTCGCGCCATGCCAGACGAATTAAAGAACGTCGCAGCCTATCTGAAAGCCTCGCAAATTGCAGTAGAGCGACAAGTTATTTTGGAAGCAAAAATTATTGAAGTGCAATTAAATGATGGTTTTCAGTCGGGTGTAAATTGGGGTGGTTTTAAAACAGGACCGAATAGTGCGGTTAGTGCAGGTCAGCTGGGGGCAAACGGTTTGCTCGCTCATGGTGTGGGTGCGCCAACTGGCTTAATACCTAGTCCGCTTAGTACGGGTGGTGCACTTACTGCGACAGCGGGTCAAACTTTATCGAATGTTGCCAATGTTCCAGCGGCAGCGGGTTCATTGTTTGGTTTAGCTTTTCAAACCAGTAACTTTGCGGCATTGCTGAATTTTTTAGAATCGCAAGGCAATGTACATGTCTTATCAAGCCCCCGTATTGCTACTTTGAACAATCAAAAAGCGGTATTGAAAGTAGGTACCGATGAATTCTTTGTAACAGAAGTATCTGGTGGCACGCAGGCAACTGCAACCATTGCAGGAACCGCACCGACAGTAAAAGTGCAGCCATTTTTCTCAGGTATCGCGTTGGATGTCACGCCGCGAATCGATGAAAATGGTGAAATTATTTTGCACGTTCATCCATCGGTTAGTTCGGTCAGTACAGTTAACAAAACTCTTAATTTGGGCACTGCTAATGGCTCTTACAATTTGCCCCTAGCATCGAGTTCGGTGTCTGAAACGGATAGCATTGTACGTGCGCATGACGGGCAAATCGTCGCGATTGGAGGTCTGATGCGTCAAGCAACTTATGATGATCGCTCTGGCTTGCCAGGTTTACCCAAAAGTTTATTTGGGCAAACCAACCAGCGTAGTGAAAAACGTGAGTTGGTTATTTTGCTTAAACCATCCGTGGTTGATAGCGGCAAGGACTGGTCGGATGACATTACGCGCAGTCGTGATCGTTTGAATGGTTTGGTTGTAAAAGAACCTAGCCAATAATTATGTACCTTAAGCATTTTGGTTTGTGCGAACAGCCGTTTAGTTTAACGCCTGACACTAGTTTCTTTTTCGCCTGTGCGAGTTATCAAGAAGCCTTAAATACCTTGCTGGTTGCGGTTCGTAATGGTGAAGGCTTTATCAAAATAACGGGCGAAGTGGGCAACGGTAAAACATTGCTGTGTCGAAAATTTTTGTCGGCTTTGAATCAACAAGTTTCGTCTGGCGACTCCACTGGCATTGAGCCGTTTACTACGCAATCAATTAAGCAAAAATTTCTGATTGCTTACATTCCCAATCCATGTTTAGAGCCGCGTAGCTTATTACTTGTTTTAGCCGAGCAGTTTGGTGTGCGAATCGAAGACTGCATCGACCAACACCAACTTTTGCGGGCTTTAACTCGCTGTTTACTAGAGGCTGCCCGTAATGGTAAGCGTGCTTTGCTGTGTTTGGATGAAGCACAGGCAATGCCGTTGAATAGTTTAGAAGTGTTGCGTTTGTTAACTAATTTAGAAACCGAGAAACGCAAGTTGTTACAAGTTGTATTGTTTGGACAGCCAGAGTTGGATGACCATCTACGCGCCCATTCGGTGCGTCAATTACGCCAACGCATTACCTTTCAGCATCAGTTGCGTGGTTTACATCGAGCCGAATTAGATCGTTACTTGCGTCATCGTTTAACTATCGCAGGCTACTCAGGAGAAACTTTGTTTAGCAAATCTGCGGTGGCAAAGTTACAGCGCATTTCTAAAGGCACGCCGCGCTTGGTTAACATTGTGGCGAATAAAGCCTTGATGCTGGCATTTGGACATGGACACCAACAAGTTTCGGCTCGCGATATTGCCATCGCTGGCAAAGATACTCCGCAGTCACTTTATGATTGGTTTGTCTGGCAAGTGATAGCGGCTGGATTGTTGCTAACCCTGTTGTTATCAGGCGTTTGGATGGTGTTGCGATGAGTTTAATCAATCAAGTGCTCAATCAGTTGGAGCAGCGCGGTGCAAAACAACTTGATATTACTCAGATGGTGCGTTCTGTACCAGGGTCAAGATACGAAAGCAAAATAAGCTGGCAGTGGGGTTGGCTGGTACTGCTCATCGTAATTATTTTGCTAGCTTTTGTTGGATGGTGGCAGCTAGCAAAAAAACACCCTTCTGCTGTAGCGGTTGTACCCCCAGTGACTATTGTGCCGCCAGAGGCTGTTGCCGTAAGCCCTGCTGTACTACCTATAACAATGCCCGCCTCAGATGTTGTTGTCGCACCTGTGCTGCAACTTAGCTTTGCTTTAGATACCGTTGTTTTACCGTCATTAGAGGAGCAACCAAAAGCTCCTACAGTTACGAAGTCAGCTCCAGCTATTACCCCCGCGAAAACCTCGGCTAAATTGCAGAAACCAGTCCAACCTTTACCTAATCAGCCAGTCGTCGTATTGAATGAAATGCTGCCCGTCAAACAAATCAATTCTAAACAGCAAGCTGAAGCAATTTTTCGTAAAGCCGTGTTACAGATGCAGCAAGGGCGTATTAACGAAGCTTTGGCAGGGTATCGAGCCGCGCTCGATGTTGAGGTTGGATATGAACCTGCGCGTCAGGCTTTAGTATCGTTGTTACTAGAAAATAAACAGCGTGAAGAGGCGGAACAGGTATTGCAAGAAGGGTTAAGCAATCACCCTGAGCAAACTGCTTTCGTCATGATGGTGGCGCGTTTGCAAGTGGAACGTCAAGCAGTCAATGAAGCGTTGCTTACGCTTGAAAAATCATTGTCTTTTGCTCAACAACAAGGCGATTATCAAGCATTTTATGCGGCTCTTTTACAGCGTCAAAATCGACATCAAGATGCTTTGTTGCATTATCAACTAGCCGTGCAACTCGTGCCGAATAATGGTTTATGGTTAATGGGAGAAGGCATTTCTTTGCAAGTATTGCAAAGAAATGAAGAAGCCAAAGAATTGTATAAACGGGCTTTACTCACTCAAAAATTGCCGCCCGATTTACAAATTTTTGTACAGCAAAAACTGAAATCACTGCCTTAACATCTTTAACTCAGCATGATCGATACAGGATGCTCGTGCATCACTTTCTATGTCCATTACAGCTACACAACCAACTTCTACAACGCCCCTCCCGCTTGGCTTAACAACGCACACCAAATTTTAGATGCCGCCGTCGCGCAAGCCTACGGCTGGACGGACTACACCCCCCGCGATGAGTGATGAAGAAATTTTGCGCCGCTTGTTGGCTTTGAATTTAGAACGGGCGGTTTGATATTTTGTAATCGTTCGATTGCAATCAAAACATGTACACGATTAAACCTTTATCTGAATTTAGTAAATGGCTGTTTGCCCCAAAAGACAGCATGACGCGTCGCCGTTTAGCGCGTCGTTTGGAAAAGGCGCAAGGTGGCAATTTAGGCGATGTGAAGCCAGTCGGTGAAGGGGTGTTCGAGATGCGCGAACACTAGCGCGAACACTTTGGTGCAGGCTGGCGGATGTATTTTGTTCAACGCGGTGAAGTATTGATTGTGATGTTAGGTGGCAGCGATAAGAGTACGCAACCCGCTGATATTGCCAAGGCTATTAAGTTGGCCGCTACGATTAAGGAGTGAACTATGAGTAAAAAAATTAGCGTTGCCGATTTGCCAATCTTTGATATTACCGAACATCTTGATAGTGAACAGGCAATCGCTGAATACATCACTATCGTGCTCGAAGAGAATGACCCCTCAGCTTTGGCTGACGCGCTGGGCGTAGCAGCGCGTGCGCGCGGTATGACGGAAATTGCCAAGCAATCTGGCTTGACGCGCGAGGCGTTGTATAAGGCTTTGCGCGCCGATGCGCAGCCACGTTTTGAAACTATCAGCCGCGTGTGTGCCGCGCTGGGCGTGCGTTTGGTTGCGCAGCCGATTCATTCTTAAACTCATTTGTAATGCTCCGTTTCCATAAATCCTCCCATCTTTCTGTCGATATTTTTTGCACCGTCATCGACAACTACGGCGACATTGGTGTGTGTTGGCGATTGGCGCGGCTTTTGGCGCATGAGCATGATTGCGCAGTACGCTTGTGGGTGGATGATTTAGCGAGTTTTGCCAAGTTGTGTCCGACGCTGGATGTCGGCGCGGCAAGTCAGATGCAGCAAGGCGTAGCAGTGTGTCATTGGGATTTAATGGGGTCAGACTCGATTAAAAATAAATCGAGTCTGACCCCATTAAATGTGGAGCTGGTGATAGAGGCGTTTGCTTGCAAGTTGCCTGATGAGTATGTGGCGGCAATGGCGACGATGGATGCGCCGCCCGTGTGGATTAACTTGGAGTATTTGTCGGCGGAAGCGTGGGTGGCGGGTTGCCATCAATTGCCTTCGCCGCATCCGCGTTTGCCGCTGACTAAGTATTTTTTCTTCCCTGGTTTTACCCCGCAAACGGGCGGGTTGTTGTTGGAGCGCGAGCTGCTGGCGCGGCGTGATGCGTTGCAACATGACGCAGCTGCGCAAGCAGCATTTTGGCGCACTCTTGGTTTGCAAATGCCCGCTGCGACCACCTTAAAAGTGTCGCTATTCGCTTATGAAAATGATGCGTTGCCAGCGTTGTTTGATGCGTGGGCGAATGGCACGCAAGCGGTGTTGTGTTTAGTGCCTGAAGGACGCATCGTGCCGCAGGTGCAAGCCTATTTCGCAGGACAAGCGGGCTATCAAAAAGGTCAGTTACAAGTAAAAATTTTGTCTTTTGTGGCACAAGCCGATTACGACACTTTGCTGTGGATGTGTGATGTCAATTTTGTGCGCGGTGAAGATTCTTGTGTGCGGGCGCAATGGGCGGGCAAGCCCTTGGTGTGGCAAATCTATCCGCAGCATGACGATGTGCATCAGTTGAAATTGCAGGCCTTGCTGGATGTGTATGGCGAGGGTTTAAGTGCTGCTGCGCGCGCCGCGATGCAGTCGCTTTGGCAAGCGTGGAACGGGCAGGCGGTGGACTTGGATTGGGCTGCCTTCGCTGAAGTACGACCTGAATTACAAGCCCACGCAGGCATTTGGTCGCAGCATTTAGCGCAAAATTCGCTGACGTTGAATCTGCTGGATTTTTGCACGGAAATCGGTAAAATCCGCGCCTTCAAAAATTGAGGTCAGTAAAAAATGAAAACAGCACAAGAAGTTCGCGTAGGTAACGTCATTATGGTGGGCACGGATCCGATGGTTGTGCTCAAAGCGGAATACAGCCGCTCAGGCCGTAACGGTTCAGTCGTTAAAATGAAGATGAAAAATCTGCTGACTGAATCGGCGCGCGAAACAGTTTTTGCTGCTGATGATAAGTTCGAGCAAATTATGCTGGATCGCAAAGAAGTGACCTATTCATACTTCGCTGATCCGATGTATGTGTTTATGGACGAAGAGTTCAATCAGTATGAAATCGAAGCTGAAAGCATGGGCGATGCGTTGAACTACCTCGAAGACAATATGCCTTGCGAAGTGGTGTTCTACAACGATAAAGCGATTTCAGTTGAACTTGCCAACACCATTGTGCGTGAAGTGATTTACACCGAGCCATCGGTGCGCGGCGATACCTCTGGTAAGGTAATGAAACCCGCTAAAATCACTGGCGGATACGAATTAGCGGTAGCTGCATTCGTTGAAATTGGCGACAAAATCGAAATCGACACCCGCACTAACGAGTTCAAAAAACGCGCTTAATTTTTAGGCTATCTTGAAAATTAAGTTTTTTGAGATACCGCTGTTTGATTAAGAAAAGCCCAGTTTGATGCTGGGTTTTTTTATGTCCGCTGATTGATTGCAACGTCTCACCCTTAACGACTATGGCTATTGAAACCGAACTCAAATTACGCATCGCACCTGAGCATTTGGCGCGTTTGCGCGCGCATTCTTTTTGGCACGCACACGCACTGACTGTGCCGCGTACTCGACAATTATTTAACCAGTATTTCGATACGCCTGATTTGGCTTTGCACCATGCGGCTATGGCGTTGCGCTTGCGCCGCAATGGCGAGCAGTGGTTGCAAACGCTCAAGGGTGGTGGGGCGATTGAGGCGGGCTTGCATCAGCGTAACGAATGGGAAATTGCGGTGGCGGGGGCTGCCTTAGATTTTTCTGCGCACGCCGAAGTTGATTGGGATAGCTTGCTGCCGCAGGCTTTACGCGAAAAATTGCGGCCGGTTTTTATCGCTGATTTTATGCGTAGCAGTTTTATGCTGAACTTTATGGGCGCGCAAATCGAAGTGTGTATGGATGAAGGCTGGATATACACCGATGCGCGTCGCCATGCGATTTGTGAAGTGGAGTTAGAGCTGAAATCAGGCGCAGCGCAGGCTTTGTTTGAGCTGGCCTTGGCGTTGTTGGACATCGTGCCGCTCAGCATCGAAGTGGTGAACAAAGCCGAGTACGGATTTCGTTTGTTGGATGACAATTTTGTGGAATCCGCCAGCCTATGCCAGCCCGCTAAACTCAATGCGCAGCAAGACGTAGCTGCGCAATTACAAAATTTAATGTGGGCGTGTTTGTTGCATCTGCAAAAGAATCTACGCGGCATAGACGGCACGCAATCACTGCTCTTTTTAGTGCAAGTTCAACTCGCCTTACGTCGGCTTAATGTGTTGTTGCGCGTCATCGTTAAGCGCTCAAACGACAGCATTTGGCGTGAACTGCAAACGCAACTTGTCCTCTTGCGCGGTGACGCTTTAGACCAACGAGCACTCCAGCGCGTGATGTTGAAAATTGCCAGCGCGATGAGCGCAACGCCTAGCTTTAGCTTAGTTGCTCAGCGCAAATTACCTCGCGCTTTGCGCCTTTACTGCGCGTGAATGTGGCTGTAAATAAGGCGGTGAGCTGGCAGCCCAAGGTGCTGCTAGAAAATCCCATCTTCGCGCCTTTACACGCGCTGATAGCCACTTTGCCAGGCGATACCTTCCCGACCTTGTGCGAGCTGAATGCCTTACTGACTCAGCATATGGTGCAGTGTGAGGCGTTGCGCGTTGCGGCGGGACATGCCTTGCGTTTTGTGCCACAGCAGCTAGGGAAATTAGGTTTTGAGGCGCAATACGAGCCACGTTGTTATCTGACGGGCGAGGTGCAGACTCGCGAAAATAATTGGCACGATTTGCTAAACGCGCTGGTCTGGCTGACTTTTCCGCGCGCCAAAGCCGCTATCAATGCCCGTCATTTTGCGGCGTTGCAAGCGGGCGAGCAGGTGGGAAAAAGTCAGCGCGGTGCGGTGCGCGACAGCAATACTTTATTGGATGAATCGGGTGTGATTGTTGCGTGCGCGAATCCAAAATTGGCTGCGTTGTTGCGTGATTTTCAATGGCATGAATTGTTTTGGCAGCAGCGCGCGGCGGTGCAAAACGAGATGGGCTTTTATGTGTTTGGGCATGGCTTGTATGAAAAAGCCATACAGCCTTATGTTGGCATCACTGGGCAGGGCATCATCATTGACGTGGCGCGTGAATTTTTTAGCTGGGAGGCGGCACGACAACATGCGTATTTGGATGAGCAGTTGGCAAACTATTGGCGCAATCCTGCGCATTGTGTAAGTACCCGCGAGCTATGCCCTGTGCCGTTATTGGGGGTGCCGACTTGGTGGGCGGATAACCGCGACGCGCTTTTTTACGCCAACACGGCGTACTTTCGTAGCGGACGGCGCGCGTGAATCCACTTAAGTTTTTGTCAGGCTATTCCGCAGCACTTCAAGCGCAAGTGCAGCAACTTTTACTGGACGGAAAACTAGCCGCGCACCTCGCCGCAAAATATCCTGACACGCACACTATTCGCAGCGATAAGGCTTTGTACGATTACGTTGTCGCCCTTAAAAACCAAGCGATGCGCGCCGCGCCCGCGATTCATAAAGTGAGTTTTGATAGTCGTCTGGCGGTGCTGCATCGCGCCCTTGGTGTGCATACCGCTAGCTCGCGTGTGCAAGGTGGCGGTTTGCGTGCGCACAGCGAAATTCGCATTGCTGCCTTGTTCAAAGACACCCCGCCAGAGTTTCTCAAAATGATTACGGTGCATGAATTGGCGCATCTAAAAGAAGCGCAGCACAACAAAGCGTTTTACCAGTTATGCGTGCATTTAGAGCCGAACTATCATCAATATGAGCTCGATTTACGCTTGTATTTATGCGCTCAGGCAGCGGCTCGTTCCGTTCCGCTTTGAGCGCGCACTAACTCTTCCAATCCCCTTGTTTTTTATAAACATAAAGCCGCCCAGCACAGGGCGCGGCTGTGCTAAAATGCGCGCTTTGTCATGCTTCGCTAACCTTAGGTCTAAAGAGCTCAAACATGGAACAACAATTCGCTAGAGAAACATTCCCCGTCAGTCTCGAAGAAGAAATGCGCAAGTCCTATTTGGACTATGCCATGAGCGTCATTATTGGACGCGCTTTGCCTGATGTGCGCGATGGTTTGAAGCCAGTGCATCGTCGCGTTTTATTCGCGATGCACGAGTTGTCCAATGACTGGAATCGCGCTTACAAAAAATCTGCGCGTATCGTCGGCGACGTCATCGGTAAATACCATCCGCATGGCGATACAGCGGTGTACGACACCATTGTTCGTATGGCGCAGCCGTTTTCGCTGCGTTACACCTTGGTCGATGGTCAAGGTAACTTCGGTTCGGTGGATGGGGATAACGCGGCGGCGATGCGTTATACCGAAATCCGCATGGCGCGTATCGCGCACGAGTTGTTGGCAGACTTGGATAAAGAGACCGTTGATTTCGGGCCAAACTACGACGGTTCTGAACATGAGCCTTTAGTGTTTCCCGCGCGCTTTCCCAATCTGTTGGTGAATGGTTCGTCGGGGATTGCGGTCGGTATGGCGACCAACATTCCGCCGCACAATTTGAACGAAGTTATCGACGCGTGTCAGGCGTTGTTGGCGAATCCTGAGTTAAGCATAGATGAGTTAATTGAATATGTGCCCGCGCCAGATTTTCCAACCGCAGGTTTTATTTACGGCTTGGCGGGCGTAAAAGAAGGCTATCGCACCGGTCGGGGTCGCGTGGTTATGCGTGGACGCACCCACTTTGAGGACATCGGCAAAGACCGCGAAGCCATCATCATCGACGAGCTTCCCTACCAAGTAAATAAAGCCAATCTGCTGATTAAAGTCGGTGAGTTGGTGCGCGAAAAACGCATCGAAGGCGTTTCAGAAATTCGCGATGAATCTGATAAGTCAGGGATGCGTGCGGTCATCGAATTGAAGCGCGGCGAAAACGCCGAGGTTATCCTTAACAAGCTCTACAAAGACACACAGTTGCAAGACAGTTTTGGTATCAACATGGTCGCGATTATCGACGGCCAACCTAAGCTGTTAAACCTCAAACAAATCATCGACGCGTTCTTGCGTCATCGCCGCGAAGTCGTCACGCGCCGCACCATTTTTGAATTGCGCAAAGCGCGTGAACGCGGTCATGTACTGGAAGGGTTGGCGGTTGCGCTGTCTAATGTGGATGAAATTATCGCGCTGATTAAAGCTGCACCCGCACCCTTGGAGGCCAAGCGCAGCTTGATGGCGCGTGCATGGCGTTCGTCCTTGGTAGAAGATTTATTGAGCCGTGTCAGCGACTCGTCGCGTCCCGATGGGCTGCTCGCTGAATTTGGTTTGACAGGTGAAGGAAATTCGCGCGGCTATCATTTATCTGACGCGCAAGCACAAGCGATTTTGGAATTACGTTTGCAACGCTTGACCGGTTTGGAACAAGACAAAATCGTCGGCGAGTATCGTGAAATCATGGACAAAATTGCCGATTTGTTGGACATTTTGGCGAAGCCTGCGCGCATCACACAAATTATTTCTGAAGAATTAACTGCCGTAAAAGCACAGTTTGGCGATAAGCGTCGCAGCGAAATCATCACGCACACGCACGACATGAGCATGGAAGATTTGATTGCGCCTGAAGATGTAGTGGTGACCTTGTCGCACGGCGGTTATATGAAGGCGCAGCCGTTAGCCGAATATCGCGCGCAAAAACGCGGTGGTCGCGGCAAGCAAGCGGCATCAACCAAAGAAGACGATTTCGTCGATAACTTGTTTATCGCCAATACGCACAATCACATTTTGTGCTTCTCCAATTTGGGTCGCGTGCATTGGCTGAAAGTATATGAAGTTCCGCAAGGTAGTCGCATCGCGCGCGGCCGTCCGATTGTGAATTTATTGCAATTGGAAGCGGGCGAAAAAATCAACGCAATTCTGCCTGTGGTGGAATTTGCCGAAGATAAATTTGTGTTCTTTGCCACCGCGCAAGGCACAGTGAAAAAGACTCCGCTAGTCGATTTTTCGCGTCCAACCAAACGCGGCATTATCGCGATCAATTTGGATGAAGGCGATTTCTTAATCGGCGTGGCATTGACCGACGGAAAACATGATGTGATGTTGTTCTCCGATGCAGGTAAAGCGGTGCGTTTCGACGAAAACGATGTGCGCGCCACAGGGCGTGCGTCACGCGGCGTGCGTGGTATGAGACTTGCTGACACCGTGCAAGTCATTTCATTATTGGTTGCCGAAGACGAGCAACAAAGTGTGTTGACCGCGACTGAAAATGGTTTTGGTAAGCGCAGCCCGATTATCGAATACACCCGTCATGGACGCGGCACGCAAGGCATGATTGCGATTAAAACTTCCGAGCGTAATGGCAAAGTGGTTGCCGCAACCTTGGTCGGTGTGGAAGACGAAATTATGTTGATTGGTTCGAGTGGTGTGTTGATTCGTACTCGCGTAAATGAAATCCGCGAAATGGGTAGAACTACTCAAGGCGTGACGCTGATGAATGTGGAAAAAGGCGATAAATTGGTCAGCATTAGTCGCATCGCTGATCCTGAAGACGATGCTGAAAACACCGATGAACAAACAGGCGAAGCAGCCAGCGAATAAGAGAAAAACTAAGGTTAAATCATGACTATTTATAATTTTAGCGCAGGGCCCGCAGTGTTGCCCAAAGCGGTGTTGCAACAGGCGCAAGCCGAGTTGTTGGATTGGCACGGCACGGGCATGTCGGTGATGGAAATGTCGCATCGCGGCAAAGAATTTATGAGTATCGCGGCGGCCGCCGAAGCGGATTTGCGCGAACTGATGTGCATTCCTAGCAATTACAAAGTGCTGTTTTTGCAAGGCGGTGCGACGCAGCAATTCGCTATGGTGCCGATGAATTTATTGCGCGGCAAAGCCTCGGCCGATTATTTGAATACGGGTATTTGGTCGGAAAAAGCCATCGCCGAAGCGCAAAAATTTTGCACCGTGAATGTGGTCGCGACAGGCGCGTCTAGTGGCTTTAGCGATGTGCCTGAAATGGCTGCATGGCAGTGCGATAAAAATGCCGCTTATTTGCATATCACGCCTAACGAAACCATAGGCGGCGTGGAGTTTGATAGCGTTCCAGATTGTGGCGATGTGCCGCTGGTGGCAGATTTATCTTCGACGATTTTGTCGCGCAAAATTGACGTATCGAAATTCGGGCTGATTTACGCAGGTGCGCAAAAAAATATCGGGCCAGCAGGTTTGACTATCGTCATCGTGCGCGAAGATTTAATCGGTCACGCGCCCAAAGGCACGGCGACGATGTTGGATTACCAAACACATGCGGACAACGATTCTATGTATAACACGCCGCCCACTTATGGCATGTATATGGCGGGTTTGGTGTTCGCATGGCTCAAGCAAAACGGCGGCATTGCGGCGATGGAACAGACCAATATCGCCAAGGCGAATTTGCTCTATGCAGCAATAGATAACAGCGCGGATTTTTATCGTTGTCCTGTGGCAAAAAACTATCGTTCGCGTATGAACGTGCCGTTCAAAACGCGTGATACAGCAACCGATGCCGAGTTTGTTAAACAAGCTGACGCACGCGGACTGTTACAGCTCAAAGGACACAAATTGGCGGGCGGAATGCGCGCTTCAATTTACAACGCGATGCCAATCGAAGGCGTGCAAGCCTTGGTGAATTTCATGCAGGAATTTGCCGCTGCAAACTAAAAATAATATGAACGAAAAACTCATTCAATGCCGCGACCAAATCGACCAAATCGACAACCAAATGTTGCAGATGTTGAATCAGCGCGCTGCGTTGGCGCAGCAAATTGGCCACCTCAAAGATAACGGCGTCGTGCTGCGTCCTGAACGTGAGGCGCAAGTGTTGCAACGCTTGCAAACGCAAAATCTAGGACCATTGAGTAACGATGCGATTGCCGCTTTATTTACCGAAGTAATGTCGCAATGTCGCGCGCTGGAAGCCCCGTTGCATGTGGCTTATCTCGGCCCTGAAGGGACATTCACTGAAGCTGCCGCGCTGAAGCGTTTTGGTAGCGCGGTGCAGGGCGAACCTTGCGCCAACATCGACGATATTTTTCGTTCGGTCGAATCAGGTAGTGTGAATTACGGTCTCGCACCAGTCGAAAATTCTACGGAAGGCGCGGTGGGGCGCACGCTGGATTTGTTGATGCAAAGTAATCTGCAAATTTGCGGTGAAGTGATGTTGCCGATACACCAATGTTTGCTCGCGCAAAGTTGCGAATTGGGTGCGATTAAAACGGTGTATTCGCATCCACAATCGTTAGCGCAATGCCAGGGGTGGCTCAATGTGCATCTGCCGCACGCGGTGCGCGTACCGGCTTCCAGCAATGCCGAAGCGGCGCGATTGGCGGCAGAAAATCCTAACAGCGCGGCGATTGCGGGCAGCCAAGCGGCGGCGCATTTCGGCTTGACTGTGTGTGTGGAAAATATCGAAGACGACGCGAAAAATACCACGCGTTTTTTGGTGTTGGGCAAGCAACAAGTCTCCCCTAGCGGTCGCGATAAAACCTCCTTAGTGCTGTCTGCTGCAAACCGTCCGGGCGCGGTGCATGAGCTGCTCGCGCCGTTAGCAAAACATGGCGTTTCCATGACTAAATTAGAATCGCGCCCCGCGCGTTCGGGTTTGTGGGAATACGTTTTTTATATGGACATCGAAGGGCATCAGTGCGACACCCAAGTAGCAGCCGCACTGGCGGAGCTCAAGCAGGTCGCGGCTTTCGTTAAAGTATTGGGTTCTTATCCAGTTGCTCATTAAATTTTTTTCGCATCAACAATCATTAGGTTTTTGTTATGAATTATTCCGAACTCGCCCCGCAATACATCCGCGCTATTGCCCCTTATCAGCCAGGTAAACCTATCGCTGAATTGGAACGCGAACTGGGTATTACGGGCATTGTGAAACTCGCCTCGAATGAAAATCCGCTGGGTGCAAGTCCGCTGGCGATTGCCGCCGCGCGCGCTGCTTTGGATGAAGTGAGTTTGTATCCAGACGGCAATGGCTATGCGTTGAAAAGCGCGCTGGTACAGCGTTACGGCGTGGACATTACGCAAGTATTTTTGGGCAACGGCTCGAATGATTTGTTGGAATTAGCGGCGCGTGCATTTTTAACGGTGGGCGATAAAGCGGTTTATTCCGATCATTCCTTTGCCGTCTATCCCTTAGCAACACAGGCGGTTGGGGCGACAGGCATTAGCGTTAAAGCGAATGAATTTGGTCACGATTTGGACGCGATGCGCAGCGCGGCAGTGAAGCAGGGCGCGAAAATGATTTTTATTGCGAACCCCAATAATCCGACGGGCACATTTTTATCGGGCGTGGCTTTGCACGCATTTTTGCGTGCTTTGCCAGCGCATATTTTGGTGGTGTTGGACGAGGCCTATAACGAATATTTGCCTGTAGAAAATCGCTACAACAGCGTGGCATGGCTGGCGGAGTTTCCTAATTTAATTATCTCGCGCACTTTCTCTAAAGCGTATGGCTTGGCATCGTTGCGGGTTGGTTACGCGCTGGGTAATGTGCTGGTGATGGACATGATTAACCGCGTGCGCCAACCGTTTAATGTCAACAGCATGGCGCAAGCGGCCGCGACGGCAGCATTGGGCGATGATGAATTTGTAAAACGCACGTTTGAATTGAATCAGCGCGGTATGGTGCAACTCACGCAAGGCTTATCTGCATTGGGTTTGAGCCACATTCCTTCTAAGGCAAATTTCGTCAGTTTTCATGTTGTCAATGCGGCGCGAATTTACCGCCGCTTACTCGAACTGGGCGTGATTGTGCGTCCGATTGCCAACTACGCGATGCCCGATTATTTGCGCGTGAGCATCGGACTAGAAACAGAAAACAACAAATTTTTAGCTGCATTAAAAACAATTTTAGGAGAGCAACAATGATTATCGTCATGGGTCGTGAAGTAACGGATGCGCAAATTGGCGCGGTGGTTAAAAAGCTCGAAGCCGCAGGCTTGCAAGCCAACATTTCACGCGGCATTGAACGCACCGTAATCGGCGCAATTGGCGACGAGCGCAAGCTGTCGCCCGAAATGTTTACCCCGCTGCCAGGCGTGGAATCGGCAATGCACATTGCCAAGCAATACAAAATTGTGTCGCGTGAATCGCACAAAGAAAACACCGTGATTGACATCGCGGGCGTGCCTTTGGGCGGCAATCAGATTCAAATTATTGCGGGGCCCTGTTCGGTAGAAACCCAAGAGCAGATGGATTTGTCGGCTAAGTTTGTCAAAGAAGCGGGCTGTCGTTTGATGCGCGGTGGCGCGTTCAAACCGCGCACTAGTCCTTATACTTTCCAAGGTAAGGGCGTAGAAGGGCTGGAAATTTTCCGCAAAGCCGCCGCTGTACAAAAATTGCCGATTGTCACCGAACTGATGGACATCCGTATGTTGGATACCTTTATGGAACATGACGTGGATGTGATTCAAATCGGCACGCGCAATATGCAAAATTTTGACTTGCTCAAAGAAGTTGGTCGTATCAACAAGCCCGTGATTTTGAAACGCGGTATGTCGGCGACCATTTCAGAATGGCTGATGGCGGCGGAATACATCGCGGCGGGCGGCAATCACAACATTATTTTTTGCGAGCGCGGCATCCGCACGTTTGAGACTTACTACCGCAATGTGTTGGATGTCACCGCGATTCCCGTGCTGAAAAAAGAAACCCATTTGCCCGTGATTGTTGACCCGTCACACGCGGGCGGCAAAGCCTGGATGGTGGCGGCGTTATCGCAAGCTGCGATTGCCGCAGGTGCGGATGGTCTGCTAGTTGAGATGCACCCGAATCCTTGCGAGGCATGGTGCGATGCCGACCAAGCCCTGACCCCGCAAGAGTTGAAAGACCTGATGGGCACGCTGGGCGGCATTGCCAAAGCGATTGGGCGCACGCTGTAAATTTTTGTTAGCGGTATTAGGAAGGATTGCACTATGACCATTCCCGCTAAATATGCAGACATTCCTGCTGCCTTCGTTTCTGCTGCTGAGCTGGCAGGTGTTTCTGTTCCTCTTTCTGAAATTGGGATTGAGTTTTGTGCTGAAAAGCCGCATCGACGGTCACCATTGCCACCTAAGACGTCAGCGGTTTACGTGTTTTTTTTGGGGGGAAGGTGTTTAAAGGTAGGAAAAGCAGGAGCCCAGAGTAACGCACGTTTTTCTAGTCAGCATTACGGCACTAAAGCCCCTAGTACGCTGGCAAAATCAATTTTGAAAGATCAAAGTGTTGTTGGTGCTAGTGGTCTTAATGAGGACAATGTGGGTGATTGGATTGTTAATAACACCATCCGAATTAATTTCTTTATTCCTTCAAAATATGGAATGTTTGCATTGTCGCTGCTGGAGGCATTTGTACAGTGTCGGTTAGAACCAGAATATGAAGGTTCGGTAAAAACGCGTTTACTAAGCTAGATTCAAGGAGAAAATCATGGGACTGACTTACGCACCGCTTAAATTAACCAATCTTTTTACGCGTCAATCTGTCGAGGTGAATGCCTTGGTTGATACGGGCGCGACGTTTATGTGCGTGTCGGAAGAGATGGCTTTGCAACTGGGTTTTGATATTACCGAAGTCAGTCAGCAGGTGGTGACGCTGGCAGATGGGCATCAACGCAAAGTGCCAAAAATCGCACCGATAGAAATTGCGTTTGGCAATCGCAGTTATGTCACCGAGGCGGTGGTGTTGGGCAACGAAGCCTTGCTTGGGGTGATTCCAATGGAGGCGATGGATTTGATTGTTGACCCGCGCCAGCAAACTTTAATTGCCAACCCGCAGCATCCAAATTATCCCGTTGCTTCAGCAAAATAAATCTGTCGATGTGGTCATCTACAAGGAGAAAAAAAATGCTGCAAACAATCGAAGTTGAAATAGATGCGAGTGGTCATATTCATCCATTAGAGCCGCTTACATTCATGCCTTCTGGACGCGCTTATTTGACTTTGTTGCCGCCTGTTACGCCAAATGTTCGTGTGGAGTCGCACGTGGCGAGTGCCTTGCAAGCCTTGCAGTTATTGGCTACACCGCGCTTTGCTGTACGACCTGTCGCTGATAGTGATGAGGTGCAGCAACGCATTCATGGCTTGCGTAATGAATGGGCTGAGCAGTGATGCGGCGGGTGTATCTCGATTCCTGCATGGTGATTTATTTACTCGAAAATGCGGGTTCATTTAGCACGGCAGCCAAGCAGTTTTTAGCCAAAAATAGTGATGCTATTTTATGTGTTTCGCCTTTGGTGCGTATGGAAGTGTTGGTTAAACCCTTGCGCGACGAAGCGTCTACTTTAGTGGCGGATTATGAGGATTTTATTGCGGCGCAAAACTGGTTGGCGATAGATGACGGCATTGTCGCCAGTGCTTTGCAACTACGGGTTAAGCATGGATTGAAAACGCCAGACGCGCTGCATTTAGCCACGGCGATGCATTATGGTTGCAATGAGTTTTGGACGAATGATGACCGCTTAAATAAAGTAGCGACAGATTTGGCTGTCAATGTTTTTTCTCGTTAAGTTTGTTTATGTCTAGCCCTATACACTTCAAAAAAATCATCATTTTTGGCACGGGTCTCATTGGAGGCTCGTTTGCTTTGGCGTTGCGGCGCGCGCACGCGGTGGACGAAATCGTTGGCTTTGGCCGCAGTGTTGCAACACTGAGTGATGCGCAGCAACTCGGCATCATCGACCGCATCGGCGTGGAGGTGGCGCGTGAACTGGCGGATGCGGACTTGGTGTTGATTGCTACCCCTGTGGCGCAAATGAGCGCGATTTTTCAACGTATCGCGCCGTATTTAGGCGCACACACTTTAGTCACCGATGGTGGCAGTACCAAAGGTGATGTGGTTGCAGCGGCGTATGCCAATTTGGCTGGCAAGGTGGGGCAATTTGTGCCTGCGCATCCGATTGCAGGCGCGGAAAAAAGTGGTGCGGCGGCGGCGTTGGCTGAGTTGTATCAGGGCAAAAAAGTGGTGTTGACGCCGCTGCCCGAAAACACCGCCTTATCGGTAGCAACAGTGCGTAAAGCATGGGAGTTATGCGGCGCGCTGGTGAGTGAGTTGAGCGCGCAACAACACGATGAAGTGTTCGCAGCGGTGAGCCATTTGCCGCATTTATTATCGTTCGCGCTGGTGCATGATTTGGCGCAACGCGACAATCGCGACCTGCTGCTATCCTTTGCTGCTAGTGGTTTTCGTGACTTCACCCGCATCGCGGCAAGCAGTCCAGAAATGTGGCGCGACATTTGTTTAGCCAATCGCGACGCGTTGTTAGGTGAGCTGCAAAGTTATGTTGATGAGCTGCAAAGTTTGCAGCGTGCTTTGCAAGACAATGATGCGCACAAGCTCGAAGAAGTGTTTAGTTTGGCGCGCGCAGTGCGCAGCAATTGGGCGGGACAATAAGTATTTATAGCGCGGATAAGCAGTGCGTTATCCGCTATTTTTTAGAATCTTTGTTGGATAACGCGATGCTTATCCGACCTACCGTTTTATTCTGATTTGATATGACTCACACCGACTTTCTCGATATTCCTCCGCTGTTATCCGCGCACGGTACGCTGACTTTGCCTGGCTCAAAAAGCATTTCTAATCGCATGTTGTTGTTGGCGGGGTTGGCGCGCGGTACGACAGAAATTCGCGATGTGCTGATTTCCGATGACACTGAACGCATGTTGGATGGCTTGCGCAGTTTGGGCGTGAGCATCCACCAAGTAGCAGCGACGACATTGCGCGTAACGGGTTGCGCGGGTGCTTTTCCTGTTAAAGAAGCGAGCTTATTTTTGGGCAACGCGGGCACGGCGTTTCGCCCGCTGACCGCAGCTCTAGCCTTGTCGGGCGGGCATTATCAGCTGTCAGGCGTGGCACGCATGCACGAGCGTCCGATAGCCGATTTGGTCGATGCCTTACGCGCACTGGGCGCGAACATTGATTACACGGCTAACGATGGTTTTCCGCCGCTAGAAATTTTTCCTGCGACCTTGACCGATGCGGCAACGGTGGCGGTGCGCGGCGATGTGTCTAGCCAATTTTTAACTGCCTTGTTGATGGCGTTGCCGTTGTTGAATCGCACCGTCACGGTGAGCGTCATCGGCGAGCTGATTTCAAAACCGTATATCGAGATTACGCTGGCGATGATGGCGCGCTTTGGCGTGCGCGTGGCGCGCGATGCGAGCCGTAGTTTTACCGTCGCGGCAGGCAGTGCATATGTCTCGCCGGGCGTTGTGTATGTGGAGGGTGATGCCTCATCCGCTTCGTATTTTTTGGCGGCGGGAGCGATAGGCGGCGGGCCGTTACGTATTGAAGGTGTGGGCAGCGACAGTATTCAAGGCGATGTGAAGTTCGCCGATGCCTTGCAATTGATGGGCGCGCGCATTACGCAAGGCGCGAACTGGATGGAGGTGCAAGCCCCGCTGTCGGGCAAGCTCACCGCGATAGATTTGGATTGCAACGCTATCCCTGATGCGGCGATGACGTTGGCAGTGTTGGCGTTATTCGCGGAAGGGACGACCACGCTGCGCAATATCGCCAGTTGGCGCGTTAAAGAAACCGACCGCATCGCCGCAATGGCGACCGAGCTGCGCAAAGTCGGCGCGACGGTGGAAGAAGGTGCGGATTTTATTTTAGTTACGCCCCCTCGTATCAAGGAGCGACGTATTCATAGCGTTGTCAATGTGGTTGATAGACGTGTGCAACAGCGCGCCCTGCCATGTGCACCAGAGCTGCTAGAGAACCCGAATAGTGGAATTGCTACCTATGACGATCATCGTATGGCGATGTGTTTTTCTCTCCTCGCATTTGCGCCGCAAGGCATACGCATCAACGAGCCTAAGTGCGTAGCAAAAACTTTCCCTGATTACTTTAACGCGCTGGCGAGTGTCACTACAGCCGTTCCCGTGATTGCGATTGATGGCCCTTCCGCGTCGGGTAAAGGCACGGTGGCGCAACGCGTTGCAGCGCAATTGGGTTATCACTATTTAGACAGCGGCGCGCTGTATCGCTTGCTGGCACTGGCGGCGCGACGGGATGGTATTTTATTGACGGATGAAATCGCGTTGAGCCTGTTAGCGGAACACATCGAGATTAAATTTACTGGCGAACATATTTGGTTAGACGGTAAGTTAGTTGGCGACGAGTTGCGCAGCGAAGATTGTGCCGCCGCTGCATCTAAAGTTGCCAGCTTGCCTAAGGTGCGCGCTGCCTTGTTGGCGAAACAGCACGTTTTCCGTCGTGCGCCAGGCTTGGTGGCAGACGGGCGCGATATGGCTTCGGTGGTGTTTCCTGATGCTAGCTTGAAGATATTTTTAACCGCATCAGCAGCTGCGCGCGCAGATAGGCGTTATAAGCAGTTGAAACAAAAAGGAATGGATGCTAATATCGCCGCCATTTTGCAGGACATAGAGGCGCGCGACACTCGCGATACACAGCGTAGCGTCGCTCCTTTGCAACAGACCGCAGGTGCAATTTTGTTAGAAACCACCGCTCTGAATATCGAGCAAGCAGTAGGTTTTGTAACCGATGCGTACGCGCGGGTATGTCCAAAAAACTAGCCCCGACGACTCTCCGTTGTTGGGAATTTTAGTGGTACTCGAACTAATTTTAGTGCCACTAAGGGAATCTCTAAGAATAGAAATTCCCTAAACTTAACCCGCCGTGTAAACGGTATTACTCTTAGGTGTATTCAATGAACGCAACTGCATCCGCTGTACTTAACCCCGATAGTTTCGCCGCCATGTTTGAAGAAAGTTTGACCCGCAAAGAAATGCGCGCGGGCGAACTGATTACCGCACAAGTTGTGCGTGTTGACCACAACGTGGTTGTTGTAAATGCTGGTCTGAAATCTGAAAGTTTGATTGCTATCGAAGAATTCCTCGATGCTAAAGGCGAATTAGAAGTTAAAGCTGGCGACTTCATTACCGTCGCGATTGAATCGCTGGAAAACGGTTATGGCGAAACTAAATTGTCACGCGAAAAAGCGAAACGCTTGGCGGCATGGCACGACCTCGAAATCGCGATGGAAGAAGGCGCGATTGTTGAAGGCTTCGTGAGCGGCAAAGTTAAGGGCGGTTTGACAGCGATGGTTAACGGCATCCGCGCATTCTTGCCGGGTTCATTGGTTGACATTCGTCCAGTTAAAGACACCACACCTTATGAAAATAAAGTGATGGAATTGAAAGTTATCAAGCTCGATCGTAAACGCAACAACGTGGTGGTTTCGCGTCGCGCGGTGTTGGAAGCAACAATGGGTGCAGACCGTGAAGCGATCATGGAAAACCTCAAAGAAGGCGCAATCGTTAAGGGCGTGGTTAAAAACATCACAGACTACGGCGCATTCGTTGACTTGGGCGGTATTGATGGCTTGTTACACATCACTGACTTGGCATGGCGCCGCGTTAAACATCCGTCAGAAGTGTTGACGGTTGGTGAAGAAGTTGAAGCGAAAATTTTGAAATTCGATCAAGAAAAGAATCGTGTTTCTCTGGGTATCAAACAAATGGGCGACGATCCTTGGAATGGTTTAGCACGTCGTTACCCAACTGGCACGCGCATGTTCGGTAAGGTTACTAACTTGACTGACTACGGTTCATTCGTTGAAATCGAACAAGGTATCGAAGGTTTGGTACACGTTTCAGAAATGGATTGGACCAACAAAAACGTACATCCATCTAAAGTTGTGTCTTTAGGCGATGAAGTTGAAGTGATGATTCTGGAAATTGACGAAGCACGTCGTCGTATTTCTTTGGGCATGAAGCAATGCAAAACCAATCCTTGGGATGATTTTGCTGCAACGCACAAAAAGAATGACAAAGTGCGCGGCGCGATTAAATCAATCACTGATTTCGGCGTGTTCATTGGTTTGGATGGCGGCATCGACGGCCTGATTCACTTGTCAGATTTGTCATGGAATCAACCTGGCGAAGAAATGGTACGCAACTACAAGAAGGGCGACGAAATTGAAGCCGTGGTCTTGGCGATTGATGTTGAACGTGAACGCATTTCACTGGGCATCAAGCAAATGGAATCGGATCCATTCGGTGGTTTTGCAACTAGCAATGAAAAAGGCGCAGTGGTCACAGGTACGGTTAAATCATTAGATGCTAAGGGTGCTGTGATTGCCTTGGCGGGCGATGTTGAAGCGTACTTGAAGGCTTCTGAAGTGTCAGTTGATCGCGTTGAAGATATTCGCACTCACTTGAAAGAAGGCGACAGCGTAACTGCCGTCATCATCAACGTGGATCGCAAAAATCGCGGTATCAACTTGTCTATCAAAGCACTGAACAAAGCTGAAGAAGCTGCTGCAATGCAAAAGTTCTCGGCTGAAAATTCAGCTAATGCTGGCACGACCAATTTGGGCGCATTGCTCAAAGCGAAAATGTCTGGCAGCAAAACTGAAGCGTAATTTGAGGTTAGCATGACGCGTTCAGATTTAATCGTAAAACTTGCCGAGAAGTATCCACAGCTCTTAGCTAAGGATGCTGAAATGGCTGTCAAAGTCATCCTAGATAGTTTGACCAACACGCTTGCGCGCGGCGGTCGAATTGAGATTCGTGGCTTTGGTAGCTTCGCTCTAAATTACCGCCCACCTAGACAGGGACGCAATCCCAAAACAGGTGACGCGGTGAAAGTGCCAGCGAAATATGTGCCGCACTTTAAGGCGGGTAAAGAGTTGCGTGAACGGGTTAGCGAAGCGCAAGCTGAGTAACTAAAAAACGTCGCATAAGAAGCGGTATATCGAGAGATATACCGCTTTTTTTATGCTATCGTGCGCGGTCTTTTTTGCCGAGATTGCATGATGCGTTATCTAATCTGGTTGCTCCGTTTCGCATTGTTTATTTTGTTATTAGGCTTAGCAATTAAAAACAATCAGCCAGTGACTTTGCACTATTTTTTACATCTGCAATGGAGCACTTCATTAGCCATGTTGTTGTTGCTATTTTTTATGCTGGGCGTGCTGGTTACCGCCTTTGCATTGTTCTTCAATGTGCTGCAACAACGCCGCGAAATCGCACGTTTACACGCTGCCTTGCAAGCGCAAATCAAACTCACTGCTGTGCCCGAATCAGGGCAAATGTCATTCACTTCTATCGTCTAAAAATATGGAATTTCAACTTTGGATGTTGCTTATTTTGCCGCTGTTTTTTGCCATGGGTTGGCTGGCGGCACGCATTGACCTGAAAGATAATTTGACGGATGGCGGCGCGCTGCCGGCTTCCTACTTTCAAGGCCTGAATTTTTTGCTTAACGAGCAGCAAGATAAAGCCATCGAGGCTTTTATCGAGGTGGTAAAAGTTGATCCACAAACGATAGAGTTGCACTTTGCCTTGGGCAGTTTATTTCGTCGCCGTGGCGAGGTGGATCGCGCTTTGCGTATGCACCACAACTTAGTTGATCGTGCCGATTTGGATGACGATAAGCGTCAGCAAGCAGTGTTTGAATTGGCGCAGGATTATTTGAAAGCGGGCATTTTAGATCGCGCTGAAAGTTTGTTTCGTGAGCTGGGTAAATCCGCCTATGCGCAGCAGGCCTTTGAGTTTTTGTTAGAGCTATTTCAAAAAGAACACGATTGGCAAAAAGCTATTCAACTCACGCTGCGCCGCAGTGCGCAAACCAAGGTCTCTTATCACATCCAGATTGCTTTTTTTCAGTGCGAATTAGCCGCTGAAAAAATGACAGCGGGCGACGATGTCGCGGCGCACGAGCATTTGCGGCAAGCATTGTTGAGCAATCCAAAATTGGTGCGCGCCAGTTTAATGTTAGGTGATTTATGGCTGAACGAAGGAAAAGTTATTGAGGCAATCGACGTTTGGCAAAGCATCGAGCAGCAAGATCCGCAGTATTTACCCTTAGTTGCAGAACGCTTATTAGCGGCCTATTGCAGCCTAGGTAAGGAAGCTGACGGCGTGGCTTTACTGCGTGATTATTTGAGTAAATATCACGCGCACGATTTGCTTAATGTGGTGTTTGTCGGTGTGCAAAAAAATGAGGGTAGCGCGGCAGCGTATCAATTAGTCCGTGATGAATTGGCGCGCAATCCTAGCTTGTTGGGCTTGGATAAATTGCTCGAAGCACGCTTGTTGGACGTGCCTTTGGATAAACGTGCTGACTTGGAATTAGTTAAAAATCTAGTGCATCAACGCACGCGCAATCTCGCCTTGTATCATTGCAAATCATGTGGTTTCAAAGCGCAAAAATTTTACTGGCATTGTCCCGCTTGCCAAGCGTGGGATAGTTATTCACCGCGTCGTACCGAAGAAATGGGCAGCACTTTATGAGCACCTTAAAAATGAACGACCCTAAAATTATTATCGCGCTAGATTACGCTAGCGCAGCTCCCGCTTTAGCTCTTGCTGAACGTCTTGACCCAGCTCTCTGTCGCCTCAAAGTGGGCAAAGAATTATTCACCGCAGCAGGCCCGCAAGTGATCGAACAACTGATGCAACGCGGCTTTGAGATTTTCCTTGATTTGAAATTTCACGACATCCCCAACACCACTGCGCACGCTTGCAAAGCAGCTGCCGAGTTGGGCGTGTGGATGGTCAATGTGCACGCATTAGGAGGACGCAAAATGTTGACCGCTGCCGCCGATGCGATTGCGCATTGCAGTCGTCCACCTAAGCTCATCGCCGTGACTCTGTTGACCAGCATGGCGGCAGAAGATTTAGCCGATATTGGCATTGTCGAATCACCCGCGCACATGGTGTTGCGTTTGGCGACGTTGACGCGTGATTGCGGCTTGGACGGCGTGGTCTGTTCAGCCCAAGAAGCGCGCTTGTTGCGCGAACAATTAGGCAAGAATTTTGCCTTGGTTACACCAGGCATTCGCCCCGCTACGGCGAGCTTGGACGACCAATCGCGGGTGATGACGCCTGGTGCGGCATTGGCGGCGGGTGCGAGTTATTTGGTGATAGGCCGACCGATTACGCAAGAGGCCAATCCGCTCGCGGCATTGCAGGCAATCAATTTAGAAATAGGAGTAGGTGTATGACGATGTTGCCAAAATTTAGTGACGCACGCGTGTTGGTAGTCGGCGATGTGATGTTGGATCGCTATTGGTTTGGCGACGTACATCGCATCTCGCCCGAAGCACCTGTGCCCGTGCTCAAAGTTGACCGCGTCGATGAGCGTCCCGGCGGTGCGGCCAACGTGGCGCGCAACATTGCTTCGTTGGGCGCGCACGCGACCTTGCTGTCGGTGGTGGGCGATGACGAGGCTGGCTCGTGTTTAGAAAAATTATTGGCGCAACACAGCAATCTCAATGCGATTTTGCATCGCGATGCGAGTGTCTCCACCATCATCAAATTACGCGCCATTGCACGCCAGCAACAACTGTTGCGCATCGACTTTGAAACGCCACCTTCGCATGAAGTGTTGAATGCCGCGCTAGAAGATTTTCGTGCGCAGATGCAGCACGCCGATGTGGTGATTTTGTCGGATTACGGTAAAGGTGGCTTGGCGCATATCGCGCAGATGATTGCGTGGGCAAGGGCGGCGGGCAAGCCCGTGTTGGTTGATCCAAAAGGCGCGGATTACGAACGCTATCGCGGTGCGACTTTACTCACCCCGAATCGTAGCGAGTTCCGCGATGTAGCAGGCAGTTGGGCGAACGATGCTGAGTTAAATCGCAAGGCTGAACAGTTGCGCGTGGCGTTGGGTTTGGAAGCATTGTTGGTGACGCGCAGCGAAGAAGGCATGAGCTTGTATGAAGCGCACCGCATCAGCCACGAACCCGCGCAATGCCGCGAAGTGTTTGATGTGAGCGGCGCGGGCGACACCGTGATTGCCACGCTGGCAGTGATGTTGGCGACGGGTGCGCAGTTGTCAGATGCGATGCACATCGCCAATCGTGCCGCTGGCATCGTGGTTGGGAAGCTCGGCACCGCCGTGGTCAATCGCGAAGAAATTATTAAAGACATTGAGAAGCTCGATTGACGATTTAACTGTAGGAGACTGATTTATCGGGCGATAGTTACACCAAAATATCGCTCGACAAGTCGATTTCAGACCATTGGGGATTGAGTAAGCCAGTGCACTGTAGTTAGCTCAATCCTAAAAAATTAAGGAGAAAAATATGTACTACATCGTTACTGGCGCAGCCGGATTTATTGGTTCTAATTTGGTTAAAGCGTTGAACGCGCGCGGCGAAAATAACATCATCGCGGTGGATAATTTTAAGAAAGCTGACAAATTCAAAAATTTAGTTGATTGCGAAATCGCTGATTATTTAGGCAAAGAAGAGTTTTTAGCCAAGCTCAAAGAAGGCTATTTTGACGGACTGGTGCGTGCTGTGCTGCATCAGGGCGCGTGTTCCGACACCATGGAAAGCGATGGCCGCTACATGATGGAAAACAATTACCAATACACTTTGGAATTGTTGAACTACTGCCAAAACGAAGAAATCCCTTTGCTCTACGCTTCGTCCGCCTCGGTGTATGGCGGCGGCAGCGTTTTCAAAGAAAGCCGCGAGTTTGAATCGCCGCTCAATGTGTACGCCTATTCCAAATTTTTATTCGACCAAATCGTGCGTCGTCGCTGGCACAAACGCAGCGCGCAAATCGTCGGCTTGCGTTACTTCAACGTGTACGGCGCGCGTGAACAACATAAAGGCCGCATGGCTTCGGTAGCATTCCACTTTTTCAATCAATATCGCAATGAGGGCAAAGTAAAACTTTTTGCGGGCTGCGACGGTTACGCCGATGGTGGACAACTACGCGATTTTGTTTCGATAGAAGACGTAGTCAAAGTGAATATGTACTTTTTGGATAACCCACAAAAGTCAGGCATTTTCAACTTAGGCACAGGACAAGCGCAGAGCTTTAACGATGTCGCTGCCGCCACTATCAACACCCTGCGCGTCGCGGAAGGTAAGCCCACCTTGAGCTTGGCGGAGTTAGGCGAGCAAGGTTTAATTAGCTACATCCCCTTCCCCGACGCGCTCAAAGGCAAATACCAAAGCTACACCCAAGCCGACATCACCGCCTTACGCGGCGCAGGTTACAGCGAACCGTTCTTGACGGTAGAGCAAGGCACGGCTAGATATGTGGAGCAGATGCTTAAAGCGGGCTAAACGAATCGCAGATTCAATTTAGAAGTGCAACCGCTTGCGGTTGCTTGGTGTAAAGAACTTCCACGCCGAAGAATACCTCATGAGGTGTTCTAAAACCCAGCACTTTTCGTGGACGGTGGTTGAGTC